>ERZ795053.4963-NODE-4963-length-14060-cov-4.875187_pt1 | contig 14060 bp, 9 predicted proteins | sample MGYA00375137_ERZ795053 | MGnify/ENA primary metagenome ERZ795053 (study PRJEB30182, sample SAMN05720284) | activated sludge metagenome | isolation source: Anaerobic digester | place: Hong Kong | collected 2014-12-17 ... | reverse complement strand
TCTCTTTTTGAGGGTTCCGTCCGTTTTTTAGGGAAGAATACCCGGTCACCGGGGCGATGTGAAAAAGGAGGAAGCTGTCTCAAAGACGGTGGAAAAAAAGGACTCCACAGCGGGGTCTCTTTGCGCGGCCCCGTCAGAAAAGGGTTTGATATGCGAAGCGGGATAGGGAGGGGCTTCGATATCCACAGTGACAGGCAGCTCTCTTTCGTTTCCCCGGAGCAGGTTCACAGCCTCATAAGGAGGGACGACCGTATCCCCTTTCAGGACCATGGCCCGGATGCGGCCGGCCAGGGCACGCAGTTTTGCTTCACGGAGATCGGCCATCCTGTTCTGATGAAGCATCATGCGGAAAGCATAACCGGGAGAGAGGGGGTCGTTGAAGTAGAGGGCCAGGCGGGGATCCTTTTTCACTTCCTTTTCCAGGTGCTCGATGAAAAAGGAGTAGACGGCGATGTTGGCTTCGCTGTCCACGATCTCGCGGGAGACAGGGTTCATCCTGTTGAACGCGGCTCCTCCGCAGAAGATGAAAAGGCGCGACTCCTCCTCCATCCGCGGGCGGTCGGTGAGAAAGAGGACCTGAGCCAGATAGGCCCCCACCGAGTAGGCAAAAAAGTGGACAGGAGCGTCTTTCCTGATCCCCGGGTATTCCCCTGTCCGTATGGAGGAGATCAGCCGGGTGATGTCGAAAAAGGTCGCCAGTCCTGACCAGAAAAAACGCTGGGGAAGCTGCTGCAGCCGGGTGCTGATCGCGGCATTGGCCAGCGAAGAGGCGACGATATTGGGGAAGAGTTTCTGACGGTCTTTGCTCACGCGGTTCATGAGTCTCGGATCGCTCCACTCTGCCGGGGAACGCGTCATATGAAATGCGATGGGAAAGAGGAGGACGGCATACCCCGTCTGCCGGCAGAGGGCATAGGCCCAGGGGAGATACTTGTCCCACTGTTTTTCATTCAGGCCGTGAAGCAGGATGATGACCCCGGCGGCGTCTTTCCCCCGGGGGAGAAAGAGGGGATACCGGAATGCGGTGTTCTCTTTGACCCGGGAATCATCCATCTGGAGGATCCTGTCGATCTCTTTATAGAAGAGACGCTCCCTGACGGCGTCAAAACCGGCGCTGATCTTCTCCAGGACCGTCTCCCTTGTCCCGTTGGGAAGAAGGGAGCGCCCTTCTGAGGTGAACGGGCGGGCTGTCACCGCTGTCCGGCCGTCGGGAAGATGGAGGGTCCCTGTTTGCGGGATCCTGTTTGTGCTGAAGAATCTCACAGACTCAAAGTAGGACATGGCCTTTTCCATGGTGTCTTGTCCCGTCCTGCCGATGAGTCTGTTTACCGGGCTGTCGTGTCAACCGTAAAGACGGCGATCACCCTGGCGAACTCTCCCATATCCTCTCCGGTGAGGGCCTTCATGCTCTCTCCTTCTCCGAACAGGTGAAGGATCACCCGGGGAAGGTCCACATCGACGATGGACCAGCCTCCTTTGAATTTTTCCAGGCCCGGGATACGGTAGACCGTTTTCAGAGCCATGGTCTCTTTATCAAAAGCAAACAGCTCCACGGGGTAGTCCTGGAGAAAGGGTTCATTGTTCTTGACGTCAAACCGGGCGCCCACATGGGGAGCATAGAGCATGGTCTCATCTGCGAAAAGAGAGGTGACCGTGAGGTCTCCCAGAATATTGGGCCCTTGACGAACGATGGCATCTCCGTACCGGCCTTCGAGATTGTACCGGAAAGACCCTTTCTTCTCCAGTGCTTCGTCATAACGCTCGATGACATAGGGCCTGCTGGCGTGGCCGATATAGATGGCATCATCATACGGGTCGGCATAGATGCATCCTCCCTGAAGAGGTTTATTGAGTTCGGGGACAGATTCCACGGGATGGGGAAGAGACGCGATGGTCTTTCCCTCTTCAAGAGAGAAGACTCCCAGCCAGGTCTTGTTCATGCTGTGATAATACATCTTGTCGTTTTTCATGGAAAAGCCGATGATGGTGCCTGTGTCAGGGCCGAAGGACGTGCTGTCGAGAAACTCTCCGTCCAGAGAAAAGATGGAGATCCTGCGAAGGACGAAATCGTTGAAATAGACTTTGTCATTATAGACGGTGACGCCGAGAGTGTGCCGGGCTTCTCCGGGGCCCTGGCCGTTGGGGATGATGAAGCGGTTGGTCTCTTTCCCCTCAAGGTCGACAAAGCGGATGGCGAATTCGTCCGCGTAGGCCTGGGCATAGTAGATGTCGCTTTTATACCGGCCGATACAGAACATGGTGTTGTTGGGGGTGATATGGTCGGCGGGGATCACCGACTCGAGTTTCAGGGTGACCGTCTCCGGAGTTTTGGGTGATGAGCATCCGGCCAAAAGGATCAGTCCGGTGATGAGAAAAAGAGACAAGCGTTTCATCAGTCCTCCTTTATGATGATGATTTATAGACAACGACTCTGTTCCGGCCGTACTTTTTCCCTTCATAGAGGGCTTCGTCCGCCTCTTTGATGCTCTGATCCACAGAGGGGGAGTGATCGAAGACAGAGACTCCGATGGTCACGGTGACAAAGATCTTTTTCCCGCAGGAGGCCACCGTGGTCTTTTCAACCACAGACCGGATCTTTTCAGCCAGTTTGGCCGCGCCCTCTTTGTCTGTCCTGGGAAGAAGGGCCAGAAACTCCTCTCCTCCCCAGCGGCTGATGACATCGATCTTTCTCATATGGGCAGTGAGAAGGCCCGCCAGGGCCACAAGGACCCTGTCGCCGCAGTCGTGGCCGTACGTATCGTTGATGGATTTGAAGTGGTCGATATCGATGAGCAGAAAGGAGAAGGGCTCCCCGCTTCTTTGGGACCTGTATGTCTCGAGTTTGATCTTTTCCATGATGTTGCGCCTGTTGGACAGGCCGGTAAGGGGATCGGTCTGGGCCAGCTGTTCCATGCGGAGGTAGGCGGTCTGCAGTTCGTCATTCTGACTTTTGATGATATCATTGGCTTTTTGAAGGTCGATATTCTTCAGACGGTAGATCTCGAGCTCTTTTTCCTTTTTATCGATCTCATGCCGGGCTTCGATATCGGTGATCTTTTTGGAAAGCGTCTGGCTGAAGATCATATCCCGAAGGTGATAGGCCTGGATCAGGCGGGAATAGGCCTCTTCGAACTGCCCCTTCTGGGAATGGAGCTCGGAAAGGTTGATGAGGTACTTCAACTCGGTCATCCGTGAGGCGGATTGTTTAGCATGTTCATATCCGTCTTTGAGAAATGTCTCCGCCTCCTCATTGAGGCCCTCTTTCATGAAGACTTCACCGATATTGTTCATGACAGTGATGATCCCCATGGGATGGTCCAGGTAGTTATAGACCTGCATCGCTTCAAAAAAGTATTTCAGGGCGTCTTCAAAATTGAAGAGCTTGGAATGGATCTCCCCAAGTTTGTTGTTCACATCGCCGATGAGGATCTGATAAGGGCGGTCCCCGGATTCGGTCTTCAGCTCATCGGCTTTGATCAGGAACTCAAGAGCTTTATGGAGGTCTCCGTTATTGAAATACATGGACCCGATATGGTAAGAGCAGAGGGCGATCCCGTTGGGGTCGCCGGATTGTTCAAAAAGCTCTCCGGCTTTGGTGAATTGTGTTTCAGCGTTGGAAAAGTCCATGGTGGCTTCATAGAGTGTTCCGATCTTGATCAAAACTGATGCAGCCCGGGGAAGAGAACCGGAGGCCTGATAGATGTCGTAGGCTTTCTGCCAGTGTTTCAGGGCATTATTGAAGTTTTCAATGTCGAAAAAGGCGTCTCCTGCGGTTTCGTAGAGTTCTGCCACCACTGATTCATTGTCACAGGGCAGTGTCAGCCCGAGATTGCAATATTCGATGACTTTCTGGGGAGAGCCTTCCCGTTCATGACGGGCCATCTTCAAATAGCTCTGGGGGGTATTCCGTGCAGTCTCGTCTTCTCTTTTCTTGTTTTCCGACATCATCTTCAGCCTTTTCTTAATACTATAACGGGAAATATGGAAAAATCTATAAAAAAATGAATAATACGGAGAGCGAAATATTGCTTTTCTTTTTCCCGTTTTTTGTTAAAATGGAGACAAATGAAGGAGGCGGTATGAAACGGAGAATGACGGGCCTGATCCTGATCCTCGTGTTCCTCTGGGGAACGAGTGCGGGGCAGGAGGAGACCACAGAGGATCATTGGGTCGACCGGCAGGTGAAACTTCAATATTCCCGGAAAGTCGAAGCTCCCGGGCGCGTTACAGTGGATTTTTCTTTTTGCCTTGAGGAGTTGAGGCGTTTCGAAAAGGAGAAAGAGGCCCTTTACCGTCCCCTTCTCCTGGGGCGGGACGCTCACGATATCATGGATCTTTATGAGCACGGGATCTACCGTCCGGCTGCTGTGATGACCTTTATGTCACAGGCTGCATTTCCGGCTGTGATGCAGGGCCCTCCTTCTGAAGACGTGACGGTGAAAGAGATCGTCCTCTACTATCTCCTTCAGATGAAGAGGGCGCAGGATGAAGGGATGAACATGATCCTGTCGGTCAATACAGCAGCGCTGGACGAGGCCGATGCCTGGGATAAACAGAGAGCCAGGCGGGAGGAGTATCCTCTCTTCGGGATTCCTGTGGCCGTGAAAGCCAATATCGGCACTGGGGACGATCAGCCCACTTCAGCAGGCGCCAAGGCGCTGGAAAAGAGTTTTTGCATTCAGGATGCCTTCCTGGTCAAAAAGATCAAAGAAGCCGGAGGGATCATCCTGGCCAAGACGAATTTGAGTGAATGGGCCAACTATATGGCGGAAGATTCAGCCAACGGCTTTTCGGCCCTGGGGGGCCAGACAAGAAACCCCTACGGACGGTTTGACGTGGGCGGGTCAAGCTCGGGATCGGCGGCTGCTGTGGCGGCCGGGCTTGTGCCCCTGGCTGTGGGAACTGAGACTTCGGGATCCATCATCTATCCGTCCAGCCAGAACTCTGTTGTGGGGCTCAAACCCACAGTGGGGCTGGTGAGCCGTAATGGCATCATTCCCATAGCCGAAGCACAGGATACAGCCGGCCCCATGACATCGAGTGTCCGGGACGCAGCTCTTCTCCTTCGGGTCATGGCCGGTGAAGATGCTCAGGATCCGGCTACCCTTAAAGCCCCGAAGTTCCCGCGGGAATATCATCTCTCTTCAGGAGGAGAGAAACCCCTTGAAGGATTACGGTTCGGCCTGGTGAGCAACAGGGCCATGCGGCAGTACTATTACAGAGAAGGGGAAGGAGCCATCCAGCTCAGGATCGCCGGAGAACTGGCCCGTGCAGGAGCTGAAGTCGTCTTCATCGAGATGGATGAAGCCATTTACGAGAAGTTGGATGTAAGCACGGTTTTCAGGTACCAGTTCAAAGAGGGAGTCAATAATTATCTGAAAAATTGGGCAAGAGGAGAAGGGCCAGAGACTCTGGCGGAGATCATTGCCAACAACAGTGAAAAACCGTCTGAAAGGATGCCCCTGGGCCAGGAGCTCCTCATCGCAGCACAGGACAATACATTGAGCCCGGATGTCGTCCGTGAGACTGTGCGGTCCAATGCCCGTGAGGCCGGAGCGTGTCTTGATACTTTACTCAGGGAGCATCATGTGGATCTCCTGTTTACCCTGTCCAACCATCTCTCCTATATCTATGCTGCTGCCGGATATCCGGCGCTGTGTGTCCCCGCCGGGTATAAACCGGACGGAGAACCTGTGGGGGTGACTTTTGTCGCTTCAGAAGGAGAAGAGGAGCTTCTCCTGCAAGCTGCCGGCGGATATGAGCAGGCGACCCGGCACTATTCTCCTCCTGCGGGGATGAAGGAGCAATGAGCCGGGATGGATGACCGAAGAAACACAGGGGAGAAGGTCTTTGCATTGTTCGGTGTCTCCTGGCCGGACCGTCTTGTGAGAGAAGCCCGGCAGCTCACAGATGACATCTTCAGGGCCTGATGAGAACGGAGAAAAAAATTTCGTTTTAAGAAACAAAATGACGTCCTGATTATTCTAATAAGAAAGCGACCTTGAGGAGGATTCTAATGATGAAAAAACAATTGTTTCTTTTAGCCGCGCTTATCCTGTCTCTGACATCTCTCCTGTGGGGGGATATTCTCTTAAAAAACCTGAAAGAAGGAGACAGGCTGGGCGGATTTCGAGTGGAAGCGCTCTACCTCAACGGAGAAGATGATCCCGTGGGAGCCCGGTTCCGTCATGAGGCGGGGACAGTCGTGGACTACTTTCAGATCCAGACTGTCCCTCAGGCTTACCTCTGGTTCAACACTCCCCCGGCTTCCGACGGAGGAGAACCCCATACCCTGGAGCATGTGGTCCTGAGCAAGGGAAACAAGGGAAAGTATGCGGCTGCCCTGGAAGAGATGTCTCTGGGGATGAGCAGCGCTTTCACCCAGCAGTTCCGCACCTCTTACTCGATGAACACCTCTGCCGGAGTCGATGTCTTTTACTCTCTTCTGGAAACCAAGATCGATTCTCTTCTCTTTCCCGATTACAGCCGGGAAGAGTTGAGACGGGAGGTCATGAATATCGGAGTCAAAGAGAATCCGGACGGGACCCTGGCTGTGGAAGAGAAGGGGACGATCTATGCCGAGATGTCCAGCGCCTTTGAAAAACCCAACAGCCTGGCCTTCTTCCGGCTCACACAAAACCTCTTCGGACAGGATGATCCCAGGGGCCGCTCTTCCGGAGGGTACCCTCCGGCGATCAGAAAAGCGGTTCCGGATGATATCATCACATTTCATGACCGGTACTACAGGACAGACAATATGGGTCTGATCCTTGTCATGCCTGGGGAAGTCCCCCTGGGCGATGCCCTGAACAGGACAGATACCATCCTGAAGGACAAGGCTGCCGTTCCCGCTTCAGCGGTGCATCCTGACGACCGCCTTGGTGACCTGGCTGAAATCGACGGGACAAGGGATACGGTCTGGGAAAAGGTCCCTTACCCCGCAGCCAACGCCAATACCCCGGGGATCGTCCTTTATGCCTGGCGTGTCCCTGTGAAGACAGCTGAAGAGGAGATCTTGCTGGACCTTTTCATCAGCGGGATGTTCTCGGGGGAGAATTCCAGGATGTGGGGAAAACTCATCGATCCCCGGACGAGGGCAGCGGATACCGGGGCCAATTGGGTGGGCGGATGGTATGATTCCGTGACGCGCACCTGCTATGTCATGATCAACAATGTCCGGGCTGATTTTGAGCCTGAGAAGGGAATGGAAACCCTCTACGGGATCCTGACCGCAGACTGGAAAGATTTTCTTTCTCTGGACAAGGAGAGCGCCGGGCTCTGTGAGTTCAACGACCTCATGGGAGTGCTCATCCAGGAGCAGGTGAACGAGGGGAAAGCGATTCTGGAGAACCCTCCCCGTTTCGGATACCGGGCCATCGGATCGCAATGGATGAATCACCTTTCTCTGCTCCACCGCAACGGCGGTTTTGAAAGGGAACTGAGTATGGAGACTCTTCTGAACCGCATCCATGAGCGCCTCACTTCTGACCCTTCGCTGTTTCAGAAAGCGCTCGGTGAGTGGGGGCTGATCTCTCAGAAGCCGTTCGCCGTCCGGACAGTTCCTGACCCTGGTTATACGGCAAGGATGGAAAGAGAGAAACAGAAGCGTATCAGGGGTTATGAAGAAGACTTGAAACGGCGGTTTCACACAGCTGACCTTCAGAAGGCTCTGAGATCCTGTCAGGAGGAGGCGGCACGCAAGACCGCCGAGATCGAGGAGACCGAAAAAAGTATCCGGATGCCCTCTTTCCTGTCAACGCCTCCCCTGGAGCTTGACCGTTCCCTGCGTTATGAAGAGACGTCCCTTTCCCGGGGAGGAAAGCTCTTCACAGCCTTTTTCGATCAGATGGAGACGGTGACCACGGCTCTCTACTATAACCTGAAGAGTGTTTCGGAAGAGGACTATTTCTATCTCTCAGGATTACCGGAGATCCTCTTTTATGCTGGGCTCTCTGAGAACGGAAAGGACTCTCCCTATGAAGAGATCGAGAAACGCCTGAAAAAAGAAGTCCTTTCCCTTGATATTGATTTTGCAGGAAATTCACGGACGGGACGTGTGGAACTCAAAGTCTCGGCATCAGGGCGGAAGGGGGACGAGGCCCTTCGCGCCGTGGAATGGATCAGGGATATGACGGAGAAGACCTGGCTGACTGAAAAGAATGCTCCCCGACTTGCTGATGTGATCTCCCGGAGTCTTTCCGAAGCCATGAATCTCATGAGGCAGTCCAAGGAGGAGTTCTGGGTCCATGACCCGTCAACGGCTTTTCATACACAGGACAATCATCTTTACCTCTCCTGCCTGAGTACCCTGACAAAGCAGTACAATCTTTTCAGGCTGAAATGGCGTCTCAAGGATTTCAGCGGAGACCGTAAGGCTTTTTCCCGGGATATGGACACGGTCGAAAAAGCCCTGAACTCCATGGACCGGGAGGAGTTCCTGGAAACACTCCGGAAGATGAAGTCTGAAAAGGGGGACGGGGATTTTTCTCAAGCCGCAGACGATCTGCTGGCTTTTATCCCTGCTCTGCCTCCGGGATCCTGGAAAAATGATACAGCGATGCTCATGGCGACCATCGAAGAGGAGCTCTCCGTCTCTCCCGGCCTGGCTGTGAGAGAGTTGAAAAAGCTCATGGGCGGATTGCGCAACAGGCATCGTGTCCGGGTGGTCATCGCAGGGAATACCGGGGGAGTCACAGAGGCTGCCCAGTCAGTCACCGGCCTTCTGGACGGGTATGATACAAGACAGATCAAGTTCAGGGCTCCCGATTCAAGCCCCCTGGTCTGGACAAACATCGAACACCGCCTGGGGTCTGTGGACGACAGGCGTTTCGTAGCTCTGATCAACCCCGACAGCACCACAGGTGTCCATATGAACCGGGCTGCCATCCGCAATATCCACACCTATACCGATGAGGATATCTACAGGACTCTGGCATCGAAACTCCTGGGGGGGAGCAGCCCCCGAAGCCTTTTCATGCAGACCTGGCGAGCAGGGCTGGCTTATTCCAACGGGTTCAATGCCTCTCTGGAATCAGGAGTGGTCAATTATTATGCAGAACGGTGCCCCGACCTGGCTCAGACCATGGCTTTTGTGCAGGAGACCCTTGCACAGACACCCGCGGATCCTGAACTGCTCAACGGAGTCCTTCCCTCCTTCTTCTACACCATCGAGGCGGGGGGATTCGTGGACAGGGCCCAGACCATGGCCGGTCTCCTCACAGACGGATCCACCCCCGATCTTTTCAGGAGATTCAGACAACGGGTCCTGGATCTCTCGATGCAGGATGATTTTCAGGAAAAGACATTCCGCTACATCAATGACTGGGCTGCCCTGGTGGTTCCCGGGCTGCGTCCTGACATCCCCTTCGGAGGGACAGTCTACATCATCGCCAACGGCGGCCAGACCCTGCGGTACGAGGAGTACCTGGAAAAGGCGGCCGGAGCACCGGGGATCATCAGGATCTACCCGCGCGACTACTGGGCCGTCACCCGCTGAACTGACGGAGGCCTCTGCACAGCAGGGGCCTCCTTTCCCATACGGCCATCCATCTCTCATTGACAGCAGGCCCCTGTGTGTTATCTTCACGATAGGAGAGTCGCTCTCCTGATGAAACACAAAGGGGGCCGTATGCGTTTCTTATCCCTGTTCTTTCTCATTGTTCTCTTTTGCAGTACAGCAGCCGCACGCACTCTGGAGGATATCCTTCATCATCTGGATGACCTTTACAGAAGCCGCTCCAGCCGCGGAGTGGTCCGTATGGTCATCACCACCCCTCATTGGGAACGGGAGCTTGAGATGAGAGTCTGGACCCGGGGTGAAGAACTGACCCTGATCAAGATCACCGCTCCTGCACGGGAAAAAGGGATGGGGACATTAAAAGCGGGACGGGAGATGTGGAACTATCTCCCGGCTGTGAATAAAGTCATCAAGATCCCGCCGTCGATGATGATGGGATCCTGGATGGGTTCAGATTTTAAAAATGATGATCTTGTGAAAGAATACAGGTTTGTCGAGGATTATACTTTTGAATGGATCACCGCTCCTGACGGGAAGGAGGAGAATATCGAGATCCTGGGAACACCTCGACCCGATCGTCCTATTGTCTGGGGATCGGTCCGTGTGATACTCCGGAAGAAAGACCTCATGCCGGTCTCCTATCTCTACTATGACCAGTCGGGAGTCCCTGTCCGTGAGATGACATTTTCCCGGTACAGGACCTTTTCCGGACGCCTGCTTCCCTCAGTGACAGAACTGCAGCCTCTGAACAAAGACGGGCAGAAGACGACACTCATCTATGAGGAACTCTCCCTTGATGTCGACGTCCCCGAATCACTCTTTTCTCTCCGGGAGTTGAGGCGGGGCTTATGAGCCTGTGGCTCAAGATGGGTTTCCGCAACCTGTTTCGCCATAAGAGGCGGTCTCTTTTTACCGGATTGAGCATCGTCACGGGATTTGCCCTCTGCTCTTTTTTCATCGGCTGGGCCGAAGGGTCCTATAACCAGATCATCGACGGGTTCACCCGGTATCGGACGGGGCATATTCAGATCCATGCCCGGGGGTATGTGGATGACCCTTCGTTTTACAAGACATTTGACCTCACCCCGGGACGAGCAGGGATCCTTGACGCGGACCCCCATATTCTGGGATGGTCGCCGCGTATCACCACCGGAGCCCTTTTTGCATCGGATTCTGCAAGCTCAGGAGGCGAACTGAAAGCCTTTGATCCCGGACGGGAAGCTGAAACGACACAGTTTCAGCGTCATATCGTCAAGGGGAGAATATTCAAAAAAGGGGCACAGGAGGTGGTTCTGGGGAAAGAACTGGCAGGGGTCCTGAAGGTCAGCCCCGGAGATCATATCGTCGTGGTCACCCAGGCTGCAGACGGAATCACCGCGAGCGGACGTTACCGGGTCTCCGGGTTATCCGATACCGGGGAAAAATCGGTAGACAGGGTCACGGCCGTGATTCCTCTGAGCCAGGGGAAAGAGTTGTTGTGGATGGGGGAGAGGATCCACGAGATCGCTGTCACCGTAGACAGGATGAAATCTGTTGAAGCCGTGAAACAGAGGCTGAAACGGGAACTGGCGGACTCAGGCCTGGATATCCAGTCATGGCAGGAGTTTAACCCGGAGTTTTACAGAGCCATGATGGCGGATAAAAGGGGGAACTATATCCTTCTTCTTATCATGGTCATCATCGTGGCTGTGGGGGTCTTCAATACTGTTCTCATGGCCGTGATGGAACGGCAGCATGAGTATGGCCTCATGCGTGCCCTGGGGACGTCTCCGGGGGGCGTCTTTGCCCTGGTGGTGAGCGAGACAGGATGTCTTGTGGCCATGGCCTCTTTTACAGGGATGCTTTTGGGGATGGGCCTGAACTGGTATTTCCATGTCCACGGGCTGACTCTCCCCCAGCCGCTCTCGTACGGGGGGATCACCTTTGAGTCACTGCACAGCGAGATCGTGTTGAAATCAGTGGTGCTTCCCTGGGCCACCGTCCTGGTGTCTGCTTTTACCGTCACTCTTTATCCCGCTATTCAGGCGGCTCGCGTGGCTCCGGCCCGTGTCATGCGCTCATTTTAGGAGGAGAGGATGTTTGAACTGCGCCTGGCTTGGCGGAATATCTGGAGGAATAAGAAAAGGACGCTCATCGCGGGAACGGCCATCGGGATCGGCTTGGCCGGCCTGATCTTCGTCGACGGCCTCATGGACGGGATGATGATGAACCTCAAAGAATCGGTGACCGGGACGTGGATGGGAGACGGGCAGATCCATGCCAGGGGGTATAGAGAGACTTTTGACTCGGGCCTGACTATCCCCCGGACAGACCAGTGGAAGTCCCGGCTTGAGAGGATGCCGGAGGTGAAAGCCTTGTCTCTCAGGGTCGTTCTTTCGGGAATGGCCAACTCGGCCTACGAGTCCCGGCCGGTCTCTCTCTATGGAGTGGACCCCCGGGAGGAGAAAGCTCTTTCGGAGATCGACGAATCCATGGTCAGCGGGGACTATCTTCAACCGGAGAAGGGAGACGGAGCGGTCATGGGCGATATTCTGGCCCGGCGGCTTGAAGCCGGCATCGGTGACCGTATTGTCCTGACAGTGACCAGAGAGAAGACCGGTGAACTTATCCAGGAACTCTTTACCGTTGCGGGGATCTTTCATACCGGGATGAACGAGATCGACAGGAATTTTGTGATCGCTCCTCTTCACACCGTGCAGTCCATGGCCGGCAGCGGAAAAGATGTGAACGAGATCGCCCTTCGTCTGGATCCTTCCCTGAGCCCCGAAGAGGCGGCGGCCTTCTGGTCGTCTTTTCCCGGCAGCGGAATCGATGCCGCAGGCTGGGAGGAGCTTCTTCCTCAAATGAAAACCGTTATGGGGATGAAAGGGATCTCCATGGCTATCATGAGTGTGGTCATCTTCGGAGTGGTCCTTTTCGGGATCATCAATGTCATGTTCATGTCCCTGTTTGAACGTCTTTTCGAGTTCGGTGTCTTGAAAGCCCTGGGGACCACCCGGGCCCGGATCCGGAAACTGATCATCATGGAGTCGTTCTGTCTGGGAGGGGTCGCTGTTCTTCTCGGATCCCTTCTGGGGATAGGGCTTCTGCTGATCTTCTCATGGACAGGAATCGACTACAGAGGGCTTGATTTCGGTGGAGCGACCTTTACAAGGATGCTCTATCCGATGATCTCGCTTCGGCCCTTTATCCTCTACTCTCTGGGTGTCTGGGCTGCCACAGGCCTCATCGGACTCTATCCCGCCCGCTATGCCGCCCGTCTGACGATTGCCGATGCCATGAAAAAAAGCTTGTGAGATGGAACAAAGGAGCACTATGGAGCACTTAATCAGAACAGAAAATGTTGAAAAGACCTATGTCTCGGACAGTGTCCGGGTCCATGCGGTCCGGGGAGTCTCTTTCACTGTCGCCAGGGGAGAGTTCACCGCTCTTGTGGGGCCTTCGGGGTCGGGAAAGACGACTCTTCTGAACCTGATCTCCGGATTGGATTCCCCCACTGCGGGGAAAGTCTTTCTGAACCAGGTGGATCTGACGCAGGCTGATGACAGGGAGCGCTCTCTTTTGAGACGGGACCATATCGGGTTTATCTTTCAGGCTTACAATCTTATTCCTGTGCTCACGGTCTGCGAGAATATCGAGTATGTGATGCTTTTGCAGGGTGTGGAGAAGAGCGAACGGCTCTCAAGAGTCAAAGCGATCCTGGGGGATGTGGGCCTTGACGGATATGAACATCGGTATCCCCTTCAGCTTTCCGGAGGACAGCAGCAGCGTGTGGCCATTGCCAGAGCCATGGTCTCCCGTCCCGACCTGGTCCTCGCTGATGAACCCACAGCCAATCTCGATTCCCATAGCGGAAAAGCGCTGCTCGAGATGATGCACGCTCTGAACAGAAAGACAGGGATCACATTCCTCTTTTCAACGCATGACCCCATGATCATGGAAAGAGCCGACCGCCTGGTCACACTGAAAGACGGCATGATCGATGATGATGCGGATCGTTGAAAGGGTTCTCGTTCTTTTTGCGCTCTTCCCGGTTCTGGCTTCTCCCGGGAAAGCGGCCCGTCTTTCCGGGGAATGGTCCACTCTTTTTTACACATTCACATCATCCGAACCCTCATGGATCGTTCAGGAAAACCTCCGTCTTGAGTTTCAGGCTGACCTGATCCGGGGGCTTGAGTTTGAGTATGGAGGAAAAGTGATCCTTGAAGCCCCGTCGCGTTCTCTCCCGGAAAGAGAGACGGCGTATCGTCTTTTTGCGCTGCAGGAGACATCCCTTTTCCAGGGGGACGGGTACGGGCTGCTCTACGACACCAGACAGCTCTCCTTCTCTCTCTATACAGAGACAGCCGACCTGATTGTCGGAAGGCAGGTGATCGCCTGGGGAGCCTCCAGGATCACCAACCCCACAGACCTCTTTGCGCCTGTCCCGCTTCGGGATTTTGAACGGGATGTCCGTGACGGAGTGGACGGGGTGAGGGTCCGGATCCCCACGGGGATGGCCTCGGAGCTGGATTTCGGGGTGGTGGGAGAAAACAGGGAAGGG
>ERZ795053.4962-NODE-4962-length-14060-cov-6.808354_pt1 | contig 14060 bp, 15 predicted proteins | sample MGYA00375137_ERZ795053 | MGnify/ENA primary metagenome ERZ795053 (study PRJEB30182, sample SAMN05720284) | activated sludge metagenome | isolation source: Anaerobic digester | place: Hong Kong | collected 2014-12-17 ... | reverse complement strand
AGGCTTGAGCTACACGTTCCAGTTCCGCGACGTGTTCGCCGCCTGGGAGTTCATCCTCCAGGGCGTGGCGATGACGCTCTACCTCTCGGCCGTCACCATGGTTCTCGGCCTCGCCATCGGCGTCGCCGGCGCGGCCGGCCGGCTCTACGGGCCGAAGCCGCTCCGCCTCCTGGTCGGCGCCTACGTCGAGTCGATCAGGAACACGCCGCTGCTGGTGCAGCTCTTCATCGTCTTCTTCGGCCTGCCGAGCCTCGGCGTGCGCTTGGACGCGACCACGGCCGCCGTTGTCACGCTGACCGTCAATCTCGGCGCCTACGCCACCGAGATCGTCCGGGCCGGGCTGGAGGCGGTGCCCAAGGCGCAGGTCGAGGCGGGCCATTCGCTCGGCCTCTCGGGCCTGCAGGTCTTTCGCCACATCGTCCTCTTCCCGGCGCTGCGGATGATGTACCCCGCGCTCGCCAGCCAGTTCATCCTTCTGATGCTGGCCACCAGCATCACCTCGCAGATCGCCGTCGAGGACCTCTTCCACGTGGCCTCGATCATCCAGTCGCGCACGTTCCGCGACTTCGAGGTCTACACGGTCATCGGCGTGCTCTACTTGCTGCTCGCCCTCGTCTTCAGGGGCGGGTTCGCGCTTCTCTACCAGCTCGTGTTCGCGCGGCGATGACGGGCATGGCACCATGATCCGGGAGTTCGGCTGGATCGACGTGCTCTATCTCGTCCTCGCGATGCGCTGGACGCTGGCGCTCACCGTCACCGCCTTCGTCGGCGGCGGGCTGATCGGGCTGGTCATCGCCGTGCTCAGGGTCTCGCGCGTCTGGCCGCTCCAGGCGATCGCGGTCCTCTACGTCCAGGCGATCCAGGGCACGCCCTTGCTCGTGCTGCTCTTCGTCTTCTTCTTCGGGCTCTCGATCGTGGGCCTGCCGGTGCTGCCCTGGATCGCCGCCGCCCTCGCGTTCTCGATCTATGCCGGCGCCTTCCTCGGCGAGATCTGGCGGGGGGCGCTCGACGCCATCCCCAAGACCCAGTGGGAGGCCGGCGCCGCGCTCGGGCTCGGCTTTGGCGAGCAGCTTCGCCACATCATCGTGCCCCAGGCCATCCGCATGGCCATCCCGCCGACCGTGGGCTTCCTCGTCCAGCTCATCAAGAACACCTCGCTCGCCGCCACGATCGGCTTCGTCGAGCTGACCCGCGAGGGCCAGCTCACCACGGCCTCGACCTTCCAGCCCTTCGCCGTGTACCTGACCGTGGCCTTCCTCTACTTCCTCACCTGCTTCCCCCTGACCCAGTGGAGCCGGCACCTCGAGCGGAGATCCTATGGCCCTGCTTGAGATCGAGAAGATCACCAAGCGCTTCGGCACGAACACGGTGCTCGACGACGTGTCGCTCACGGTCGATGCCGGCGAGATCATCGCCGTGATCGGCCGCTCGGGCTCCGGCAAGAGCACGCTGCTCCGCTGCATCAACGGGCTCGAGCCGATCCAGGGGGGCCGCATCACCGTCGACGGCGTGCGGGTCGACGACAAGGCGACGGACCTCCGGAAGCTGCGGCAGCAGGTCGGCATCGTCTTCCAGAGCTACAATCTCTTTCCGCATCTCTCGGTGTCGCGGAACATCACCCTCGCCCCCACGCTCACCAAGGGCATCACCGAGGCCGAGGCGCGCGAGATCGCGCGCGAGGTGCTGCATCGGGTCGGCCTCGAGGAGAAGCTCGACGCCTATCCGGAGCAGCTCTCGGGCGGCCAGCAGCAGCGCGTCGCCATCGCCCGCTCGCTCGCCATGCGGCCCAAGCTCATGCTGTTCGACGAGATCACCTCGGCCCTCGACCCGGAGCTGACCGGCGAGGTCCTGAAGGTGCTCGAGGACATGGCGAGAAGCGGCATGACGATGATCCTCGTCACCCACGAGATGGGCTTTGCCCGCCGCTTCGGCTCGCGCCTCGTCTTCATGCACGAGGGGCGAATCCACGAGGAGGGGCCCGCCGCCCGGACCCTGGCGGAGCCCAGGACCAACGAGCTCGAAACCTTCCTCGGTGCGGTCCTGCACTGAGCCAACGGGAGAGGAGACTGTCATGAAGACCATGCTCGCCGCCGTCACGGCACTGGCCATCGGCCTCGTCGCCGCGGCGCCGGCCAAGGCCGACAAGTTCGAGGACATCCTCGAGGCCGGGGTCGTCCGCATCGGCGTGCCGCTCGACGTGCCGCCCTTCGGCTATCAGGACGCCGACCGCAATCCCGTGGGCTTCGATGTCGAGATGGCGCAGATGATCGGCGAGGCGCTCGGCGTCGAGGTCGAGCTGCAGCAGATCACCGGGGCGAACCGCATCCCCTTCCTGCTCACCGACAAGGTGGATCTGGTCATCTCGGTGATGGGGCTCACACCCGAGCGCGCCAAGCAGATCATGTTCTCGGCCCCCTACGCCAACACCTTCCTCGCGGTCTACGGCCCGGCCTCGGCCAGCGTCTCGGGCCCGGACGAGTTCGGCGATCTCAAGGTGGCGGCCGCCAAGGGCACCACGCAGGAGATGACGCTGACCGCGCAGAACCCCGATGCCGACATCATGCGCACCGAGGACGACGCGACGGCGGCGGCGGCCTATCTCTCGGGCCAGGCCGATCTCTTCGCCACCAACAGCATCGTCGCCAGTGCCTTGGCCGAGCAGAACCCGAACGCCGAGTTCGACCGCAAGTTCGTCATCCGCCGGAGCCCGGCGCATATCGGCGTCGCCATGGGCGAGTTCGAGCTCCTGCAGTGGGTGAACTCGTTCATCTTCTACAACACCATGAACGGCGAGCTCGAGCGGCTGCACCAGACCTATCTGGGCATCCCGATGGATCCGCTGCCGACCCTCTGACCCACCTTTCGACGACGAATGCTCCCCGGGCGGCGGCTAAAACCGCCGCCCGGCGCGCGCGGAGACCGATACCATGGGCCACAAGGCCACCATCCGTCCCTCCACCGCCTTCCTCACGGTCGATCCCGGCAAGGCCGGCCGGCAGGTGGGCTTCCTCATGATCCCGCATTCGCCGCACGACGACGCCTGGGGTGTCACCCGCGTGCCGGTCGCGGTCATCGCCAACGGGACAGGCCCGACGGTGATCCTCGAGGGCGGCAATCACGGCGACGAGTACGAGGGGCCGATCGCCATCGGCGAGCTGATCCGCGAGCTGGACCCGGCCGAGGTCCAGGGGCGGCTGATCCTGATGCCCGCCAACAACGTGCATGCGGTCGTGGCCGGCACCCGCACCTCGCCGGTCGACGGGCTGAACTTCAACCGCACCTTCCCGGGCGACCCCCGGGGCACCATCACCCAGCAGATCACGGCCTATATCAGCGACCACCTCTATCCGATGGCCGACGCCTTCCTCGACCTCCATTCCGGCGGCTCGTCGCTCGACATCCTGCCGTCGGCCATCATCGAGCCGACCGAGGACGCCGGGCTGCGCCGGCGCAACATCGCCGCCGTCCAGGCCTTCGACGCGCCGATGACGGTGGTGATCAGCAATCTCGGCGAATCGCGCACCGCCACCGCCGCCGCCTGCCAGGCGGGGCTGATCACCGTCGGCACCGAGATGGGCGGCGGTGGAACCGTGTCGCTGGAGGCGCTCGACGTCTGCCGGCGCGGTGTCAGGAACGTGCTCGTGCACCTCGGCGTGCTCGACGGCAAGCACAGGAGCCCCGCCCGGGGTGACGGCAAGATTCTCGAGCTGCCGGGCTCGAAGGCCTATGTCTTCGCCACCATGGACGGCATCTTCGAGCCCTTCCACGCGAACGGTGCGGCGGTCAGCGAGGGCCAGCCGGCCGGTCGCATCCACTGCACCTGGGATGCCACCCGCGAGCCCGAGACGGTCCACTACCAGACCGACGGCATCCTCTATGGCCGCCGCCAGCCGGGCCGCGTCCGGCCGGGCAATTGCTGCCTCGTGATCGCCACGGAATACGAAGGCGAGGTCGCATGATCGGCATCGACGACATCGAGAAGGCGCAAGCGCGCATCGCCGACCGGGTGCGCCGCACACCGGTCATGGCGCTGGGCCAGCTCAAGGACCCGCCGCCGACGAGAGCGCGGGTGACGCTGAAGCTCGAATGCCTGCAGGTGACCGGCTCGTTCAAGGCGAGGGGGGCCATGAACCGCCTGCTCGGCATGGCGGGCGGGCCGCCGGCGGCCGGCATCGTCACGGCCTCGGGCGGCAATCATGGGCTCGCCGTGGCGCGCACGGCCTATGCGGCGGGGGTGCCGGCCACCATCTTCGTGCCCTCCGGCGTGTCGCCCGAGAAGGTGGCGAAGATGCACGCCTGGAACGCCAGGGTCGAGATCGTGGGCGATGTCTGGGACCGCTCCAACGAGGCGGCGCTGGCGCATGCCGAGGAAAGCGGTGCGGTCTATTTCCACCCTTTCGCCGACCCGCTGGTGGTGGCGGGGCAAGGCACGCTCGGGCTCGAGATCCTCGACCAGCTTCCCGATATCGACACCATCCTGATCGCCATCGGCGGCGGCGGGCTGATCGCCGGCATGTCGACCGCCATCCGCGCTCGCCGGCCGAACGTCAGGATCATCGGCATCGAGCCCGTGGGCTCGCCGACGCTCAAGGCCTCGGTCGATGCGGGCGAGGTCGTGACCCTGCCTTCTGTCACCACGCGCGTGCCGACCATGGCCTGCGCGCGCACCGATCCCCGCATCTACGAGATCGTTCGGGACAAGGTCGACGAATTCGTCCTGGTCGACGACGAGGCGATGCTGGACGCGGCCCGCTGGCTGTGGTTCGAGCAGGGCATCGCCGCCGATCTCTCCGGTGCGGCCTCGCTCGCCGCACTGCGCCAGGGTATCCCCTCCCTCGCCGGTGCGAAGCACATCTGCGCCCTCGTCTGCGGCGCCGGCCCCGACGGCACTGGGTGAGACCACAGCACCACGCTTGTGCCCATCCCCGATCCCATGTTATTGTTCAATATTCTGAAGTTGATATAGATTAAGGGTCGCGCCATGGGCGAGCGAGCGTGCGTTCGGCAGCGGTCGAGGCGCTCGATGGCTGTTGTCCTGGTCGCCGCCCTGCTCCTGGCCTGCACGACGTCCCGGCCGATCGACATCGGTGCCGGGACCGACCTCGGCGCCAAGGTGAAGCCCGAGGACTACGTCGAGGTCACCACGATCGACGGGCAGGCGCTCGCCTTCGAGGTCCTGCAGGTCGAGCCGGACGCCCTCGTTGGCAAGGGCGTGCGGGTGGAGCGCGACCAGATCGGGACGCTCGAGGTGACCGAGCCCAGCGTGGGGCGCACGGCCGCGGCCGTAGGCGGCACGGGCCTCGCGGTCTTCCTGATCGTCGGCTTCGTGGTCGCCGCCATAGCACCGGCCCTGATCCTCTCCGGTGCCGCGCCCTAGAACGGCCCGAGCTCGGCGGAATCGGGAGGGCGACAGAAAGGCTCGCTTGCGGCAAGGTGCGGCCGCTCCGGCGAAGCCGGCGCGCAGCTTTCGACAACCTGCAGGAAAACCGATGATCAAGCGCTTCAAGTCCGGCCCCCGCATGAGCCAGGCCGTCGTCCACGGCGACACCGTCTACCTCGCCGGCCAGGTGGCCGACGACTTCGACTCCAGCCTCGAGCAGCAGACGAAGGAGGTCCTGGCCAAGATCGACGGCCTGCTCAAGGAGGCCGGCAGCAGCCGCGACAAGATCCTGGCAGTCACGGTCTATCTCGCGAACATCGCCGATTTCGCCGCCATGAACGTGGTCTACGACGCCTGGCTCGACAAGGCGAACCCGCCGACCCGCGCCTGCCTCGAGACCCGCCTCGCCGACCCGCGGCTCCGCGTCGAGATCGTCGCGATCGCAGCGGCCTGAGCTGTGAAGGCGGCGGGAGCCGTCTTCTCTCGCCGCCTTTCACTGCCGTACCGTCAGGCTTGAATAACCTATCCGGATGGGTTATTGGTTTGGTCACGGTCCGTCGCGCACGCGGTCTGCGGATAGTGATCGTCGCCAACGACCATTCACCGGCGCATGTCCATATCTTCGGAGATGGTCACGCGAAGATCAATCTGCTCGGCGCCGCCGGCGCACCCGAGCTGGTCTGGGCCGAGGGCATGACGCGGAGCGTGCTGCGCCGGGCAATGGCGGTCGTCTAGGACGCGTTGCAGGATCTGCTGGTGCGCTGGAGGGAGCTGCATGGCTGAGTTGACCGATGCCGCCATCGATGCGGCCATCGCCCGTGGGCATGATGCCGCTTCGAGCGAGCCGCGCGCCAAAGCGGCACACTACGAACCCAGCGGTCGCCGGATCGTCGTCGAGCTCACCAATGGCTGCACCTTCGCCTTTCCGCCGGACCTCGCCCAGGGACTCGAGGGGGCGAGCGATATGGAGCTCGAAGCTGTCGAGATTCTCGGCGCCGGCTATGGCCTGCACTGGGAAAGCCTGGACGTCGACCTTGCCGTTCCCGACCTCATGGCCGGCCTCTTCGGCACCCGAGCCTGGATGGCCCGCCGGGCCGGCCGCACCACCTCACCCGCCAAGGCCGAGGCCGCCCGCCGCAACGGAGCGAAGGGCGGTCGGCCGAGGAAGCCCGTGGTAGCCTGAACGCGCCGCCCTTCACTCTACCACGATCAGCTCCCGACTCGCCCCCGTCAGACGCTCCGCCCCGTCCGCCGTGACCAGCACGTTGTCGATCAGCCGCGCACCCAGCCGTTCCGCGGGGATGAAGACCGGGGGCTCGACCGTGAGGACCATGCCGGCTTCGAGCGTGTAGGGGCTGTCGTTGAGCATGTGGATGGGCTCGCCCCAGCTCGGCGGGAAGCCGGGTGCCAGGCCGTAGCCGGTGGTATGGACGCGGTAGGGCTCGAGCCCGGCTTCGGCGATCACCGCACGGGCGGCCTCGTGCGGGACGCTGGCGCTCACGCCCGGCCGGATGGCGGCGATGCAGGCATCCTGCGCCCGGCGGACGATATCGTGGAGCTCCAGCATGCGTGGTGTCGGCGGGCCGAGGCAGAACTGGCGGCCGATGGTGGCGGTGTAGCGGTGCCAGGTGGCGCCGTACTCGATGCTGCCGCAGTCGCCGGCCCGCAGGATTCGCTGGGTGGGGGCGCCGTGGCTGAAGCCGGACCGCTCGCCGGAGACGAGGTTGACCGGGCTGGCGGCGATGCCGCTGCCGGCGGTCATGAGGTTCGCCATCACCTCGCCGGCCAGCGCGAGCTCGCTGCGGCCCGGCCGGAGCGCCCGGGCGAAGACCGCCATGCCGTCGTCGGCGAGGGCGGCCGCCCGGCGGATGAAGGCGAGCTCGGCCGGCGATTTCACCAGCGTCAGGTCGTGGACCAGGGTGGAGGGCTCCGCCACGAGGCTGGTGCCCAGCACCTCGCGCAGCGCCAGATAGTGGTGCGGATGGAGGTAAAAGGCCGGCACGTCGAGGCCGACCCGGGCGCCCATGAGCCCGAGCCGCTTCGCCACCGCCGTGAAATGCGGGATGGGGTCCTCGGCGATGCCGCCACCCCAGCCCACCACCTCGTCGACCAGCGCGTCGTCCTGGAATTCCGCCACCTCGCCGGCCCGGGTCAGGACGGTGAGCGGCGCCTCCTCGGCGCTGAAGAAGAGGCACTGGAACTCCTGGTAGCTCTTGGCGTCCGAGCCGGTCAGCCAGCGGATCGCCACCGGGTGGACGACGACGAGCCAGTCGAGGTCCGCCTTCGCCAGTGCTGCGCGAAGCCGCCTTCGCCTTTCGGCGAACTCGGCGGCGGTGAAATCGTGCTTGGACATCCGGCGCCTGTCCGTTGATCGCCCGCTCGCCACGGGAGAGTTCAATAGGTCGCCCGGCCGCCCGAGAGGTCGAAAACGGCGCCGGTCGAGAAGGTGCATTCCAGGCTGCCGAGCCAGGCGACCATGGCGGCCACTTCCTCCAGGCGGACGAAGCGGCCCATCGGGATGCGGCCCATGATCTCGGCGCGGCGCTCGGGCGTGATCTCGGTTGCCATGCCGGTGCCCTCGACGGCCGAGGGGGTGACGCAGTTGACGAGGATGCCGGCCTTGGCCAGCTCCTTGCCGAGCGTCTTGGTGAGCCCGATCACGCCGGCCTTGGAGGCGACGTAGGCGGCGGCCGAGGGCATGCCCTCCTTGCCCTGGATGGAGGCGAGGTTGACGATGCGGCAGCGCTCCGGCGCGTCCTGTGACAGAAGCCGCGGCACGACGGCCCGGCAGACGAGGAAGATGCCGACGAGATTGACCTCGAGCACCCGGCGGAACGCGTCCGGCGTGTGCTCCCAGGTGGGCGCCACGGGGCCGAGGATGCCGGCATTGTTCACCACGAGGTCGACGCGGCCGAAGCGCTCGAAGGTGGCGTTGGTGGCGACCTCGACGGAAGCCTCGGCGGTCACGTCGACGGCGACGGCCTCGATCTCGCCGCCGGCAAGGCGCAGCGCCGCCGCCGTAGCCGCCGCCATGCCCTCGTCGACGTCCCAGAGCGCGATCGCGGCCCCCTCGGCGACGAGCCGTTCGGCGATCGCCCGGCCGATGCCGCCGGCGCCGCCGGTGACGATGGCCACCCGCCCGGCATGGCGGGCGGGTGATGCTGGCCCCGCCGTCACTGCGGCACGAACGCGTTGGTGAAGAGCACGTCCGGCATGATGTCGGTCTCCAGCCCCCTGTGCTCCTTCATGAGCTCCAGCGTGACGGCCCGATCCTGACGCGCGAGCAGGCCCAAAAGCAAGCCTTTCGACGCCTCGCCCTTGATCGGCCCGAAGCCGACCTGAAGCTGCTCCACCGAGCGCTCAAGATGGTACTCGACCGTGGTGGTTCGGGTGAAGACGGTCAGGCCCGCCGTGCTGGTGCCGTGCCTGACGTCGGCCGCGCCGGCAGGACGATGCAGGGCTTCAAAGGGCGCCCGGCACATCTCGGTTGCGATGAACTCGCGCGACGCCGCGCCAATCTGGTTGGAGAGACTGACGGGCGAGGCTTTCCAAAGGCGCGCGATCTGCGATCTAACTGACGCCGGAGCCGAGCCGGAGGTTGTGGTTTGGCCGGGCCGGATTTAGCCAGACGGCTCTGTCAGGCAGCGATCGGCGACCTGATCGACTGGCGCACGGGCGGCTACGACCTTGCGCGCGACGCAACTGGCGCGGCTTTCGACCGCCTTTTTCCCTGTCAACGGAGCAAGGAACAGCGCCTGCTCGATGCGGCGTTGAACGGTTTCGACACGCACGACCTCGAGGACGATACAGCGGCGCAACTGACCGCCGCCGCAAGCGACCTCCTGCTCTGGCATGGGCTCTCGTCGGCGCAGATCACGCAAATCGCCGAAGCCGATGTGGGGCGCTGGGCCGATCGGGCGATGCAGACGGTCTGCGCGCGGGGGTTGCGGTTAAATTGGCATCCAGCAGAATCAGCCTATTGTTCGGCACTCTCTATACTTCGGATGCTTGATAATAATCATCCCGGTGAATATCATTCATTGCTCGCCAATTTCGTTTGTGGTCTTGATTTGACTGATGGACGAAGCGCTCACCATATTCTCCGACTTTCCAGACACGGGGCGGTACGAATATCGTGAGTGTCTAGCACTAACCTTGGCAATTCGAGCGGAATTCTTGGAGAAGGTCGGATTTAATATGACTGCACTGAAGAGCGTGAAAATGGCCATCGAATGGCAGGGACCGCTGTTTCTTTCGAATCCCAAAAGATACGAACAAATCACTGAGCCTATGATTAAAATGTACCGACGCTTGTGTGAAACCAGAGGGCGAAGACCAGATGCCCAACTTTTGGATCCGATCGAAAGAGAGCTGGCGAGGATAAAATCTCATCGAGCTTCGCTTTGATTCTCAAGATTCTCGAACCGAGTTCCATCTACCGATTCGTTATAGCGTTCTGACATCCGAGACCCATTCGAGCGACGAACGCGCGCCGGTCAGGTGCCAAACGGCCCTTATCGGCAGGGACGTCAAAAAAAGCTCTGCGGATCGATGTCCACCTGCAGCCGTAGCGTACCCGGCAGGCGGAGCGGCTCGAGCCAGGCGGCGATCTTGTCGGGGAGGTCGGGGTCGGGGGGGGATTTTAGGAGGATGCGTTCGCGCCAGCGGCCGCGGAGCAGGGCGAGGGGTGCGGGGGCGGGGCCGAGGATGTGCCAGCCCTCGTGGTCGGGGGCAGCGCGGACGAGCTTTTGCGCTTCTTGCTTCACGAGCTTCGCGTCGGGGCCGGCGAGGATGAGGGCGGCGAGGCGGCCGTAGGGGGGCATGCCGGAGAGCTCGCGCTCCTCGCGCTCGGCCGCCATGAAGGCGGCGCGGTCGCCCTTGGCGAGGGCTTCCATGACGGGGTGCTCGGGCAGATAGGTCTGGATCAGGACGCGGCCGGGGCGGCTTTCGCGGCCGGCGCGGCCGGCGAGCTGGTAGAGCATCGAGAAGCTGCGCTCGGCGGCTCTGGGGTCGCCGCCGGCGAGGCCGATATCGGCGTCGACCACGCCGACCAGGGTGAGGTCGGGGAAGTGGTGGCCCTTGGCGATGAGCTGGGTCCCGATGAGGATGTCGATGCGCCGCTGCAGCATGGCGTCGACGAGGCTCGAGGCTCTGGCGGCGCTGGTGACGGTGTCGCTGGTCATGAGCGCTGTGCGGGCTTCGGGGAAGAGGGCCTTCACCTCCTCCTGGACGCGCTCGACGCCGGGGCCGGAGACGGCGAGGCTGTCGACGGCGCCGCAGTCGGGGCAGTGGCCGGGCTGGTGCTGGCCGTAGCCGCAATGGTGGCAGGTGAGGCGCTGGCCGAAGCGGTGGGCGACGAGCCAGGCCGAGCAGTTGGGGCAGCGAAAGCGAAAGCCGCAGGCGCGGCAGAGGGTCAAGGGCGCGTAGCCGCGGCGATTGAGGAAGAGCATGGCCTGCTCGCCCTGCTCGAGGGCGGCGGCGAGAGCCTGGCGCAGCACCGGGGCGAGGAAGGCGCCCTTGGGCGGCTTGTCGCGGCGCAGATCGACGAGCGCCATGGCCGGTTTGGATTGGGCGGCGAAGCGGCCCTCGACGGTGATGTGGGTCCGGGCGAGGCCCTGGGTCTCGAGCGACGGGGTGGCGGAGCAGGTGACGAGCCGGGCGTCCTGCAGGGCGGCGCGCCGGCGGGCGACGTCGCGGGCGTCGTAGATGACGCCGTCCTCCTGCTTGAAGCTCGTGTCGTGCTCCTCGTCGATGACGACGAGGCCGAGTTCCGGCATGGGCAGGAAGAGGGCAGAGCGCGCACCGACCACGACGGGGGCCCGGCCGGCGGCGGCGAGCTTCCAGGCGCGGCGGCGCTGCAGCGCGGTGAGGCCGGAATGCCAGAGCAGGGGCTCGGCGCCGAAGCGGCTGGTGAAGCGGTCGAGCCACTGGGCACCCAAGGCGATCTCGGGCAGCAGCACGAGGGCCGAGCGGCCGCGGGCGAGCGTGGCGGCGATGGCTTCCAGGTAGATCTCGGTCTTGCCGGCGCCGGGCAGGCCCTCGAGCAGCACCTCGCCGCCGGAGCCATCCGCAATGGCAGCCAGGAGCGCGGCCGTGGCCTGGGCCTGGGCCGGGGTCAGCCGGGCCGGATCAGGCGGCTGGTAGCAGGGCGGGTCGGGCAGGCCCTGGGCCACCGTCTCGCTCCTGAGCACGCCCTTGTCGACCAGCGTCTTCACCACCCCGGCCGAGACGCCGGCCGCCCGGGCGAGCGCTGCGGCCGGCTGCGGGCCGCCCGTGGCGAAGGCCGCCAGCACGAGCTGCTGCTTCGCCGAGAGCGGCACGGCGGCACCGGTCGGCACCAGCACAATGCGGGCCGGCTCGGCCTCGAAGGCGGCGGGCGTGCTGAGGACGAGGCGAAGGACGGAGCCCATGGGCGTCACCGTGGCCCGGGCGACGGCCTCGACCAGCCGGCGAAGCGGCGCCGGCAAGGGCGGCTGGCCCAGCACGGCCTGGACCGGCTTGAGCCGCGCCTCGGCCACCGGCCGGGCACTGCCGCGCTCCCAGACGACGCCGACCACCCGGCGCGGGCCGAAGGGGACGACGACGTAGCTGCCGAGCGGCGGCGGGGTGGTCGCGAGCTCGCCCTCGAGCCGGTAGTCGAAGCAGGTGGGCAGCGGCATCGGCAGCAGGACGGAGGTGGTCGCGAGGGTCATCGGATCCGGGAGGTGGTGCGGCGGTTCGCGGCGAGTGCTAGCATCAAGGGGCCGCCACGGTAAGCCGCACTGGAGAACGGTCCTGCTCGCTTTCGCCCTGCCCGACCTCGAGGAGGCCTTCGCCGCCTGGTGCGACTGGCTGGCGCACGAGCGGCGGGCGGCGGCGCGGACACAGGCCGGCTACCGCCGCGATCTCGCCGCCTTCGTCGCGTTCCTCGCCGGGCATCAGGGTGGGCCGGTCGGGTTGCCGGCCATCGCCGCCCTGACCCCGCAGGGCTTTCGCGGCTGGCTCGCCTGGCGGCTCGGCGAGGGCTACGCCAAAAGCTCGACGCAGCGGGCGGTGGCCGCCGTGCGCGGCTTTCTCGATTTCCTCGATGCCCGCCACGGCATCCACAACCCGGCGCTGCGGGCGATGCGCGCCCCCAAAACCAGGCGACCCTTGCCGCGACCACTGGCGGTGGCGGAGGTCACGGAGCTGACCGATGCGGCGGCCAATGCCGACCAGCCGCCCTGGGTGCTGGCCCGGGACACGGCGCTGCTGCTCCTGCTGTATGGTGCGGGCCTGCGCATCGGCGAGGCCCTGGAGCTTGCGGCCGGCGGCCTGCCGGCGGCGGGCGAGAGCACGCTTCGGGTCACGGGCAAGGGTCGCAAGGTCCGCCTCGTGCCGCTCCTGCCGGTGGTGGCCGAGGCGCTCGCCGCCTATCGCGACGCCTGCCCCCATCCCCTGCCGGCGGACGGGCCGCTCTTTCGCGGGGTGCGTGGCGGGCCCTTGCAGCCGGCCGTGGTGCAGCGGCGGGTGCGCGAGCTGAGAAGGGCGCTGGGCCTGCCGGAGACGGCGACGCCGCACAGCCTGCGGCACAGCTTCGCCACCCACCTGCTCGGTGGCGGCGCCGACCTGCGCTCGATCCAGGAGCTTCTGGGCCATGCCAGCCTGAGCACGACGCAGCTTTATACGGCAGTCGACGCCGAGGGGCTGGCCCGGCTCTACACGGCGGCACACCCGCGCGCCTGAGTCGGCCCAAAAGAAAACGGCCGGGCGTCGCCGCCCGGCCGTCCCCCTTCAACGGCAGATCAGATCAGTCGCCGACCTGGATCAGGTCGATATCGACGCGACGATTGAGGGCACGCCCCTCGGCCGTGTCGTTGCTGGCGATCGGCTGCGACTCGCCGAACCAGGCCACGGTCATGCGGTCGCGGGCGACACCGGCTGCCTCGAGGTAGTCGGCCACCGCGTTGGCGCGGCGCTCGGACAGGCCCATGTTGTACTCTTCCGTGCCGATGCTGTCGGTGTGGCCGTCGATCCGGATGGTCACGTCCGGGTTGGCCAGGAGCGTATCGGCGGCGGCATCGAGCTCAGCGGTGAACTCGGGCCGGACCTCGTACTTGTCGAACTCGAAGAGCACGTCGGACGACAGGCTGATGACGTCGACCTCCTCGACGACCGGCGCCTCTAGCTCGGCGAGCCCGGCATAGAAGGCATCGCGGCAGGCGGCGATGTCGTCGGGCTGGAAATTCTCCTCCTGCTGCTCGATCCAGCAGTCGTAGTCGGCCATGGCGCGACCGGAAACCGCCGGCAGGCGCTGACCGGGCTCGCCCTGCGCGACCGCCATGTAGCGGGCGCGGGCCTCGCTCAGCTCGGCCGCATGCTCGGGCGTGAGCACGCGCTCGCTGGTCGGCTGCGGCGCAACGGTCTGTCCCCCGGCGACCGCGGATGCCCGCCGCGCGTGGAAGATCGTGTCGGTGTAGTCCTGCATGCTTTCGTATTCGTACTTGGCATGCCCGACATAGCCGTCATACGCAGCCTTCTCGAACGCGCCGGTCGGCGGTGTCGCGGACGTCGCGGCCGCATAGGTCTCGCCGGCGTCGCCACGATTCTTGAACTTCGTGCCGAGCGTTCTGAAGTTGTCGCCACCGCTGCAGGAGGCCAGCACGAACGCTGCGCCTGCCGTTACCATAACTACACGTGAGAGACGCATTGGCCCCCTCCT
>ERZ795053.4961-NODE-4961-length-14064-cov-6.205654_pt1 | contig 14064 bp, 16 predicted proteins | sample MGYA00375137_ERZ795053 | MGnify/ENA primary metagenome ERZ795053 (study PRJEB30182, sample SAMN05720284) | activated sludge metagenome | isolation source: Anaerobic digester | place: Hong Kong | collected 2014-12-17 ... | reverse complement strand
TACATTAGCCATAGAATTTCCTCCTTGCAGTCTCCTCCAATCCCGATAACCCCCGCAATGAAGGGGCACCATGAAGGCGGGATTGTGCGAATTTTCAATCCAATAACCTTAACGTTTCGAGAACTGGAACCTGGCCCTGGCGCCTTTCTGTCCGTATTTCTTTCTCTCTTTCATACGGGGATCCCTCTTGAGAAATCCGGCACGCTTCAGGGAAGGTTTCAACGTCTCATCCATTTTGACCAGCGCTCGGGCGACACCGTGGCGCACAGCCCCGGCCTGTCCGTTCAAACCGCCGCCGTGGACACGGACCAGGACATCATAACGTCCGGTCATGTTCAGGAGCACCAGAGGCTGTCTGGCTCTTTCCTGGTAATCTTTCACATCAAAATATTCTTCCAAAGGTTTATCATTGACCATCATCCGGCCTTTTCCCGCGATCAGGCGTACCCGTGCCACAGCGGTTTTTCTCCGGCCTGTTCCCCAATATATTGTACTCAAAGTCATCCTCCTCCCTTACTTTGTCACTTTAACGGTTTCGCATTTCTGTGCCGCATGAGGATGATGTCCCCCGGCATAGACTTTCAGGCGCTTCAGCATCCTGGCCTGCAGTTTGTTTTTGGGAAGCATCCCTTTGACGGCCAGTTTAATGACTTCTTCCGGCTTCTTCTCCATCATCACATCATAACGTGTCGCTTTCAAACCGCCGGGATAACCGCTGTGCCTGTAATAGAACTTCTGTTTCAGCTTATTTCCGGTGAGACGGACTTTCCCGGCATTGATCACGACAACGAAATCACCGGTATCCACTGAGGGAGAGTAAATGGGTTTGCTTTTGCCGCTTAACATCCGGGCGATCCGTGTGGCCATGCGCCCCAGAACCTCCCCTTCGGCATCCACGAGATACCATTTTCTGTCAATCTCATTTGGTTTTGGTAAAAAACTCTTATTCATCCTAACCCTCCTTAAAGACATACACGCCGTAACGCTTCAAAATAGTAAAGTCAATATCCGTTTCCGTCAAGGGAAAAAGCCCCTTTCAGGCGGGGTTCCTCTTGTGATGGAGTTCATTTATTCTTGAATTATTCCACCAGTTAGATCAGCCCCCGGAAACGAACCGGACAAAACTCACCCGGTCATCATCGGAGACGGTGTCATCCCTTCCCAGGGATTGTCCATCCCGGACAACGACAAAGTGCAAATCTTCGGGAAGATCCAGTTTCTCAGCCAGCTCCCCGACACTGCAGGGTTCGTCCAGAGGAAGGTCGACCTCCTCCTTCTGTCCAAAAAACTTTTTCATTCCGGCAAATACCTTAATACGCATACAGTTACCTTAGGGCTTAGTGGGGCTTCATTCTATCGTAATTTCCGGGGACGTCAAGAAAAAACTGGATGAAAAGAGGGAGGAGATGACTCCTCCCTCACAGATCTCAGAGATGTTTGTGGACGACGTCAAGGACATCAGCAAAAGCGATCCCGAGCTTTTTCAGATGCTCCGGTTTGGGAACGCCGTTGTTTGTCCATCCGCGACGCTTGTAGACCGCATCGATAAGCTGCTCATACTGGTCTTCACGGTATTTCCGAAGAGCGGCCACTTTCTCCGGGGAGGAGAGCCCTGCGGGATCGATCCCGGCCTTCTCTTTGAGCTGCTTGTCATAGCGCTCGGCGCGGGATTCATACTCCTCCACGGTCACGGGCCCCACAGAACGGTAGGGAATCGCATCATGCTCCCTCAGCCCCTTCCCCATGCGGATATTGAAGACACGCTGGAAGTTATAGACCCGCTCCGACTGAAGGATGAGCTCTTCCTTGTCGATCTTCTGCCCCGTGATGGCATTGAAGATATCCACATAGTTCTGGACATGCTCGGGGACTTTGGCCGGTTCGGCTGTCTGGGCGTTGTCTGCGGGTTCGATATCGTTCCAGGGCAGCTTACACAACCCCTGAAGCCCGAACCAGGTCCGGAACATGGGGAAATAGTGAAGGGCTTCCGCTTTGTCCTCAAAGGTGGGGATGAGCCCCTGGACCATATCCATAAAGATGAGCCAGGCCTCGTCATGCTGGGGGCCCTTCAGGGCCAGTCCGTACCCGCCCTGCATGGCCAGTGATTCTTTAGTCACATACTCGGAATATTCCAGGCCCTTGGCTTCCATGCCGAAATCATCCATCATCTTGCGGTCGGCACCGAAATGCTTTTCAAAGTAGTCCTTCATCCCGCGGATCCCTTTTCCGGCGATCTTGCCGAACCCTTCCCCGCGGGAGATCTGATGGAGAAGCTCCAGGGCGTCGTCAGCATTGCCCCAGGTAAAGTCGAGTCCTCCGGTTTTTTCTTTGTCCAGGAACCCCTTCTCCCAGCACTCCATGATAAAAGCGGTCATGGTTCCGAAGGAGATGGTGTCCAACCCGTATGTATCACAATAGAAGTTGATCTCCAGGACATCGCGTGCATTGAAGACTCCGATATTGGAGCCGCAGCCGCCCACTGTCTCGTATTCCGGTCCGTCCACGATGACTTTCTGCCCTTTGTAGGGGCCGGTCCTGAGCTCAAAGTCTTCCGCGACTTTGGCACAGGCCATGGTACACCCGTACCAGCATCCGTCGGGTTTTCCCTTGGAAAGAAACTCGTTGTAGAAGACATCGGATGAGAGGTTGCCGGCGTCTTTATGGCTTCCGAACTTGTAATTCATCGTGGGCAGAAGATCGTACTCATTCATGATCTCTGTCAAGTGGGCGGTCCCCACCTGCCGCATCCGGCATTGCTGGTCATCCAGGGCGATGATCTCTTTATGGAGCTTCAACCCCGTTTTCTGCACTGTAGCAATGTCAGCAGGATTGTTGGAGACACCGCTCAGATTTGAAAAACGGACCACGAGGGCTTTGATCCTTTTGTTGCGGAACACTGTCCCGATCCCCCCGCGTCCGGCCTGTTTGAAACGGACGCCTTTACGGCGCTTATCCCACATGGAAAAGTTGAGGCATCCGATCCAGGCGTGATCAGAGCCTGTGCCGGCGCTCACCGAAGAGATATTGATCTTGTCTTCCTCGTTTTTGGCAAAGAGGTCCATGACCTGTTCCCCCACCACGTGGCTGTCCACCGCTTCATAGGGCGCTTCGATGATCTGAACCTTGCCGTTATCGCCGTCGATGTAGATGATGACGTCTTTGTCGGCTTTGCCCTGGATCTCCATGGCATCGAACCCGGCAAATTTGAGGTAAGGGCCGAAATACCCCCCCACATTGGAATCGATGGGGATCCCTGTGAGCGGAGAGAGGGAGACCACAAGTGATTTCCCCGATCCGGGATAGTTGGTGTTCCCGCCGATGGGGCCTGTGGCAATACAGACTTCGTTCTCGGGGTCATCCCACTTGGTCTCAGGTTTCACTCCGTCCCAGAGGAGTTTCAGGCCGAAGCCTTTTCCTCCGGTGAAGGTCATTTTCATCTCTTCACTCACGGGTTTTTCAGTGACGGTGTTATCGGAAATGTTGACATAAAGGGTCCTCATGTTGTAACCCTTGTCCACAGGTTTCAGCTGATAGTCCCACTCCTTCAGGAGTTTGTGTCCGGATTTGATCTTTTCAATGTCTTGTGTCATATTATCCCTCCTCGACGATTTCAAGAGCCTGTTCGGGACAGGCGTCAGCACATTTCCCGCAGGCAATGCACTTGAAAGGCGATTTGCCCCCCTCGAACCACATCATGGCATTGATGGGGCAGACGGAGACACAGGCCAAACACCCGATACATTTATTCTTATTAAGCAGGACCACCCCGGCATTGTTGACGGTGAGGGCCTGGACAGGGCACTCCTCCACACAGAGGCGGCATGTCTGGTTACAGACGGCCATGAGGACGGTCCCCTCTTTCGGCTGGATCTTTATGGCTGATTTCAGCGGATTCCGTTCTTTGAAAAAGGTCTCAGAGCAGACATCCATACATGTCCCGCAGGCTGAACACTTTTCCGGGTAAGTCTTCAGATATTTTGCCATAAAATACCTCCTCGATTTCTCTTATTGACAGCGAATATCTCTCTGTTCTTAAAATACGGCAATTAGGAGGAAAAGTCAAATATAAAGCTCTTTTTGCGATATGTTAAATCGTTCATATCGATGTTTTCAGCCGTTTTCCTCTTTTTTCTCTTCTTTTCCGCCCTCTTCTTCCGAAACTTCAGGCTCGCTCTCCTCTCCGCCCTCTTCAAGCATGGCGGCCGACTCTCTCCCCGAAAGAGAGGTCACATCCCTGAGTTTGCGCTGGATCACCCGGCTTTTCCGCGAGGCGTTCTCAATGCTGTTGCTGGCTTCTTTAAGCTTTTTCTGTGTCTTGTCCAGAAGGTCTCCGAAATCACTGAACTGGGATTTTACGGCTCCCAGGAGCTTCCAGACATCGCTGGTCCTCTTTTCGATGGCCAGTGTCCTGAACCCCATCTGGAGACTGTTCAGAAGGGCGGTGAGTGTCGTGGGCCCGGTGACCACCACCCGGAAATCGGCCTGAAGGGACTCAGCCAGGCCGGGGCGGCGAAGGACTTCTGCAAACAGGCCTTCGATGGGCAGAAAAAGAATGGCAAAATCTGTTGTATGGGGCGGATCCACATACTTTTCACGGATATTCTTCGCCTCATTGCGGATTCTTTTCTCCAGGGCCTTGACAGCCTCTTCAGCCAGGCCGGCATCGGCTTTGTCCCGGGCATCCAGAAGGCGCAGGTAGTCTTCCTGAGGGAATTTAGCATCAATGGGGAGCCAGACGACGGATCCCGCATCATCACGTCCGGGCAATTTAATCGCGAACTCCACCCGGTCATTGCTTCCCTCGCGGGTGGCCACATTCTCGGCATACTGGTCAGACGTGAGGATCTGCTCCAGGAGATTTCCCAGCTGCACTTCCCCCCATGTCCCGCGGGTCTTGACATTGGTAAAGACCCGTTTCAGGTCATCCACGCCGGAAGCCAGTTTCTGCATCTCTCCAAGCCCCTTGTAGACGGCTTCAAGCCGCTCGCTGATGAGGTTGAAGGATTCCCCCAGGCGCCGTTCCAGCGTGGCGTGAAGCTTTTCGTCCACGACCTGGCGCATCTGATCCAGCTTTTTGCTGTTCTCCTCCTGTAGAAAACGGAGATTCTTTTCAAGGCTCTCTCTGAGGGCCTCCAGCCGGCGTTCGTTTTCGCTGATCAATTTGTCAAGCTGAGCGGAAAAGCGGTTGAACTGCTTTTCCTGAAGGTCGGAGACCGTTTTCATCTGGGCCAGAAGAGAGGATTCGAACGCAGCAATATTCTTCCCCAGCTCCTGCCTTCCCTCCCGGGCTGCCGACTGGTTTTCCTGACGGCTTCGGGACATCTCGTCTTTGACCAGCCGCTCGATCCGCTCATCATCCCGGTTCACACGCCGTATCTGTTGAAAAAGAGCCAGAACCAGAACAATGGTCAGCCCGCTTACAATGACCAGGAACAACTCCATAACATCACCGCCTTTAGTCGTCTCATCTCTTTAATATCCTTATACTCCGTCTCTTTCAAGACATCTTTTGACCTCTCCGGCGATCTTCCGATAAGCGGAGAGAAACGGGAAGACGGCAAGGTCGTCAACACTCACCGGCTTCAGGGCCTTTTCCCGGACCATGGCCCGGAAGCCGTCTTCATCCTGAAACATCAGAAGATAGGGAAAAAGCTCGTCTCTGTATCGCGTGTAGGAGTGGATCTCCCTTTTGAGAGGAAGAATCCCTGTCCGCCCCTTCTCTCTGAGCTGGTCCAGGCGGGCCTGTCCCGTTTCGTAGGAACAGGCGGGAAAGGACCACATGCCCCGGCCGATCCCCTCTTTTCTCTTGAGGATCCCCACGGCCTTCTCCCAGGCAGGGATCAGAAGCACGGTTTTTTTCTCTGTCACTCTTTTGACAGCCGGCGGAGGGATGGCATCCTCTCTTCCCGACAGATAGGCCCGGCAATGCCCCGAGAGGGGGCATGCGGGACATCGGGGTTTTTTCCGCAGGCAGACGGTCTGGCCAAACTGCATCAACGCCTCATTGACCCGTCCCGGAGGATAATGGTCCATGCCTTCTCTGATAAAGAGGTCCGCCTCTTCAGCGGCCTTCGGTGTCCATTTTTCTGTGAGGAAAAAACGCATGATGATCTTGCGCACATTGGCATCAAGCACGGGATATCTCAACCCGAATGCAAGGCTGAGGATCGCCCGGGCCGTATTGTCCCCGATTCCCGGCAAACGGCACAGCTCCGTATAGTCCGGGGGAAGGGCGCTGCGCCCTTCTGAAGACAGGATCCCGGCAGTCTTGCGGATATTGACAGCCCGGGAATAGTAGCCCAGCCCTTCCCACATCCGCAGGACCTCCTCAACAGGTGCGGAAGCCACATGAGCCAGCGAGGGGAAACGGGTCATCCACGCCTGAAAATAGGGCGCTGCTGCAGGGACTGTGGTCTGCTGCAGCATGATCTCCGAGATCCACACAGAGTAGGAGTCTGCATTGGCGCTCCAGGGATCGTCTCTTCTGTTCCGGGAAAACCAGTTCATGAGTTGATCAAAAAAAAGACGGGCTTCCATCCTCCTCCTCTCTGTTTCCAGTATAGGAGGAGTGAAGCCCGCCGTCAAAGAAGAAGATATCGGCTTGACTTATGATGTATGCTGCGAAGAGTGTTTTTTATGCCTCTCCGTAAGAAAGATCACCAGGGCCGGCAGGGCGGCCAGTCCGATGACCACATATTTCCCCACTTTGATAAAGCTTTCCAGGCTGATCCCGGTAAAAACGGAACGGGCCATGAGGTAGAGGGATTCGAAAAAATTAATGTTTTGAGCGATAAGAATACCGAAGAGGAAGATCAGGATGGAGAAGACACCCACAATGTTTCTGTAGAATTTTTTCTGAAGGGCCTCTTCCTGGATCTCAGATTCTCTCAGACGGGCCAGGGTGAAGAGTGTGTTCTCTTTCAACTCTTCGGACACCCTCGGCTTGGGACGGGAAAAAAGCAGGGAATCAATAAACTGCTCGTCAAACTTCTTGTCGATCTCACTCATAACAACTCCTTTCTGTGCCGCTCCATAAGAGAGCACAGTTTTTCTTTGGCTCTGTAGAGGTATGTTTTCACTGTCCCTACGGGAAACCCGGTAATGTCCGCAATCTCGTTATACGAATAAGACTGAAAATAATAGAGGTTGATCACTGTCTGCCAGTTTTCAGGAAGTTCTCCGATATACAGATCCAGAAGTTCCCGGAGATCCCGGTTATCCAGATCGTCATCCACCGGCTCCACGGAGGCGGTGTAATCCTGAAGTTCATAGATATCTTTGTTGAATTTCTTCCTGAGATGGTTTTTGGTCGTGTTCAGGGCGATCTGGTAGATCCAGACGGACAGCTTGCTCTCTTCACGAAAGGTATGGATATTTTTGAATATCTTGATAAAAACATCCTGGAACAGATCGTCCACGCTGTTTTTATCCCTTATATACGTGTGGAGCACTTTGTAAATCACCCCTCCATAATCTTCTATGAGTTCTTCGAAAGCGCCGTCCTCTTTACGTTTCAGGCGTTTGACAAGGTCGTCGCTCTCTTCCTTACTCTTATACGACACATCTTCTCCCTGCAAGGTTTCACTTGTTTTCTTTATTTTTCAAAAGCATATCGTAAACCTTGTTCTTCGTCAAACCATAAATCACCGACAATATCGAAGCCGTGTCCTTCAGGGAGAACTTTTTCATCAGTTCCTCTCCCTTGGACACGATAAGGGTGTGATTTGTTTCTTTTTCCTCACGGTTCCCCGCGATGGCCACGGTGAACTCCCCCCGGACATTGGACAGGATCCGCGCTCCGATCTCATGAGCCTTTCCGCGGATGACCTCTTCATGAAGTTTTGTGAGTTCCCGGCCCACGACCACATCGGGGTCATGACGGAGGTTCTCCAGCATAGCCACGAACTCTTTCATATGATGGGGAGAGACATAGCAGACCGCAGTAAAAGGCTGATCTTCGAGAAACGCCCTGAAACGCTCCAGTTCCGCCTCTTTTTTCGGGGCAAACCCGAGAAAGAGAAACCGGTCTGTGGGGAGCCCCGATACAGACAGCAGCGCCATGGCTGCAGTGGGGCCGGGGACCGGAACCACCCGGCACCCCTCTTCAACAGCTTTCCGCACAAGGTTCAGCCCCGGATCGCTGATACAGGGTGTCCCCGCTTCGGAGATATAGGCCACATCATGCCCTTCTCTGAGCAGGGCGGTGATCCCGGGGACAGCAGCCTCCTTGTTTCCTTCATTGTAACGGATCATGGCGGCCCGGATGTTGAATTTTTTCAGCAGGACCGCCGACTGCGCCGGGTCTTCGGCTGCAATGGTGTGGACATTCTGAAGAGTCTCTGCAGCGCGGGGGGGAAAATCCCCCAGGTTTCCGATGGGTGTGGCGACAATAAAAAGAGTTCCCGGCATACAGTCCTCAGGGAAGCGGGTAACGGGAATTCTCTTTGAGCGGTTTAAAGAGGATGATGGTCCCTCCGATAAGGCGGACGACTTGGGCTCCTGCAGCTTCTGCCAACTCGGCAGCTGCTTCTCTCTTCTCCACGGGGGCATCCTTCTGGATCTTGACTTTGATCAGTTCGTTCTTATCGATATTCTCGATTACGGCGTGGATCACGGTGGCCGTCATCCCGTTTTTCCCGATAAAGGCCGTAGGCGTCATCTCATGGGCCTCTTTTTCCAGATATTTTCTTTGTTTAGGTGTCAGCATCTTTGGAATTCCTTTCCTTTTTTTCATCCCGGAATGTCAGTCTCCCCTCCTGAAGATCCTCAAAACAGGACAAGAGAAAAAGGAGATCGGACAGCCTGTTCAAAAAGACATACAGAAGAGGGGAGATCTCCTCCCGCCCTCCCAGACGGACCACTCTCCGTTCGGCCCTCCGGGCCACGGTGCGGCACACATCAAGGGCGCTTCCTCCGGGAGTGGCCCCGGTGAGGACAAATCCCCGGAGCGGGACCTCTTTTTCATACGCTCCGATGGCCTCTTCCACCACACGGATCTCCTCCTGTGTCATGAGGGCCGGAGCATCCGTGGAGGCCAGTTCCCCCGCTGCTTTATCCGTCATGCTGCGCAGATCTCTGAGGAGCGCGGCGGTTGTGGGGCTTTTCACCTTGTGGAGAGCCTCCCCCATGACCGCCTGGAGTTCATCCATCGTGCCGTAAGCCTCCACACGGAGGTCATCCTTTGAAACCTCTTCTCCCGACCAGAGGCGGGTCTTTCCGCTGTCTCCGTTCCCGGTGGAAATCCGGCTCATGACACTTGCGCTTTTTCGATGGTGAGGGCCGTATCGCAGATGGAGATAAAATCATCTTTGTTCAGGGACGCCCCTCCGATGAGGGCCCCGTCGATATCGGCCATCTTCAGAAGAGACTCGGCATTGGAGGGTTTGACGCTTCCTCCGTAAAGAATACGGATTTTTTCGCTGACCTCGGCAGAATAGAGAGAAGCCAGGGTCATGCGGATGAAGGCATGGACCTCTTCAGCATCGTCAGGTGTCGCGGTCTTTCCCGTCCCGATGGCCCAGACAGGCTCATAAGCCAGGGTCATCGTCTCGGCCATATCAGCGGGGATGGTGTAAAACGCCTCTTTGACCTGTCTTCCGATAATATCAAGAGTGGTCTTTTTCTCCCGTTCTTCAAGTGTCTCGCCCACACAGACAATAGGAAAGATGCAATGCTGAAGGGCGGCGATGGCCTTTCTGTTCACATCAGCATCCGTCTCCCCGAAAAGAGCCCGCCGTTCCGAATGGCCGATGAGTGTCCAGCTGACCCCCACTGACCTGAGCATGGGAGAAGAGATCTCTCCGGTGAAGGCCCCGGAATTTTCCCAATGGAGGTTCTGAGCCCCCACAATGAGGTCGGGAGACGCCATGGCCAGGTCCCTGAGATAGGGGGCCGGCACAAAGACCCCGATATTGATCTTCTTTTCATTCACAGCTCTCTGCTGAACGGCTTGTGCAAGCTGAACCGCTTCATCATAGGTCTTGTTCATCTTCCAGTTTCCCGCAATAAAGAACTTTCTCATCTTCTCTCTCCTCCTGGTTAAAGCGACAGGACCTGCGCTATTTCATACTGTTTCTGGCTGATGGTCTTCTTCTTGCTGATGGCTTCATCAAGAGAGACCAGGGAATAATGTGCTCCGGAAAGAGCCACCATGAAGCCGCTTTTCCCGTTGAGCAGAGCCTTGACGGCTTCGGCTCCCATCATGCTGCCCAGCTGGCGGTCAAAAGCGGAAGGGGTCCCCCCTCGCTGGATATGGCCCAAAATGGAGATCCTGACCTCATATCCCAGGATGTTCTTCAGCTGCCGCCCGATGGTATAAGCATTCCCGGCTCCTTCGGCCAGGATGATGATCCCGTGTGTCTTTCCCCGTTTATGGCCGTCCTGGATCTTTTTGGCGGTTGCTTCGATATCCATCTCCTTTTCCGGAATATAGACCTCTTCGGCGCCCGTGGCAATGGCCGCCATGAGGGCGAGATAACCGCTTTCGCGCCCCATGACTTCAATAATAAAAGCCCGTTCATGGGACGAGGCGGTATCTTTGATGTTGTCCACACAATAGATAATGGTATTGAGGGCTGTGTCCACCCCGATGCACATGTCTGTCCCCCAGAGGTCGTTGTCGATGGTCCCGGGTACACCGATGACTTTGATCCCGCGGTTGTGAAGGTCCCTGGCCCCGGTGAGGGAACCGTCCCCTCCGATGACAACGAGCCCTTCGATGCCGTGTTTTTTGAGATTCTGAACAGCCTGCTCCTGCCCCTCATCGGTGATAAACTCTTCACAACGGGTCGTCTGAAGCATGGTGCCGCCCTTTTGCATGATCCCGCCCACATCTTTGAGCGAGAGCGGAATGATGAGATCCTCCATCATTCCCAGATAGGCTTTTTCGATTCCAAGGACTTCAAGCCCCATGTATATCCCGGTGCGGACCACAGACCGGACAGCGGCATTCATCCCCGGGGCATCTCCCCCTCCTGTGAGTACGGCAATACGCTTCATATCCACCTCCTCTTCTCTCTTTTCTACTTCTTTTTTCTGATCCGGGGACGGACAGTCTCCCAACGGTTCTTAAAGTTCGTCTCTTTTCCCCTGTGAATAAACGTGACGATCTCCTCCCCCTCCAGCTCTTTGGGAAGATAATCCTGTCTGATCAGAGGGTCTTCAAAAGCGTGGGGGTAGCGGTATCTCTTTGTATTGGATGCGATGGAATCGGGGATGTTCAGGACCCCGTGTTCCCGCACAAGGGAGAGGCCCTTCTCCATGGCTTTCAGAACGGAATTGCTTTTAGGCGCCAGGGCCAGGTAGACAGCGGCCTGGATGATGGCCATGCGGCCTTCAGGAAATCCCAGGAATTCATAGGCCCGCGTGGCCTCATTGACGATCCTCAGCGCATTGGGATCGGCAAAGCCGATGTCTTCTGATGCCATGGCTGTCATCCTTCGGAGAATAGCCAGGGGGTCGATCCCGCTCTCCATCATGGCGCATATCCAGTAGACAGCGGCATCAGCGTCGGATCCCCGCAGGGATTTATGGAGTGCCGAAAGATAGTTATAGTAAAAATCCCCCTTTTTATCTGAGAGAAGCATCTTTTTGTTCAGAGTCTCCTGGAGCTCTTCGGCGGAGAGTTTTTTGTGGGCCATGAGACTCATGACCTCTTCCAGGAGAAAGAGCGCAAACCGGCCGTCTCCGTCGGCGTAATCCACAATGAGCTGTTTGATATCCGCCTCAAGAGTCTCCTGAAAATGGGACAGCCCTTTTTCGACGATCTCCAGGAGAGCGTCATCCCCCAGTTTTTTAAAAGGCACCACACGCATACGTGACCGTAACGGCGAGATGATGGTGTAGCCGGGATTTTCCGTGGTGGTGGCGATGAGGACGATGCGCCCTGACTCCATATGGGGCAGGAAAATGGTCTGCTGATTTTTATTGAACCGGTGGATCTCATCCACAAAAAGGATGTTCAGCCCCTCGTTGCACTCCTCGCGGATGGTCTTCTTGATCTCCACGGTTGAGGCTTCCACAGCATTGAAATAGAGAAATTTGGCATGGAAAAAATCTGAGATCAGGCGGGCCAATGTGGTCTTTCCCGTTCCGGGAGGGCCGTAAAAGAGCATGGAAAAGAGTTTGTCCTGTTTCAGGTAGATGGAGATGATCCCGTTCTCTCCCACCAGATGAGGCTGGCCGACGATATCATCCACGGTCTTGGGGCGCAAGACCTCGTAAAGAGGCCTGAAATCCCTGTCATCCATAGTACCGCCGCTTCCTAGGGAAGACGGGCCATGAGATCTCGGATCCGCTCCACATCATTGGCTGCAAAGATCGATTGGGCGTATTTCAGGGCCCTGGAGTAGTTATCCTTCGTCCTTTCAATATCTCCCAGCTGTCTGAAGGCTTCTCCCCTCCTGAGATAAAGGGTGATGAGACGCCGGTCCTCCTGCTGTTCCAACCCGTTTTTGATAGCAGCCCCGATGGCTTTTGAAAAAGTCTTGACCGCATCCTGATAGAGTTTATCTCCCAAAAGCTGTCCTCCTGTCATGAGGGCGTCGTTGATCATCTGGTCCACGTCATCGGCGATGACAGAGGGGGCCGGCCGGTGTTGACCCGGTGCATGCTCCACGACCTCTTCTTCAACGGAGAGGTCTTCGGTGTCCATGAGGCTGTCATCCAGGTCTCCGGGCAGGACCTCTTCATCAAGGATCTCTTCTTCGTCAAGGGACATGGTCTCCTCCACCGCCAGAGACTCTTCTGCGGGAGAGGCGATGAGTTCATCGGGCTCAGCCGGTGTCTCCAAAAGCTCGGGCACAGGAGCGTGAAGCTCCTCTTTCTCATCGGGGAACTCGAACGAAGAGGGTTCGGGAGAAGGCTTCACCGCGGTGTCCGATGAACCGCTGAGGATCTGCTCGGCCACATCCTCAAGTTCGTCCCGTTCGGAGTGTCCGCTCTCCCTGCTCATGACGGCAGGCCCGCTTTTTTTCGCAGGTTCCGGTTTCTCCTTCTTTTTCATCTCCGCGGCCAGCCGCGCTGCGGCTTTCCTGTCCGTTTCCGTGACGGCATAACCGCATTCGCTGCAATAGACATCGGTGGAGAGGACCTGGTGTCCGCAGCGGGGACAGGGGATGGATTCCATGAGAGAGGCACCGCAATATCGGCAGAATTTTTCATTTTCCCGGACATTTTTACCGCATCGGGGGCAGCTGATGCGAAGGCCTTCTTTCAAAGGCATTCCGCAGTTTTCACAATAGGCGGCATTATCAAAATTGCTGCTTCCGCAATACGAGCATTTTTTCATAGTCCCTCCTCAAAGTTCAGCCGTCGGTCACGGAATGAATCCATGAAACTTCGGGATTCATCCACAAGAGCGGCATCCACAACAGCTGTGGCCATCCTTCTCCGCATTCCTTTCAAGAGATCCTCCCCTGTGGGTGAAAAACAAAAGGAATGCCCGTTAAAATCTATCCCGGCATCACGCCCTTTCCGGTTGACGCCGATCATAAAAAACGAATTCTCAATGCTTCTGGCCCGCCCCAGGGTTCTCCAGTGTCCCGTGCGGGCTTTGGGCCAGTTGGCGACGACGATCACTCCTTGGGCTCCCCGGCTCCTGTAATACCGAAAGAGCTCGGGAAAGCGCAGGTCGTAACAGACAGCCAGCCCGAATGTCATCCCCTGGATCTCCACCAGGGCGGGTTCTTGTCCGGCATCAAAGACCTTCTCTTCACCGGTGAGGGTAAAGAGATGGATCTTGGAGTAGGCGGCCTTCATCTCGCCGTCGGGGCCGAAGACGGAGAGGGTGTTGACGACCTTCTCCCCCCGCGGTTCAGCAAATGACCCCGGGATGAACGTGCATCTGTATTTTTTCGCCAGGGATGAGGCCCAGCGGATCATCTCCCCGCTGTTTTCGGCTCTTTTTTGAACATCCTCCAGCTCGTACCCCGTGTTCAAGAGCTCAGGGGCGATGTAGAGAGACGCCGCCCGGGAGGCCATGGCCGCTTCGATGCGCTCCCTGTTTCTTTTCAGCTGATTATAGGCGGTATTCAGCTGAAAAACGGCTATTTTCATAGCTGCCCC
>ERZ795053.4960-NODE-4960-length-14065-cov-5.547181_pt1 | contig 14065 bp, 13 predicted proteins | sample MGYA00375137_ERZ795053 | MGnify/ENA primary metagenome ERZ795053 (study PRJEB30182, sample SAMN05720284) | activated sludge metagenome | isolation source: Anaerobic digester | place: Hong Kong | collected 2014-12-17 ... | reverse complement strand
GGTGGTCTTTATGGACGATATTTATGAGTGATGAGAACAGTACGATGGTAGTCTTTTCCTGATGTTTGCAGTGTGAAACCGGAAAACAGGGACGGAAAAGTGGACGAAGGTGTAATAATACCACATGTAAATAATCCTGTTTCCATAATTCTCCTCCTGTTTACTAATAATGCTAAGATAAGAAGATGAACTCAATTAGTGTACTGTATGCCTACATATTATCCGTCCCCGTTTCAAATAATACCACCGTCCCCATTAAGACTACGATTGGCAGCGTAAATTTTCAGTAATTTAGTAATTTAGAATCAGCAGAGCCCTTTTTGAATCTCTTTTTTTATTAGTGAAAAATGTATTTTTGCAGGAATACCGGCCGCTTTACAGAGCGCAAGAAATAGTGCCGATTTTGTATTACACTGTCCCTTTTTACTTTTAATTGTTTCAGATGCCTTTACAAGATCACCCTTGAGTGGAAAGCTAAATTTTATTTCATCTCTGACGTAATAAAAGATATTCTCGACTTTTTCTCGGGTAGAATTTTGATTTTGAGTAAGTCTTTCGGCAGTTTCTTTTACCAGTATGTTGTCGTAGTCCGCATAAATAATCTTTTTCATAAGTATGGGCTCCTTTGTTTAATTTCTATTGGAACATAGCCTATTTAAAAGAATCTGACTTGAATGAACCTGCTGTTTCGGAGGATTTTATAAAAAAGCGGTCAGCGATTATTTAAATAAATTTTGTAGAGTTAAACCAAACATCTTCTTGAACGTGCGGCTAAGATGAGCCGAATCCGAAAAGCCCGCCTGATGAGCTGCAAAAGTGAAATCTTTGCCTTCAAATATCGTCTGTATTGCAATTATGAAGTAACCCGAATAAAAATGAAACTCCAAAAGATTCAAAACTGATAAATTCAAAAAATAATACTTTTAGTAGATGCGAACTCGACCAAAGGATTAAAAAGGATTGATATTGTACGTACATTGTAATATATTGCTTCTATGATAAAATGGAATGATGATAAAAGCAAATTTCTCCAATTTGAGCGAGGAGTTTCATTTGAAGAAATTGCTGTTAAATTGGCAGATAATGATATTATAGATATTATCGAAAATCAGAATTTTCCAAATCAGATGATCTTTGTAATGGAAATAAATGAGTACATTTACGCAGTTCCTTTTGTCATGGATGGGATTGATGTTTTTTTAAAAACAATTTATCCAAGCAGAAAATTGATGAAAAAATACAGGGGATAATATGAAGAAGGTGATTCTTTCAAAAGACGAAACAGATATTGAGAATAATATTGAATCCTATGTATCTGTTTCAGAAAAAAAGCGGGAAAGAATTCTGGCTGCTTTACAACAACCTAAAGTTTCTATAACCTTACGGGTTGATAGTAACGATCTTGAAAAAATCAAAACTTTAGCAGAAAAAGAGGGTATGCCGTATCAGACGTTAATTTCAAGTGTATTGCATAAGTATATAAACAATTCATTAGTAGATGAAAGATCCATAAAGAAGGCGGTTTCCATTTTATCAGAAAAGTGATTTAATGAATTGAATATTTCAGCATTATGATCAAACCTTATTTACTGCGAATTACAGATTTTGGGGAATTATTAATTATTGTGAGACATGATTTTATATAAATTAATCAATAAGGCTCTTTACAGTACCTCGAGGTTCAAAAATTACCGGAAAGATATGTGACTCGCCCTTTTTTTCGGGATCGTTTATCTGCTCTATTGTAAGTTTAGCGGCCAGGTAGCCCAATCCCTCAAGATCTTGAATTACAGTCGCGATAGGTGGTGTCATAAATTGGCAAAATTCGTGACCGTCAAACCCGACAAGAGATATATCGTTAGGGATATCAATACCAAGTTTTTTTGCCTCGTCAAAGACACCAAGCGCCATTGTGTCTGTTGCACAGATAATAGCAGTTGGCTTGTCTCTCATGGCCGCTATTTTTCGTATAGCCTTTCGACCGCCTTTTTCCATATAGTCGCCATAAAGCAGGTACTCTTTCGGAAAAGCTATCCTGTTTTCTTCCATCACTTCTATAAAACTTTCGTATCTTTCGATAATATCGGCCGAAGGGTTTTCCGCGAAAATATAAGCTATCTTTGTGTGGCCGTTTTTTATCAGATATTCTGTAATTTGACGGCTTCCTAACCGGTTATCTGAATGCATATAATTAGCTCTGCCAGGACGACCTTTTTCTCCAATAAAGCTGCATGGAATTTTATCTTTCTCGATTTTATCGATTAGTCTATCTGGAGAAATGCCTATTAATATAAGCCCATCCGACTTTCGCAGGTAATAATGCCGAAGATAGTCAATTTTTTCTGGATCACCTCGTAATGTAGAAAGTAGTATATCTATTTCACTCTCACAACAGTAACGTTCGACACCGGCAATGATTCGCCGATAAAACGATATCTCTTCCATCATTGCTATCTCTCTTAATAATGGAAGTATCGATATTGTATTTGATTTGTTTGCGTTAAGACCCTGCGCTAAAGTGTTAGGGTAGTAGTTTAGTTCTTCTATTACTTTGAGTACTCGCTCTCGAGTCTTCTGTTTGACATTTCCCTTATTGTTAATAACGCGAGAAACAGTTATAAAAGAAACTCCGGCCCTTTCCGCTACATCTTTTTGAGTCGTCATTTTTACACCATTTATGATATTCTATATATCATCTTAATTAAAAACCTTAGTTCGGATAATTTCCGAACCATTATTCTCTTTAACATGTAGATGAATCAAACAATATTTGTGAAAATCCTAAATTATTGTTTATTAAATCAGGATGCATAATGCATGTGTCGTGCAAGATTGTTCTGTTTTAGCAACATAGCGTCTAAAGACCAGCAGAGTAACTAATATATTAATACAAAATGTTTATTTAAATAACGCCTGTTAGGTATTCCGCAAGTTCCATATCTCGTCTTTGTGCGTTTTGAAACTGGGGAAGGTCGGCATGAAGCTGTTCGCCAATGGAAATTATCCCAAAATCGAGATTTTTGTAGTTCCAGTAGGTCCAGCCTATTCCAACTTCCTGAAGTATCGAAATTATGTCTTTTAAATAATTTAACTGCGATTGCCTTGGAGCCTGGTGAAAGACGCCAAACTCATTGCAGATTACAGGCAGATTATATTTTGCTCTCCATTCAAGAACAGGCATAAGAGTCTCTTTAAGACGATCCCGGTTCCACAAGCCATAATCTTTTTCACTTACCTGACCAAATATTTCTCCCTCGGGAGTGTATGTGCCGGGATATTCTCTTTTAATATGACATTCCGGGTTATGTACCCATGATGCAAACTGATGAGTAAAAATAAGAGGATTGTAGAAGTGACAGTTATAGATAATATTTTCGTCATTTTCAATCGGAGTAAAATCCTTGAATGAGTTTACATTGCTCCATCTGTTTGATCCGACAATTAATGTCTGGTCTGGAGCAAAATGCCGTACCTCCTCAACAAGTTGATCTTTGAGACGATCCCATACTAGATTATCTTCTGCCACTGGTTCATTAAGAATCTCAAAATAGATGCGTTTATCAAATGAGAATATTTCGGCAAGTTGCTTCCATATTTTTAAAGTAGCCTGTACCGGTTCTTTTTCTGTAAAAAACCGTTGTATCTGCCTGTTGCCGGTATCAAAATCATGACCGGGACATTCGTGAAGATCCAGCATAATTAATAGATCTTTTCCGAGTATCACTTTTATCATTTTTTCAAGATACAAAAGGCGATCTTTAAATCGGATATTGCCGTTTTCATCAAAAAAAACCTGATAATCTATAGGAACACGGACATGATTGTATCCGCTGTTTTTTATGTACTCAATATCCTCTTGTCCGATGAAGTTCTTTATATGTTCGTCTATTCCGGGAAAATGCTCCGGGTCTTTCTCTTCTATCGCGTCAATCTGGCTGAACCAGCCCCCAAGATTAACGCCCTTTAGTTGTGAGTTAATATCCATTGCGGTTTCTCCGTTTGAATTTCTGAATTCAGGAATTCATTTAATATAATCTGTATTAAAAAACTATTTTTTTACAAGCTCTACTTCATATTTGTTAATCCAGGTTGTACCGGCAGCCTTGCTGTTTGGCTTTGGGCCAATGGTCTCGTTTCCAAATTCCACCGAAGCAACGTATTCGCTCATATTAATCTTGTATCCTTTGTCACGTAATGCTTTAACCAGGCCTATAACATCAATAGTACCTTTTAACTGTTTTTCTTTGCTTACAAGTGAATAAATCTGCCACGAGACAGTATCTCCGGAGTTGTTGTGGTCCGCCTTTACCCAGAGGTCATATTCTTTCCCACCAAATTTAAAACTGCCGACTTTTGAACCTGCTGGCCGGGCATCGCTTGAGTAATCCATCCAGAACATAATTTCGGTAGATATCAGTGCTTCAGGTTTTTGCATCGGAATTGACACCGGTTTTTCTCTTACCAGCCAAATTTCAGGGGCAAGATTATAACTGCCGGTTGTTGTTAAGTCTACATCATAACGTATTTCAAGTTTTTTTATGTCAGAGAGCTTCACGGGGTAATCCTTATGTGTTGATGTCGATTGCCCCCATGGTTTCCAGCCTACGATTATTTCCGGGTACGAGTAGACCCAGTTCGGAGCCTTTCCGCTGAAAGTCCATGTCCAGCCCCGTTTTTTTGTCTTTTTGTTTGTGATTAGACACTGCTGGTAGCGAATACTGCTGTTAACACCCCAGGTGTTGTTTTCATACTTGTATATCCCATCGGTAATAACAGCCCAGTCGCCACACAATGCTTCAACATCTTTTAAAGAGGCTCCCGGAGCAGTTACTGACTTAGTATCATCTGCAACACAACTAAAATACAAAATTATGGCAATTACTAATCCCATTGGAAAAAATAATTGAGTCTTTTTCATAATTTATTTTCCTTTACTATGTTTGCGAAAACATTAATATTGTACAGGTAATTCGTCAAGGTTTTTTGATTGTTGGAGGTAAATGGTGTGGGTGAAACACTTGGATTTGTTTCTTTTTGAGCACAACAATTGTTAATTTTCATTGTTCATTGCCTTATCTCATTGGCATTCTTCCTCTTATAGATGGGTTTTATCCAGTCGGTCTTTATTGATTCAATTGTAATTAATATTAAAAAAAACATTGACACTGTCGATAAGGGTAATACTATATACAACATATCACCCCGACTGCTTCGGCGGCGGGTGCAAGACTACCTTTCGGGGTGGTCTTCGCTTTTTTATGGGGTAATTAATGACCCAGCTAAGAACCTCAATTTACATCGACGGCTTTAACCTCTATTACGGTTTACTAAAAAACACCCCCTATAAATGGCTCAACATAGAATCCCTTTGCCAGGCATACCTTAATCCTCAGCTTAATAATATTCAAAAAATCAAATATTTCACCGCGCTTGTCAAATCCCGTCCGAATGATCCCGATCAGCATATCCGTCAGCAAGCATATATAAGAGCATTGAAAACACTGCCCTGTCTTGAAATAATTTACGGTACGTTTCTTACCCACGAAATAACAATGCCGCGAGCAGACGGTACTGGTTTCAAACGATTCTGATCTCTCAGAGCCGCTTCGAATAATCAAGGATGAACTGAAAAAAGTCATAGGTATTCTTAATCCTCAAAAAAACCCGAGTAATGAATTACGAAAATATACAAATTTCTTAAAAAAAATACGATCAGGGGCACTCCCTTCTTGTCAGTTTCCTGATACTTTACAGGATACACATGGCATAATAAAAAAACCGGATGAATGGAAACGATGAGCGTACAGAGAATGGATGAAATATTATAAAAGGGTATATGTACATCCTTGAGTGTTGTGATAGTACCGATTATACAGGCAATAAAAAAGATTTGAATCGTTTGACTGTTCTGCATCATCAAGGTGAAGGTGCAAACTATACAAGTAAGAGGCTTCCGATTACACTTGTGTATTATGAAGAGTTTGACGGGATTGATGAATCCTTTTATAGAGAAAAACCAATTCAAGGGTGGGATAAGTAATTTTTTTATTACCGATTATGCTTAGTTTATGACATGATTTATCGACCATACCGTTTTCACTTGCATAATGACCTCCAACGATAAATCGATTAAGATAAGATTAACAGGACAAAGGATATAAATCGATCGTACTCATAAATTCGTATAATTAAATGGATGAAGATGAGAAAGTTATCTACGTTATACGACATCAAAGGAGACTAATCAGAGTTTGTCTTGACAACTAAACTAATTTTATATAAGGTTCTCATTACAATTTTATCCTGCAAATTTGTAATGAGTTTTATCTAATAATGATGTTTTGTTAGGTAATCAGGATGGCTCTATGAGCAAAGTGGTTTTCTTAAATATCCCAGCCCATGGGCATACCAATCCAACACTCGGCATTGTTAGAGAGTTAATTGCAAGAGGAGAAGAGGTGATCTATTTTTCTTTTCCAGAATTTAAAGATAAAATCGAGCATACTGGCGCAAAATACAGGGAGTATAAAGGTTTCCCTCAAAGCTATAATACAAAACAATCTTACGCTTTTATCAAAACTTTGAATTTTATCAGACATTTAAGATGTAAAGACATTGTTTATTTGAAAGAGGGTAAAAGAATTCAAAATCTTTTGGAAAAAAAGTATAACCTGCAAAAAAAAGATTTTTTATCTACACTAATAAACACATCAGATCTTAATCTGATATATACTTCCAGAAGCCTACAGCCTCAATCAGAAAAACTATGTTCTGAAAAATATATTTTTATCGGCCCTTCTCATAGTTATAACAATAATTATTCAAATAAATCTGAATACAGTTCTTTAAAAAAGCCAATTATTTATATTTCATTAGGCACAATATTACACAATAATCCTGAATTTTATAAACACTGCTTTGAAGCATTGGATGATTTTGAAGGGAGTGTAATTATATCGATTGGAACAGAAACGAAAATTAATGATTTAGGAAATATTCCAAAAAATTTCGTGATTAAAAGTTATGTAAACCAGATCGAAGTATTAAAACAAAGCAAATTGTTTATCAGCCACGGTGGAATGAACAGCGTTCATGAATCACTATTGTATGCTGTTCCCCTTTGTGTTTATCCATTTCATGTCGAACAGGAAGCTGTCGCAGAAAGGATTAAAGAGACGGGTTGTGGAATAATACTGAAGAAATTAAACTCTAAAGAAATAAAAAAAGCTGTAGAAAAAATATGTAAAGATGATAGTTATCAGACTAACTGCAAAAAACAGAGTGATAATTTAATAAAAGCCGGTGGATATAAAACTGGTGTTGATTCAATCCTTACTTTTAAAGAAAAAAATGTATCTGTATAGTATATGGAAGACTGAATTATATGTCCGGAAATAGGACAGCCCCCTTAGAACTGTAAAGTTATTCTAAGCTGTTTTCCTGGCATTTCTTTTCGGTTTTCTTTTTACCATATGTTGAATATAAGCCGTCAATATGTTCGCTCAAATCAGGTGAAATTGATTTATACATTGGATCAAGAATGAAATCAATACCTTCTCGCCGCGCAACTTTCGCGACTGGTACAAAATCACTATCTCCAGCAATCATGACAATTTGATCAACAAGTTGTTTATATGCTAAAGATGCAACATCTAAACCCATTTTCATATCCACTTGTTTTTGATTTACACTCCACTCAACATCATTTTCGAGTAATTGATCAACTTGTATTTTCTTCTGCAAAAGAAGTTTCGTTTTTTTATCTTTTATGCGCCAATATCCTGGATCATTTAACTTTCCAAGTCTTAAAGCAATTTTACGGCTTTTTTTCAATTCAACAAATAGTTCATTCATAAAAACAGCTTGTCTACTTTGGGACAGATCAATAGGTTTATTATTAATTGGATTATGAAGTCTTTTTGTTAATGGTGGGCAATCATAATAAAAAATTCTATATAATAGACCATTGCAATGCTTGAGGTGGCTCTGTACCATTCTATACAGATCCTTTATGGTGTTTTTTGCACTATACGGATCATAGTTGCTTTTTTTACTATGCAGATATCGTAATCTTTTAATAAAAAAAGCGCCATCAACCAAAATTGCAGTTCTATGATGATAATATTCTAAATTATTTTTCATTTCTACGTGAAAAACAGAAAGCCTCCGGGTACTTTACACATCAGGATGTTTGTGTGGATTTCTCCGAAGGCACTATGTTCTCCTAACAATATCGTGATTATTTAGTTTCTTTTCAAGCATTTTTCAAATATTATTATCAATAATCTTAATTATAATAATATCTACTTAACATACACCGTTCTGAACCCCGTCTCTTCTGATCCTTTCAGATAGTTTGGATAATCGATAATCTGTACGAACCTGTACAGATTTATATCTTCAGACAGGAAACTTGCTCCCCGTATCAGACGATATGAGGTGTTTAAGCTTAACTCCGGAGTCTGTATCTGGCCACGAAAATCGCCCATTTTTTCGGTACAGAACTCCCAGACATTACCGCTCATATCGTATAAGCCTAATTCATTTGGTTCAAGCTGTTTTACCGGATGAGTGCTTCCGCCGCTATTAGTTTTATACCAGGCACACTTTTCCGGATTAGCCGCACCCGAGAAAATCTTTGCCGATTTTCCGCGTTCAGTTGCCGCGTATTCCCACTCTTCGTTAGTCGGCAAGCGGTATCCGTTAACAGCGTTTCTATCGTAAACCCAGTCATTAAAATCGTATAATTCGTTCCGCCCTTCTTTCAGACCAAGAAAATTACAATACACAACCGCGCCATACCATGAAACAAATATTACCGGATAATCTTCAAACCCATCTATAACCGAAAACTTGTTATTCTCCAATTTTATCTGACAGCCCTCTTTATACAGTTCAATTAAATCCCATGGAAAATCCTGGTTTAGCAAAACACGCTTGTGCTCTTCGTTTACATAAATCATCTTTTTATTTAAGGCCCAATTTAAAACATCCGCAAATTCAGAATTTGTTACTTCGTGATCAAGCATGTAAAAGTCATCTATTTCAACTTCATACTGTGCGTGATTTATACCGTCACCGGTACGGTATTTGCCGCCTTGAACAAACACAGCAGATTGTGGAACTGATTTTGAACAGGATGTCAGGATAATAAAACAGGCTATAATTACGAATAATTTAAAAACCGAGCTGTTTTCTGATTCTTGATGTTTAATAATGCTTTGCATGATAACCTCCGTCAATATTGCGATTAAAACGAGATTAACAGAAAAAAGGAGGTCAATCGACCGTACTCATAAATTCGTACAATTAAAGAGATTAAAATGCGAAAATAATCTATTTTGAACGACATTTTCGGAGTCTACTCCGAGTTTGTCTTGACATTTTCGGAGTAGACTCCGAAAATGTCAAGATGTCACAGGTAAAAAGAATATATATACCATGCTTTGAGAAGGACAGTAAAAAGAAGGCTCTTGTTATAACTGGCCCGAGACAGTGTGGAAAAACAACTGCAGCAAATATGCTTACTGGAACAAAGGAATATTTTAATTATGATCTCCAGGAAGACCGGGATATTATTACACAAAAGTCCTGGAACAGAACGACAGATTATATAATATTCGATGAACTACATAAAATGCCCGGTTGGAAACAATTTATAAAAGGACTTATTGATACAGAAAGTAATAATCCGTCTCTTATAATCACCGGAAGTACATGCCTATATACATATAAAAAGTTCGGAGAGTCTTTAGCTGGTCGCTATTTTGAGTATCGAATGCATCCTCTGGACGTACGTGAAATTTGTCTGATGGATGATTCTGCGGATCCCGATTTTGTCTTTGATAAAATTTTACGTTTTAGCGGTTTTCCGGAACCTTTCATTGAAGCAGACGAGCGGTTTTACAATAAATGGAAAAAAACCCATCTTGATATAATCATTAAACAGGATATTGTATCTTATGAGTCTGTGCGAAATATTGCCAGTATTGAGCTTCTAGTGGATCTTCTTCGTAAAAAAGTAGGTTCACCAATATCCTATATTTCGCTTGCCGAAGATTTAAAAGTAAGTGATAAAACTGTAAAACACTGGCTCAATATTCTTGAAGAGATGTTTATAATTTTTAAGATTACACCATATCACCGAAATATCGCAAGAGCCGTTCAAAAAAAACCCAAGTATTACTTTTATGATTGTATGCGTGTTGCTTCTGGGGATGGGGCCAAAATTGAAAATGCAGTGGCATCATCGTTATTTAAAGAGTGTCAATTTCGTGAAGATTGTCTGGGCGAAACGTGGCAGATCAACTATTTATCAAAGCGTGGAGGGGTAGAAGTTGATTTTTTAATCACCAAAGAAGGTGTTCCTCATACAATGATAGAAGTAAAAAAAAGTGATGACTCACTTTCTAAAAATTTTAGCTCTTTTACAGAGCTACTACCTGATGTACAAATTGTGCAACTTGTAAAAGATCTCAGAAAAGAAAAAACCTATCCATCAGGAGCTATGGTGCGTCGTGCCGGTTCTTGGTTGGCAAAATGGTAACATGTTACTGACAATCTCTAATAATTAACTTTTTGAAGTTCCCTATTGGTAAACACTAAGACTTTTCTTTAGCATTGCAGTCATCTCGTTTCTAATGGAGTCCGGTTTAATAATTTCGACTCCGTTCCCATATAAAAAGAGCTGTTTACACAGATACATGGTATCGTTAAGCAGACACTCTGCGATACAGTGGTCATCTTTATCTTCAATTTCGGCCTCTATTCCTGAAAGAATATCATTTATATTATTGCGCAGCTCTTTTTTAAATTTCAAGATAACTTTTATAGCGGGTTTATTTGAAATATAAGAGCTAATAGAGTTTTTAAAATAGCTTGCCGAATCTGGTATCTCTTCTATAAATTTTTTATCCTTTACTTTAAGATCGTTTATACGGTTAACTATGTAAAGGCATACCAATCCATCATATTCACGAAGAGCGACAAGATACAGGTTGTTATTTTTAAATATAATATGATAGGGGTGGCAAGCAACCTTTTGATTTGAACCTTTATTATTTGTGTATTTGAATTCAATAACATTTTTCTCTATTTTGGCAAAGAATAACCTGCCCAAAAGCCAAAGACACTGCTCCGGATATTTTTCGACAAGAGATTGTAACGCGATGTCCTTTTGTATATCCTCTATAACAAATATGGAGTAGATATTAATCAGCCTTAACAATAAATCTTTCTCAATAGGGTTTTCAAAAGTAAAACTGCGCGCTCCCTTGCGTTTTGTCAGAGTAAGCCCCAACTCATTTTCTATATACTCTTCGGTACAGTGTTTGATATGGGTATCATAAATATCGGAGTTGCTGTTTGGGTCTTTGGACAAAGTTTCAGCCAAAGTGCCATTGTTCCATTTGTCATCCTTGTTTTGTAATAGGGCGATTATATGTAAATATCTGCGCAAAATGTCTATCTGGGTCGTTTTGCCGAATAGTTTCTTGTCTAACATGAGCTCCTCCGTTTGCTATAATTTTCTAAAATATAAAATATGGAGTAACTCCGGTCAAGCTAAAAGGGGACTTAATCTATTTGTAGTTTTTCTTGCCGTTTTTTTCATAAAATAACTTAAAAAACTGATTTTTTTTACAAGGTAGATTCTCAGTCGTTACCTTGCAACTACCTGTTATTGTATCTTTGTAACATACAATATCGGAGGTATGCTATGCAACATAACCATTTTTCGGCTCAACACTGTGGACTTTCTGTTCACCATATTACTGTAAGTTATTATAAGAACATGTTTGAGCGAAATCTAGTTACAGATCAGATTATTGACTATATTTTTGAATCTTTTTTTAGAACCGAAAAACGCAGATGTTTATTTATAAGGGAATTTAAAAATGAATTTTTATCAGAAATTGAGTATTGGGAAAAGATAAGCCCAAGAGGTTATCTCTCAGAGGATATACTGAGAGAATTGGATGATGTTTATACAAGAAGTCTAAATTGGAGCAGTTTAATGCGTACTATTCCCACCTGTGGTCGAAAAAAAGTCACCACCTTTATTCGATCATTTCTTTTAGATATTCTGGAAGAGGAGCTGAAGATGTCATCATCTGATAGAGCAGCGGCTATAAGGCGTGAAGAAGAGTTAGCATCGGTTTTTTCGTTGCAGAAAAATGAGATAGAACTGCTAAAATATTGTATTGCCGTGGAGCTGGACGAGTATGATTTTGAAAATTCCATCGCCTCTTTGGGTAACAGTCGTCGCAGCAGTATTAAAACAGCCTCTCAAATTACCGGGCTCGATCAGGCAGAAATCAGCTATTTGATGAAATCTAAAAATAATCTTTTAAAGAGTGGCGTTTTATCCCAGTGCAGCCGTAGCCGAAATTCTCTTGGAGTAGATGTCGATGAAAGTGTGCTGCAATTTGCATCCGGTTTAGAGGCTGTGGATTCGATAATGAATTCTTATATTTATATTGATCGAAAGAAGCCGCTTTCACTAAGATCATTTACAACAAAAAAAGAATATTCCGAAATAATCAAAGATATACTTAATTGCAGCGGTCCGGCAAATATTCTTCTTCATGGTCGCGCGGGAACCGGTAAAACAGAATACGCGCGATCACTTGTGCGAAGCGTTAAAAAACGACCGGTTTTCGTAACTACAAGAAAATCTTCATCAGGTCGCGGCAGTCGACAAATCGCTCTTGAAGCTGCAATCAATATTGTTACCGAAAATGATGTACTTATTGTTGATGAGGCCGATTATTTGATCAATTCTATGGGGTTTTTTAGAACCCCCCACCAAGATAAGGGCTGGATAAACGATCTGCTTGATCGTTCAAATGTAAAAATGATCTGGATAACAAACCATACACAAAATGTCGAAGAATCACATCTTCGTCGTTTCTCGTTTAGTCTGCTTTTTGATAGCTTTGGCTCGGCAGAAAGAAAAAAAATCTGGAAAAACATAGTTGGCCATGGACCACTCGCGTCCATTATAGATAGTGAAAAAATTGAGCACTATTCTAACGAGTATGAAGTAAATGCTGCAGGTATCGCTTCCGCATGTGAAGCCGCCTCTTCAATAATCAAAGAAAACACTAAAAAGAAAAAAAATGTTTTGGCTATAATCGAAAACATACTCGAACAGCATGAGCAGCTAATAAAAGGAAGACCTCATAAAAAAGAGCGTCTCTTTAACATTGCCGCGGAGTATAATGTTGATTTTATCAATACATCACTTCCTGCTGATGATCTTGTCGAGCCGCTTTCACAAATTGCAAACTTTATACGAACAAAATCAGATAAAGAGTACAATGCAAATATCCTTCTCTATGGCATTCCGGGAACCGGTAAAACAGAGTTTGTCAAATATCTTGCGTCACAACTTAAACTTAAAATATGTTTAAAGCGTGCCTCTGATTTACTTAGCCCTTATGTAGGGGAAACCGAGATGCTTATAAATAGAGCATTTCGTGAAGCCGAAAAAAGTGGTCAAATACTCTTTATCGATGAAGCCGATACATTCTTTAAAGAGCGAACCGCATTCTCAAGATCTTGGGAGTTGAGTCAGACAAACGAACTTTTATCTCAGATGGAAAATTTTAAAGGAATATTAATCTGTGCCACAAACATGAAATCTCTACTTGACTCCGCCGCGATACGACGGTTTAACTTTAAAGTACAATTTAATGCTTTAAAAACAGATCAGTATTTACCTGTTTATAAAGACTATTTCTCAAAACTAACAGGTCTCCCCAAAAAGAGGGATCTTGATAAACTTATGACAATTAGCGAGTTAACCCTTGGAGACTTTAGAGCAGTTGCAAATGCCTATAAGTTTGTGGCAAAAAAAGATATTACTCCGGCCGAGATTATTGGTCGCCTGGCACAGGAGTCCAGTCACCGTGACGACAAAAAAGAGAAACAAGTCGGTTTTGCATAAAGAGCCAACAGGTATCCCGTTTAGGGATACCTGTTAGCTCAATCTGTGATCAATGTAAAACAGTAAAAATTTATTGAGAGGTTAATATGATATTAGAGGAATTCGCGGGTTTAATAG
>ERZ795053.4956-NODE-4956-length-14072-cov-3.885282_pt1 | contig 14072 bp, 13 predicted proteins | sample MGYA00375137_ERZ795053 | MGnify/ENA primary metagenome ERZ795053 (study PRJEB30182, sample SAMN05720284) | activated sludge metagenome | isolation source: Anaerobic digester | place: Hong Kong | collected 2014-12-17 ... | reverse complement strand
CCGCGCAAACCTCGTCAGGGTCATCGCAAAACGCGCCGTCGAAGCCGCAGCATAAACCAAACTATACAGAAGCAGCGAGAAGGCCGGGGGAACCGGAATCTCAAAGTTCCGGGGGCAAGCGGTGCCCTCAGGAAATGAATAAAGGGGAACATATCCAATGAGTGTCGTCAGGTTTTTGGCATGCGGAGTTGCCGTGGTAACAGGTCTTGCGGGCATGGCCTTGCCCGCACATTCCTCGGATGCGGCGTTCTCGAAGATCAAGATCGAGGCGGGTGAAAAGCTGTTCGATTCCGAATGCCGGCGCTGCCATGCAGCCGATGCCAAGGATCCCTCCTATGGGCCTCCGCTTGAAAACATCATTGGGCGGGGGGCAGGCACCTATCCCGATTTCGATTATTCGACCGCGCTGGAAGCCTCCGGAATTGTCTGGACGGAAGCGGCATTGCGGGCCTGGATGGAGGATAATACCGGGTTCATGCCTGGAACGAAGATGCGCCATGTGGGCATAACCGACCGTACAGTGCAGGATTTCATCATTGCCTACCTGGAGTCGATCACGACCCGAGATGGCAAGGAAATCAGCAAGTAGCGCGATCTTCGCACCCTTTCTTTGCGTTCACGTGTACCTGATCCTTCATGAGCCGCCGCCCGGTAACCTGCGGACAGGTTGCATCGCCTGTGAGCCGTGCGGCTGAAGGGGCCTGAAACGAGTTATTAATGCCGTCCGGCAGCGCTATCCGTCATTGCGGGCAGGAAAAAGAAATCGTCTTTGTTCTTTGCGCATGCGGCGAGTGATGTTATTTTGATGCCAACGTGAAACGAACAGGCGCTGGCATTCACGAGGAAGACCGCGCCGAAGGAAAAGGTCTTGAGCAAACTTCCCGGCCGTGATCGGCACAAGGGGAAGGACCGGGGCCGCATCGAGGACGGAAACCGTGGCGCTGCCGGATTCAATCACAGGCAAGGTGTTGCAAAACCGGTTTCCAGTACTGCAGGAACAACTGGTGAAGCCTTGCAGGCTGGCGGCAACGCGGCTGCTGCAGGCGAGGGCAACAGGCGTTCCGGCAAGTTCAACCCATCCGGCGCAGCGGCAATCGATTCCGATCCGCCTCGCGGAAACAGGTCGAAAAAGCGCCGCAGGAAGAAGCGGCGCACCTCTGGCGGTACCAGTCCCGACGCCGTAGCAGGCGGCGTCAATCCCGGCACCGGCAACGGTGCGACAATTCCGGATGCAGAGCGTTCGCGCGACGGTGCGAGCCACGGGACACATGCAGGCTCCGGCCAGTCGCGTGAAGCACGGAATGGAGACGGTGTCTCCGGCCCTGCTGACATATCCTCCAGGCGCAGCAACGGCGCAAAGCGCAATCGCGGCAGGCGCAAGCCGGGCGAGGGCCGTGCCGATTCCGGTGGCGTGCCACGTGGTATTCGCGCGCCCGTCCAGCCTTCGCCCGCTGCGCGTTATGCGCCGGTACAAAGGGAGAGCGAGAGGCAGGAGGATGCGCCTGTCCGGCGTCCCGCTCCGCAGCGCAGCCGCAAGCCAGAAGACGGCAATCTCTACGCTGCCCTTGATCTTGGTACCAACAATTGCCGTTTGCTGGTTGCCCTGCCGCAGCAGCGCGGCAGGTTCCGCGTGATCGACGGCTTTTCAAGGATCGTACGCCTGGGCGAGGGGCTGGCACACAGCGGACGGCTTTCGGACGCCGCGATGGACCGTGCGCTCGAAGCGCTGAAGGTGTGTGCGGCAAAGCTGCAGAACCACCCGGTCCGCAAGGCCAGGCTGATAGCGACCGAGGCCTGTCGTCAGGCGCAGAACGGCGAAGAGTTCATCGCGAGGGTCAGGACTGAAACAGGTCTCGATCTCGAGATAATCAACCGCGAGACCGAAGCCTATCTCGCTGCGGAAGGATGCGGCCAGTTGATGGACCGCAAGGCGGACGCAGCCGTGCTGTTCGACATTGGCGGAGGTTCGTCCGAACTAATGCTGGTTGACCGCCGCAGTGGCCGGAAGCGCATCTCAGACCAGATCGTCTCCTGGACATCCCTGCCGCTTGGGGTGGTCACCCTGGCAGAGCGTCATGGCGGCAAGCAGGTGGACGGCGACATCTTCCGCGCCATGGTGAGCGAAGTTAAGCATCATCTGGCTGCCTTCGAGGGCAGGCTCGAGCTTGAAAGAGTTTGGCAGAAGGGCAGGGTACACCTTCTGGGCACCTCCGGCACCGTCACCACGCTGGCGGGTATCCATCTCAATCTCGATCGCTATGACCGGCGCCGCGTTGACGGATTGTGGATGTCATCGGGCGAGATCGATACGGTGGTCCGGTCCCTGCTCGAAATGAACTATCATGAACGCGCGGCGAGCCCTTGCGTGGGTCAGGAGAGGGCAGACCTCGTCATGGCAGGGTGTGCGATCCTGGAAGCGATCCGCGAAACCTGGCCCGCAGAGCGCCTGAGGGTGGCGGACCGTGGCCTTCGCGAAGGCATGCTCACGCAACTGATCTCGAACGATGGCGCATGGCTCAAACCCAAGCACGGCCGCTGGCCGCGCAGGCAAAGCGGCCGGGGCCCCAGGCCTTCGAACGGCTCTGCCACCCGTCGCAATGGAGAAGAACAATGAGCAGGAAAAACACCGGAGGCGGGGCAAGAGGCGGCGGGACGGGCAAGAAGAGTTCGCCTGGCCGCAAGATGGTCAAGAGCCGTGACCTGCACACCAAGGTGAAGACCGCGCGGGGGCGCAAACTCTCATCGACGCTGTGGCTGCAGCGCCAGTTGAACGATCCCTATGTGAAGGCGGCAAAGGCGGAGGGATACGCCTCGCGGGCGGCCTACAAGCTCAAGGAAATCGACGAGCGCTACGGTATCCTGAAAAAGGGCCAGCGCATCATCGACCTTGGTGCAGCGCCCGGCGGATGGACCCAGGTTGCAGTCGAGCGTACCGGTTCGACGCCTGAAGAAATCCTGGTGGTCGGCATCGACTATCTCGACATGGATCCGGTTCCCGGAGCGACGATTCTCAAGAAGGATTTCCTCGACGACGATGCCCCGGAAATGCTGATGAATGCGCTTGGCGGGCACGCGCCGGATCTCGTGATCTCGGACATGGCTGCGCCAACGACAGGCCATCGCAAGACGGACCATATCCGGACCATGCATCTGGTTGAGGTGGCGCTGGATTTTGCCCTGCAGGTACTCAGGCCCGGCGGGCACTTTCTTTCGAAAACCTTCCAGGGTGGAACCGAAGCCGAGCTCCTGAACCTGCTCAAAAACAATTTCGAGACCGTCGTGCACGTAAAACCGCCTGCGTCGCGTGACGGTTCGGTGGAACTCTACTTCCTGGCGCGCAATTTCAAGGGACGACCGCAAAAGGAGAGCGGATCGGACGGAAAAGACCCGCAAGACCGGTAATCAACGGTTAACCAATGCGGCAGGAATTGCCGCCTGAACCGCGAATTGCCAGTTTGGCCAATTGCCCCGACATTGCTTGTTTACCTTTGCCCCATAGCGTCGAAGCTTGATTTGCAAATTGTGGCTCAGGTTATGAACAGTACCGGTCCTACGGAAAATCCCGCCAAGGAAGGCAACGAGACTCCGCGCGAAGTAGCGACGCTCTATTTGCGTTCGCCGCTGTTCGTGTTCGGAGCGCTGCTTCTGGTTGCTGGCATTCTGGCCTTGTTCGGAGCGCGGATTGCGCTTCCCGAAAATACCAAGCCTATTATTGCGATGATCTTCCTCACCGCTGCTGTCGTTGCAGCGCTCATCCGCGGCGCGCTGCATCGAAATGGTGTGACAGAACGAGACGTCTTCGAAGCCGCCGCCAGCGTAACGGTTTCTCCGAGAGAGGCGCCAGTGGGCGAAAAGGCTGCATCCGGGAGCCAGGGTCTTGTGTCGCTGTCGCTCACCGACAAGCTCACCGGTCTTGGAAACCGCATGAGGATGCAGGCAAAGTTCAATACGCTTGAAGCCGACTACCGGGAATCCCCGGAATCGCGGCGCAAGGGGTTTGCAATCGGGCTTGTCGATATCAATGGCATGAAACCGATCAACGACCTGTTCGGCATTTCCGGCGGAGACGATGTGATCCGCCAGTGTTCGCAGCGCCTCAGAAGCGCGCTCGAGGGCAAGGGGTTCGTCTACCGCTACGAGGGCGACGTATTCGCTTTCGTATTGCCCGGAATGGTGAGCCACAAGGAAGTGGAAGAAACCGGCAAGCTGTTGCAGGAGGTGATTCAGGCTCCCTTCGACATCGCGGGATGCCAGGTTCGCCTCAGCGGATCATTCGGCTTTGGGATCTATCCTGAAGCGGGCAGGAGTTTCGAAGCAGTACAGAACAATCTCGGCAGTGCACTTTACCATTCCAAGCGGAACGGGCGAGGGCGCGTGACGCTGTACTGCGAGGAACTGGAGCGCACGATCCGTGAGAACACGCTTCTTGAACAATCGCTTCGCAGGGCCATCGAGAACAACGAGATTTCTCCTCATTTTCAGCCGATCATTTCGCTGAAGGACGGAAGCCTGCTCGGATTCGAGGCGCTGGCACGCTGGATCGATGCCGAGTTGGGATTTGTGTCACCGGCCAAGTTCATACCGCTTGCCGAGGAGCGCGGGATCATCAGCCGGTTGACAGACACGTTGCTTGAACAGGCCGCGCGTACCGCCGCCGACTGGCCGGATGACCTGTTTCTTTCATTCAACCTTTCGAGTGTCCAACTGATCGACAGCAACGCTGCGCAACAAATACTCACCATCATCGAGAAGGCGGGCCTGCCGCCGCAGCGTCTCGAAATTGAGGTGACCGAGACGGCAATGATGGCCGATCCCGTGATTGCGGCGCAGATCATAGAGGACCTTCACCAGGCCGGCGTTCGCGTTTCTATGGATGATTTTGGCACCGGACAGTCGTCACTCGGGCGCCTGTGCGAACTGAAACTCGACAAGGTGAAAATCGACCGAAGCTTCATCATGGCGATCGGAGATGACCGGCCGGCACAGCATATCGTGAGGGCAATTCTCGAAATGTGCGCGGGCCTCGATCTGGCCGTGGTGGCTGAAGGTATCGAGGAAATAGGCCAGGCGGAAAACCTGAAACGCTTCGGTTGCGATGCGGGCCAAGGGTATCTCTTCGGCAAGCCGCAGGATGCGCACACAACCATGAACTACATCCGGGAGTTCCGTCGCGTTCCGCATTCAGACCGAGATCTGAAGATCGCCTGACGTTGATCTGTCGTTGGAAGGGCGCAAGACGGCACGGCGCTGCGCTCCTCATTTTTTTTGCAAACAATTTCAGACGGTTGCAGTGAAGTGCCGGAAAAGGGATTCCGGCACTTCATGCATTGATTCAACCGTAATTTTTGCTTGTGCGATCTCTATTCGCCAGCTGCTTCGCTGTTATAGGGATGCTCTTCGGAATGCCTGCGTCCCTTGCCGAGATCCTTGCGCGCCCGCTCGTCCTTGTCGAGCTTCTCGAAGCTCTCGATCACGCCATCTGCTTCCTGTTTGACGTCCGGCATGGCGTCGCGCTCATTCGTCAGACGGTCCTTGGCAGTTCCCTGTTGACCGAACTCGCCCATCTTCTTTTCAGCGAGATCTGTTTCGGTCGTCTTCCCCGGTTTTCCCGGGGCTTGGTGACCGTTGGGACCGGCGCGGTTTCCCGCCACGCCGCCTCCCATCTTCTTTCCGGCATTTGCCATCGTTGACTCCTTTCATGGACCTGATCGGATGTCAGGCAGCTTTCCTGTCGTGGCGTCCTTCTTCGATCTCTTCGACGATCTTGGCGCAGAAAGCATCGAGATCGCCCGGATTGCGCGAGGTGATGATCCCGTTATCGACGACAACCTCCGCATCGCGCCATTTTGCTCCGGCGTTGATGACATCGGTCTTTATCGACTTGTAGGAGGTCAGTTCACGGCCTTCAGCTACCTGGGCTTCGATGAGGAGCCATGGCGCATGGCAGATCGCAGCTACGACCTTGCCGCTTTCGACAAATTTCCTGACGAACGCCACGGCCTGCTCGTTGACGCGCAGAAGATCGGGATTGATCTGGCCGCCCGGCAGAACGAGCGCGTCATAGTCATCGACAGAAGCGTCAGACAGCTGAACATTCACATCGACGGTATCGCCCCAGTCCTTCTGGTCCCAGCTGCGGATGTTTCCGTTTTCCGGTGAAACGATATGAACGGTTGCGCCGCTGTCGGTCAGGTGTTCAAGCGGGCGGCGCAATTCCGACCGCTCGTAGCCGTTTGTTGCGAGAATGGCGATTTTTGCTTTCGAGATCTCGGGCATTTCATGCTCCTGTTTTTCTTTTCGGGTTCGCAGACGAAATGCGGAACGGCAGCGATTTGTTCCTTTGGGCTCAGGGATCCCGGTTCGGGCAGTCCGGTGGATTGACGGTGGAAATCGTCACACCTGCCAACGAAAGCGGCCAAGGAAGACGGGACCAGCCGGCTTGCCTTCAGGTTCGGTCAGGGGCCGGAACAAATAGGCTTCATGCCGGAACAAATGCGGCTTCCCGGGCGTTTACGCGTCAACGGGATGCGTTGCATCCCGCCGATGGCAACTCGTTGTCCCAGTGCCGCAATTTCGCGGCGGTCCTTGCGCGTCGCAGGTCGGTTTACCCTTCCCGCTCGCAGGCGCGTTTTCAAAGGTGAAATCGAATGCAAAACAGCCAGACACAAATCAGCGGCGAAAACGTATCCGAGATGTCGCCGCGCCTGCGCCAGGATTTCTTCAGGCGGATGGCAGAACGGCGCAGCAATGCCAAGTGGGCAGGGTGGCTTGCGCTTGCGGCGGGCCTGCTGGCAATCGTCTTTCCCTTCGCTGCCTCCCTCTCGATCAATGCCGTCGTGGCGGCCGTTCTCATCCTGACGGGTATCGCCATGGTGTGGTCCGGCTTCTCACTGTCCGGATGGCACATGGCCGGCCAGATCCTGGCCGGCGTGGTTTCGATCCTTGCCGGTGCGTGGATGATCGCGTCGCCGATCCTCGGGATTGTCACGATAACCATGCTGCTGGGGGCCGTTTTCATGGCGGAAGGCATATTTCAGATATGGACTGCGTTTCGCATCCGGCCTGCCGCTGGCTGGGGGCTGCTTTTGTTTTCCGGCGTGGTATCCATTCTGGCAGCCGTGGCGATTGCGTTCCTTCTGCCTGCGTCGCCGATATTGCTGGGCGTGTTTGCGGGGATCAACCTGATTACCACCGGTTTTGCCCTGCTGATGCTTTCCGGCAAGCTGGAACCCGAGAGTCTAAGGGAGGCATTCCCTGATCCGCGAGCTGCGGATCAAAAGGCAAGCCAGAGCTGACACCGCATGTTGTGAAGCATTCTGAAGGGCGGACGCAACGGGCCGCCCTTCCGTATTTTTCGCCATGTGATGAAAATCACATCTCCCGGGGCTTTTCCGTCCTACTCCACACTTCAAATGACGTTCCGGCATGTCTATATTGCCGTGAGCATACTTAACCTATTTTTGCGGCGATGCCGCCGTTCGGGAGATTGATTTCATGGCCAATGCCGACATGCAGAAGTTCGAATCCGAGATCGAAAGAACCCGGAACGAAATGCAGGACATGCAGACCAAGCTCGAACAGAGCGGTGTGCTTCTGGAGAAACTCGCCAAGTCGGAGACCATCGGCCAGACCGATTTTGACATTGAAAATGCCCGTATCGAGGATGTACTGGCCCAGCAGAAGGTCATGGAGGGCAATATTGCCGATCTGATCATCGGGCTTGAGGACGCGACCAATGTCTTCGGCACCGAGTTCGAGAGCATGAAGAGCTATACGGGCTGGGAGAAATTCATCGGCATTTTCTCGAAGCAACGCATGCAGCGCATGCGTACCGAGCGCGTTCGCAACATGTCGCTGGCCGGCAATCTCCAGGAGCTGCTCGGCAAATCCGACAAGATAATCGGCATCCTCAAGTCGCAGAAATCGGCGCTGGAAGCGCGTTACGGTGCGTCCGAGAACTCGCTGAAGACCGTTCTGCAGCGCCGCCAGAAGACGACCGAGGATCTGGAAATCACCCAGAAGCGCATCGAGGAAATCAATCCGCTTCTGCTCGATATCGAAAACCAGATCGCTGCCACGACCGCCCAGAAAAAGCGTACCGCTCTCGAAGCCGAGCGTTCCAAGCTTGCCACCGAGTACAATCAGAAACAGGCCAAGGAACAGGAACTTCTTGCGGAAAGCCAGACACTGGAACGCTACACTTCGATGTTCCAGACCTTTGTCGACTCGCTCAACAACCAGATCGCCGCCCAGCAGACGCTGATCAACAAGCTGGAGATCGATACCGAGCAGCGCGTTGTTCTCTACAAGGCGCTGGAGGACTCACTCAAGACCGCTGCCCAGCAGGATGTTGCGCACAAGATCAACACGCTTGGCAACAAGGTCGACACCGCAGCGGAGGAAACCATGGCGGGCATCGGTGCGGCCGCGCAATCGCACATCGGCGACCTTCTTGAAATGCACGAAAAGAACATGCTTTCCACGCAGGATATCCAGCGGCGCAAGAAGCTGGCGGACGAGGCCTTCGCTCGACGCTTCGATGATGTCATGCGCAAGCACAATACCGGTGACTACGTGAGGCCGGCGTGAGTTGGAACCCGGTTTAGCCGGGGCGGGCCTGACTTGCAGGCTTGTTTTCCCGGACGGGTTCCGGGAATCCGGCCCGGCGGATTTCGCATTTCCGGGGAGACCATTCACCGTTGACACATCCACTTTCCAGACTGGCCGAAATGAATGCGCAAGCTTCGATGAATGCGTTTGCGCCATTGCACGGCCCATCAGTGCACGGCCCATCAGTGCGGGGATTGTGCAATGCGCTACGGCTCCGCGAAAACGGTTGCCGGAAGGGGCAAAGCCGTGCCTGATACGATGATGGAGAACCGTCAGGAAAAGAGTGCCGCCAACCGCTATTTCAGTGCAGTTCATTCGGCGCTGGACGGGCTGAACACGTTCTTGTCGGAAGAGGATTCACCGCTCTATCAGCACGATCTGGTGGGCGCGGTCGTGTCACACTATCTCAAGCGCATGGAGGGGTCGCTGGAGAGCTGGGAAAACCGGCTTTCCTTTGCCGAGAAATTCCGCATATCGCAGTCGGAGTCCGGGTTCCCTGTTTTCCAGAACGTGCTGGAACTCGAGAATGACCGCAAGGATGCGGAAAGGCGGCTCGCCGAAATTCAGGACGAGGACACGATCCGTCAGGAGATGGTCGATTTCATCCTCAAGAAGAAGCAGTTCCCGGCCGAATTGCAGAAGACCATGGCTGAACGCCGTTACTTCGAGACGATCAAGGCAGGGCAGTCGTTTTCGCCGCTGGTGTTGCCCCGCACGATACGGGTTTCGGTCAATCCGAGAACGGGCCGCCCGTATTACATCGTCCACTGGGGTTATTTCGACGGCTCGGCCAATCTGCCGCTGGTCTACATGGTGGCGTTGGAAGACTCTTCCGACGACATGGTCCGCACGCTGGTGAAGAACGGGAAGCTCAATCCTGATGTCGAGATCCCGCTTCCCGTGGAGGGACTGCTCAATCCTGCGCTTGCCCATCAGTTCGACGATTTCTGCAACAAGAACTCGGCCTACTCGCTGACGCTATCGACAATCGGCACCAATCTGGACAAGGACTTCGACCACCTTCACCCCAAGCAGTTGCGCCGTTTCGTGCTCGGTCCTTTCTACCACTCCGAAATCACCGTGAACGGCAAGACGGTCGATCAGGTGCTTGCAAAGGTGCGCCGCCCGGAAAACCAGTGGCTGATGACCTGGACGCTTCAGGCGATCTATTCGGTCAACGAGAAGCCGGCGAAATGGGGGCTCTGGGGCGGTGAGCCTGCGCGCGAGGAGTTCCACATCAACACCGACGATCTGGATTGCGCGCGCATGGGCTGTTCGGAATTCGAGCGCAATGCGCTGGTGCCGCACGAGGCCTATCAGGCGATCTTCGCTGCGGGCGAGCAGGATGCGATTTTCGACGGATACAAGGTGCATGTGATCCAGGGCAAGCAAGTGCTCAGGGATATGCGGGGCTAGCAGTGTTCCGGCTCTTTGCCGGCGGCAGGAGACAGGCATGGATATCGGACTGACAACCCTTCGCGAAGAGGACATCGCAAAGCACCTAGCTACGGCGCAGTCGCTTGTCACGCGGCTGACGGTCATGGAGAGCGGCGACGGGCGTTCGAAGACCGAGCTTGCGGGAACGCATCGCCGTTTCGTGCAGACCGTTTCGACCAGTGGCGTGAAATCGACCCGGCAGGTGGAATTCGAAAAGACGCTTACGGCGATCACGCCTGGCGACAGCATGTTGTCTGTTGCCCAGCACGGGGTCCTGTTCAAGACCAGGCGGGCACTGGCCGTGGCGCTGGCCGTGGCCGATGTCTATGCGCGCCAGACCGGCCTCGACAGCCTGCAGGACAAGAACCGCGGTGCGCCGCTGCAAGGCGAGGAAGCCGATCGCTATCGCGGCCTTCTGGAAGCCGCGGCCTATGTTTCCGCCTTCACGGCGGCAGCCTATGTCAAGCAGATGGTGGAGGCGGCAGGCGAACCGGTTTCCGACGTGTCGCCGCCGGTGTTCGATTTCTCGACCCCGCAGGATGCGCTGAAGGGCTTCGTCGCCGCGCTCGATACTGCGGCTTCTTCTTCTGCCGATGACACGGTTCTCCTGACGCGCATTCGAGAGGCGGCAGAGCAGGCACTGAGCGACCTGCTGTCGCGCAAGTCGCGCTTCACCGGGCTTGGTGCTTTCGAGAACACGCATCTGAAGCTCGACGGTGACGGCTTCGAACTCAACGGTTTCGACGAGGTGCCCGGCGTCAAGAGCAAGCCGCTCGTCATGACGTTCAAGAAACCGAACGAGATCATCGGCAACCACATCGCCAAGTACCAGTCGATCAAGCTGGCCAAGATGTTGATGGCCTACGATTTCGACCGCCAGATGAACCCGTTCGTGGAACTGGGCGGCTTCCTGTTCACCTTCATCGGCGATGGTGCGCCGGGCACGGGCAAGACGATCCTGATCCAGATGATTGCCGGCATGATCAACGATTATTGCCAGGTGGCGGGTTACCAATTCCATTACGAGAATTTCGGGGTCGACCAGATTTCCTCCTACCAGGGCAAGTCAGGGCAGAACTGCAAGCAGTTCATCAACAACTGCCTCAACCCGCGCTCCATCGGCTTCGGCACTGTCGACGATATCGACCAGGTGGCGGCGAAGCGTTCCGACGACCGGGCATCCGCAGGCCAGCAGGAGGTGACGGCGGTCCTGATGGAGAGTTTCGCCGGTGCCACCACCGTGGTTCGCGGCAACTGCTCGTTCGGCATGTTCTCCAACTATCCCGAAAACGTGGACGATGCGCTTCGCCAGAGGGCAGGGGCTCGCTGGCTGGTCGACGGGCCGCAATCGCGCGACGACTACATCGACATTTTCGTGCTGCTGGCCGGCAAGAACCACAACATCCCGCTGGGCGATCATGATCTGTTCGAGGCGCAGATCATCCAGAAGGCGGTGGCGGATGCCTATGAGGAGCATTCCAAGCCGCAGGAGGACGGGCTGGAAAAGGTCTACGAGCGTTTCATGAAGAAGAATGGAAAGCTCAAGACCATGGCCGACGTGGGTACCTATCTGCACATGATCAAGGAAGCCGAGCCACGCTTCACCGGCCGCGCCATCAAGAACATCACCGATGCGATCAAGATGCGGGCTATGGACATCGAACTGCCGGATGAGTGGTTCGAGAAGCCATCGACCTTCATGCACAAGTCCTACGATGACAAGAAGGCGATGATCGAGGAGTTGCGCGGGCCTTTCACCCTCGACATGGTGATGCAGGAGATCAACCGGTATGCCGATTCCGAGTTCCGCTACACCGACAAGGCGGACAACGCGGCGGTGGACGATATCATCCGCCGCGAGCGCCAGCGCGAAAAGGCTGTCGAGCGGATCAGCAAGATGAAAGAAGACGGGACCTGGGGAGCTTGATGGATCTGGATCATCTCCTCAGATATGCAAGTTTGTGGCATGTACTTGCGGTTGGGCTGATTTCGATTCCAGTCACGCTGGTAAGATCGCGGCATGCCCGCCAGTTGAGCCGACAGGTTCATGACGAAGTGAGTAGGGAAACATCGCTGTTATGGAATGGCTGGCGATGGCGCTTGCCAACCGGGCAGGAGAATCTGCCTTGGCCGTCGAAGTTCATGAGCCGCAGTATTATGTTGTTTTCCTATCAGTTGGAAACCTTCGTAGTTTGCCTGGGTGCTTATCTGGTGACCATCGTGATTGCCGGATTGGTGATAGGTTGAACATGTTGGTTACAACGCAGCAAACTGATTAAATACGGATACAAGAATGACCATCCTGACGATTTTCAAATTCCTTCTGCTGGGTATCGTGGTCTACATCCCGTTCCGCATGATGTGGCGGCGCATGGGTGATCTGGCTGCCAGGGGAGAAGTGAAGGCGGGCGACAGCATGGTTACCCGCTTCAAGCAGATCTGGAGCGTGATCTGGTTTCCCTTTCTGGTGCTTGTCGTGCTTACCGGCCTGTTCACGCTGTTCGATCTCTACGTGCTGAGCAGGCTTGGTTGAGATGAAACGCCTGATTGAAAACCAGTTGATGTTCGGCGGGCTGCTCACCATCGATGAGCCGCACCTGATCGATCGCTACAACAAGGCACTCAAGGGGTTTGGTCTCAAGCCGGTAGACCTCACAAGTTTCCAGATCGACATGACGGGTTTCTCTCCCGAAGTGGCGATGGAACTGGAGGATGACGACTATCTCGACCCGAAGGGGGTCAACCGGCGGTTCATCATCTTGTCGCCCGACCAGGCAAGTCTCCCTGTCGTTCATACGCAGTTCTCCAATACCGAAGAGCTGATGATCGACTTCTTCGAGAAGAATGCGCGCGAGATCTTTGCCATCACCATCAAGGACGTGCTGTTTGGCGAGATCGAGGACTCGATACTCGAGGTCAAGACGATCGATGACCTGCTGGCTATCGAGCAGGTCGAGTTCAAGCTCTCGACGGCAAGTGACCTTCTGGCACAAAGCGCGCGCCTGCGGGTGCTGATGGAGCGGCTCGTAAAGGACCCTGAGGCCTGGCGTGACAACGAGATGCTCAACCAGATGGTGGATCTGGCAAAGGTCACGGGGGACATCCGGACCAACCAGTTGCTGCCGCGCGAGGTCGTGTTTCGCCACAATGCCTTCTGGACCGCGCATTTCGGCGGCGTCTACATATTCAACGACCGCAACAAGCTTACAGTGATCGCCGATCCCGAAACGCGCGGCTTCAGGCGCTCGCGTCCGTGGGAGGTCGCCTACCTGGACATCAACAACCAGGCACAGGTCTACCGGTTCCTGCTTGAATCCGGGCGCATCGACCCGCCGCGCGGTTCGTGGATCGAGAAGACAGGGCTCTTGCAGCAGCGTGCCCGGATGCTGGTCATCAACATGATGAGCAATGAGGACCCGTCCTTCGATCCCGAAGGGGTATCGAATGCCCAACTGGATACATGGGTGAAGCGCAACAGCGATTTCGTGGAAAACGACGGCGCGCTTCTGCTGCTGCAGTTCGCGGTAAAGCAGGCGCGCAACTGGTCGAACATCGACATGGCGCAGGTGCGGCCGCATCACCGCTTCCTGATTTCCCGGGCAAATCCCGAACATGACGACTGGTGGCTGACCAATAGGCTCATCTCGGAATACCTGCCATTCGACTTCATGACGCTTTTTGTTTTCAACAAACAGGGATTCTACAAATCCTACGAGAAATGGCCCGATCCATACCGGGAGTTTGTTGTGAACGAGCTGCGCAGTGATTACATGAAGGACAAGGCAGGTTTGAGAGCGCGCCTTTATGCCTGACCCGTTTTCCGGCCTGAGTTCCGGTGTTTGAGCGAATACTGACGGAGTATCGAGATGTTTGATCCGGTAATCGATTTTTTCAAATCCATTTTCTACTGGATCGGACGAGCGATCGGCCAATTCGTGGCCTGGGTTCTCTGGCCATTCAGGGCGTTTTCCAGATGGCTCAAGGGGTCGGTCTGGTTCATCAAGATACCCGTCTTCATCATCCTG
>ERZ795053.4954-NODE-4954-length-14078-cov-3.728731_pt1 | contig 14078 bp, 7 predicted proteins | sample MGYA00375137_ERZ795053 | MGnify/ENA primary metagenome ERZ795053 (study PRJEB30182, sample SAMN05720284) | activated sludge metagenome | isolation source: Anaerobic digester | place: Hong Kong | collected 2014-12-17 ... | reverse complement strand
GGCGCTGGACACCGTCTCGGTGCACGATCTGCATGCCACGATTCTCCACCTGCTGGGAATCGATCATGAAAAGCTGACCTACACCTACAGTGGTCGGCGCTATCGCCTCACCGACATCGCGGGAGAAGTGATCCGGCCGGTGTTGGCCTAAGGTTTCCGGGGGTTCAGCGGCGCAGCAGCCTGAAAGACAATGCCGCGATGAAGACTGCGCCAGCGAGCAGGGCGATCCTCAGGGGAAGGTTGCCCGGCGCCGCGGGAGCGACTCCGAGGCTTCCCTGCGGGGCGGCTGCGGCAGGCTGTGATTTCACGACCACGGGAGCCTCCCCCATGGTGGCACCGGGAGAAGCCGGTGGTTTGACCGCGGCCTCCGCAGGAGTCTCCGGGGCGCCGGCAACAGGGGGCTCCCCGGCGCTGGCAGGGGCAGTAGCGGTGGCAGTGGCGGTGGCATTCTCATCCTGGGAGGCCTGATTCGCCGCAGCTTTTTCCCCGGCGGCAGCCAGAGCCCGATCCCAGTCCACCGCAAACAGCGAATCCCAGCCGGGATTCTGATTTTTGACCTGACAGGAACAAGCTCCCACCAAGAAAAGGGCGGTGTTTTCAATCCACTCGTCGTCACATTCCGAAACCGGCCGGGCATCGAGGACCCGGCCGCGACCAAACACCACTCCCAAAAAGGGGCCGTCGGATGGATTCCCATACCACTCGGGGCCGCGCAAGGTATCGAGAAAAACCGATTCAACGGGATCGCTTTTGCGAAGACGGACCAACGGAAAGCCAATCTTCAATTCGGGTCCGGGCCCCATTCGGTTGGAGGGATCGGTTGGATCGATTTCGGGAATGCGGGCGACGCTTTCCAGAAACCGGAGACGCTTTCCAATCCGGGCGGCCTCAAGATCATCCGCCGAAGTACCTTCGTCGGCGAGGACAAAAACGGCGGAGGCCCCCTCCAACAGGTGGCCGGCAATGGTCTCCCGACCGGGAGAACGGAGCAACCGCTCCCAGGTTTCCCCCGTGAAAGGTCCCGTCCAGACAGGCTTGTCAGTGCGACCCGGAAAAAAGAGAACCGCTTCGGACCCCAGATCGAGAGAGGTCTCGGCGATTTCGAGATTGGCCCCTCCGTTGGCGCGAAACGGACGCAACAGACTCCTGGTGGCTTCCGTGCGGGCGGTTTCACTGTTTAGCTTGAGCAGAAACCCATCCGGCTCCCATCGATCCAAGGCGTAGCGGAAAACAGGAACCGTGCAGGCAAGAACACTCCCGGCGACAGCCAACAACGTCATTCCGGCACCCCACGGAAGTGCGGGGAGGCTCCTCAAAGACGGAATCCGCGCCATGGTGTTAGGGTTTGCCAAAGCACAGCACCTTGCCGTCGACACTGGCGACGTAGAGGCGGCCCCGGGCCACGGCCATGCCATCCCAGACCGGCGGACTTTCGAGATCAAACCCACCGCTTTGTTCACCCGATTTCACATTGACGGACCAGAGCTTGGCACCGCTTTTCCCGTCCAGAGCTTCCGCCTGCTTAACCAGTTCCTCCCGGATCGCCGGATCCTTTTGGGTCAGCCGCTCGAACGCATATTCCTCATCCAGCGTGTCCGGGGGACCGGCAACGATGACATTGTCCCCGGCGAGCGCCATGGCCCGGGTCACGATCGGCACGTAGCGATCCCATTGCCGCTCCACAAAGCTGTTTTTCTGGGACGCCGCCGGGGCCTTGGCTCCGGCCTTGCCGGCAGGCGCACCCTTGCGGAACCACAGCGCGGCCCCAACCCGGCCTTTTCCGGTCTCCACTCCGCTGGTGACCCCGTGCAGGGCATTGGCTTCATCCCTGGCGTCGCCATTGTCAAAGCTTGCGGCCACCACCACGTCTGTGAGGGGGGCATCCGGCGCGGCGAACCGTTCGCGCACTTCCTCCGCCGAAAGTGCCCGGTGGTAAAGAGCCGCCTGGTCAAGCAGACCCGTGTAGGGCGTGGGATCATCATTGGAGACCGCCATCCGGGCATTCCCCATGGTCAGACCATTGGCAGGCGCCGCGGTGAGAACGCCCGGAGACTGTCCGGTGGCAACGCTCTCGCCATCAATATAAAGAACCGCGGCTCCTTTGGCATCAAGCGTTGCCACCAGCTGGTGCCAGCCCTCACCCAAGGCCTTGGGAGCGGCGAGCGTGAACAGATCTTGGTTGCGGCGGAGATGGAATGCCGGAATCCCCTGCTTCAACTCCAGACTGTACCCTTGCTGCGGTCCGCCATGCTGGATGATGATGCCCTGCCCGCCATCCGGGAGCACCCAAGCCTGCAGGCTGAGGGGCTGTCCCGAAGGATCGAGTTTGGCATCAGCCGGGAACGCGACGGCTCCGCTCAAAGGATTCGGGGCCTTCGCGGCAGCCTTGTTCTTTTCCTTGGCTTTGCCTTTCTTGTTGCCTGCTCCGCCCTGCGCCACGGGCTCCGGAGCATCGGGGGCGACTTTCGACGTGGCGAAAAGGGAATGCTCCATGGTGGTCGTCCATTTCAAATACTGTGCTTCCCGCCCGTAGGAGTAGACGCAGCTGTCATTGAATACCAGAATCCGCCCCGCCGGCGCATATTTGCCGGCTTGGTAATATCCATTGTGGCCTCCGGCGAAGCTTTTGCCGTAGACCCAGTAGGAGCGATGGAACCATGAATCGTCGAGGAAACCCATCGGCGCAAAAATATGGGCTCCCGGGCCTTTTTGGGCAGCCCCCTGCTGGGCAGCATCGCCGGATACGGGTCCGATGTCGATGCGCTTGCCGTCCGCGCCGATTTTCTGCGAGCGCAGGTAGGTCAGAGTGCCATCGCTGGAAAGCACGTCATTGAGACCCACGGGCATTTGAAGGGTCATGTGCTTGGTCTGGAGATCCTCCCCGGTGTCGGGATCAAGATCGTCGTAAATTTGTTCGACTTTTTTCTCACCGGTGGCGGCATCGAGACGGAAGAACCGCAAACCACCATCCAGGAAGCAGGACCGACCCGCGACAAAGCTCACCAACCCATTCTCCACCAGAAGACTGCCGTGGACCGGGGCCACACTCTCAAGTTGTTCGAAAGCGAAATGCCGCATCTCGCGGGGAGCGGCGTGGAATTTCCAGATCAAGGCCCCGTCACTCGCCCGAAGGGCGTAAACGCTGCCATCCATGCTGCCAAAAAGGACACGGCCTTTCCAATAGGTCGGGGGGGAATCAACCCGGCCACCGGCGATGAAACGCCAGCGTTTTTTTCCAGTCGTGGCATCCAGGGCATGCACCGTGTGCGCATCGATTTGGGCGACAAACACGCTGCCTGCGGCAATGGTCAGAGCGCTGAGCCTCCCCGGAAGGTCGATCTCCCAGGCTTTCCCCAGATCACCAGCCAGAGCCTGACTGGAGGCGCCGCTCCGGGCATTGTCACGGCGGTAGGTAGGCCAGTCGGCGGGATCGGCTTCGGTCTCCTCGATCGGTTGCCCCCAGGCCGGACCATGGGATAGCCGGGCAGACTCCGCGATGGGTTCGGGCAGGGGGTATTTCGCCGCTGGCGCGAGCGCATTCATCCCATCGAGCTTCGCTTCGGGATAGCAGGCACAGTTGTGGGGCCCGGCATAAGTCAGTCCATTCGCAGGGAGCACTCCATAGAGACAGGCTCCTCGAACCCAGTGGTTGATGTCCCAGTGCTCTTTTTCAATGTCGACATATTCAATGCCGGTCCGTGACGGGATGAGGAATTTCTCGGTCGCTTTGGCCATGTAGCAGCGGTGATGGAACCAATAGCAGGTCACATCGGGAAGGAACTGCTTTTTGACCTCGCCGGTCACCGGATCACGGCCCGTGAACTCCCCTGACTGGTTGCCCTTGGTAGTGCCGGCGTTCCAGACCAGGCCACCCGCGACCATGAGGTCTTCGGGCGAACGGTAGCCTGACTTTTCATGCGGACTGATCCAGAGCTCCTTGCCGGTATCCGCACGGAGCCCCTTCATTTTGCCATCCCCCCCGGCATAAAGCACCACTTCATCGTGCAACACGACCCGGGGACCATAATTGTATTCATAGAGCGCCCGCTTCGCGACCGGTGCGTCCGCCCAAGTGGTGGTTCCATCTGCGGGATTGAGGCACATCAGTCCGTCCCCATTGGAAAAAATAACGCGCTTGCCATCGGTGCAGAGGGTCAATGGAGCGATCTTCCCCTCGTATTCCCACTTGGTTTTGCCAGTGGCGGCGTCCACGGCCACGAGACGGCGGGGCTTTTGATCCCAGTTGAACTCTGTTTCGACCCGCTTCTGATCACCGGTATTGAAAACCGGGGCGTAATCCTTGAGAGCCCAATCGCCGGGATTGACGAGAACGAAAAGCGTTCCATCTCGATGAATGATCTCCTCCGCCCCCTGGGTGCCCGCATACACGGAAAGTTCCTCGCCGGTCGCCGCATCGATTTTTGAAACCGGAGCACCCACCGCTTTGGTGACGAAAACAGACTTTCCATCGGTCACAAGTCGGCGGGTCATCTGGGTCGGGCCGGACTTGAGTGGCCACAGGTAGTCATTCCAGCCGCCCAGTTCGTTTTTCCAAAGGATGGTTCCATTGAACGCGTCCCGGGCCACGAGTTGCCACTTGGCTGGGAGAAGAATGGAAATACGGGAACCGGCATCCATGATATAAAAGAGCCGCCCGCCAGCGCTGACCATGGCGCTGAGGCTGGACATGCGGTCATGATGCCGTGACCATCTGGGACTGCCGACCCACTGGAGCCGGGAAGGCGGGCCCACCGCCGTGTCGCGGGAAACGGCATTGCCCCGGGAGTCGTAGAAATAATGCGTCCAGTCATCCATTTCCGCTGGACGGGGCTTCACGATTTTTTCCCACCCGTCGCTCCGCCGGATCATGGCGACGCCCTGGGGAACCAGCACCCGGTCAATTTCGGCGCGGCTCACTGATCCGGCCTGCTCAATCACCAGGAGATTGACGAGGTTCTCCACGAAAGGCAACGAACCACCTTCCCAGGTTTCCATTGCCACGGGACCGTAGGCCCCGGAATCGGCAAGACGGTTCCTACCCGAGACAACCAAGGCCGGGTCCTTTTCCAGGCCAAGCACCTGGAATCCTTCTCCAGCTTTCAGGGCGGAGGTCAGTTGCCCATCACCCGCCCCGACATGAACCACGAAGCCACCGGAGACCCCAGAATCCTGAAGCACCTGACGCGCTTCTGAAACCGGCTCGGAACGCAGGCTCAAGGTGGGGAGAACTCCGGAAAGGATTCCAAGAAAAATGGGTAAGAAACGGAGAAGGCGCATGAGGAAGAGGGGTAAAAAAAGTGGCGCTCGCCAAAATCACCAATCAAGCGATGTCCAGAAACGTTTGCTGGGAAGCATTTATACCCCGAAGGGGGGCCATGGGTGCACAAAAAAAGACAAAAAGACAACCACCGAGGTCGTGAGAGACTATGGAACAATTCCTGCTCTTTTCTGATTTAATCGGGACAGTTAAAATTTCCGTAAAATTGAACTTGCAAACAAGCTGAAAATTTCATAGAAATGGAGAGTTTTTTTTCCATGCACAAAGTAGTTGCATTTTTATTGAACGGAACCATTTCACCTGACGTCTACACTAGTTGACGCGCACCAGCTCCGCAGCGATATCCCGAGCCTTATAATCATCAAAATTAAGCGTATCTTTCGCAACAATTAGGCTTTCTGCTCACAAAAAACGGAGCTTCCGAAAAAAAACCGAGCTTTGGAGCGGTTTCTTATCGATAAATAAATCCAAAATCATTACAACAACACTTCTCAGGAAGGGTGAACGACCATGGGTAATTTAGAAATGGACGGGGGGATCAAAATCTACCTCCGCGAAATAGGAAAAACGCCGCTTCTCACTCGTGAAGAAGAGGTCGAGCTTGCCGAACGCATCAAAAAAGGCGATCGGGAGGCCCGGGCGCACATGATCAAGGCGAATCTTCGTCTGGTTGTCAAAATTGCGCAGGACTATGCGAACTACGGGCTGCCGCTTCTGGATTTGATCTCCGAAGGAAACATCGGCTTGATGAAAGCGGTGGAACGTTTCGATCCCAACAAGGGGGGCAAACTCAGTACTTATGCCGCCTGGTGGATCAAGCAATCCATCAAACGGGCGCTGGCCAACCAGAGCAAAACGATCCGCCTGCCCGTCCACATGGTGGACAAAATTTCCAAGATGCGGCGCGTCGCCATGGTCCTCAGCGAGGAGTTGGGGCGTGAACCCACGGATGAGGAATTGGCGGACGAAATCGGCATCGACCGGGCGAAACTCTCTCACTTGAAGTCAGCGGCTCTGCGGCCGGCCTCTCTCGACGCCCCCATCAGCGAGGATGACACCACCGAATTCGGCGAAATCATCGGTGACGAACGGGCCCAGACTCCGTTGGAGCTGCTCTCGCACAAAAACATGCACATGCAGCTCGATGATCTGCTGGCGGTGCTGGATGAGCGCGAGCGCAAGATCATCGACGCGCGGTTTGGCCTCAATGGACAAAAGCCCAAGACCCTGGAAGAAGTCGGCCAGGAATTCGGCGTGACCCGGGAACGAATCCGACAGTTGCAGAACATCGCACTGCGAAAACTTCGCCGGGCTCTCCAGAAAAAGGAAGATCCGGGCCCCAAACCAGTGCGAGGCACCAAGAAAAGTCGCAAGAAAGCCAGCACCACCGAAGGAGAAGTCACCGAGGAGACCGAGTCTGAATCCGACGTTGAAACGGAAATGCTTTCGGACTTCGAAGAAGAGCACGAAGAGGCTCTCGCCTGATCTCCCTGTTTTCACAAAAGCGGTGGTTCCTTTCTCTGAAGGGCCACCGTTTTTTTGTGCCCTCATTTTGCGCCTCTGAAACATTGTTCCTCCCACTTTCGTAAGTTGGGAATGCCGCGTTTGTTCCAGCAAGTTCTTTCTTGGCGCACGATCCACCGAGGCCTCGGTTTCGGCAGCCTCGGCATCGTTTTTCTTTGGGGTGGGATGGTGCAGATCGGTGCCGATGCCTTCTTGCGTCCCACTCGCCGATCCCTGGAGCCTCGTCATCGCAGCATCCTGCAACATCCGCTCGACCATGGAATGAGGCTGCGTCCCTTTTCTGCCACCACGGCCGATGGCACCAGACTGGAGGCAATCGAAATACTGCCGGCACCTTTCCAAGATTGGGGAACCGCAACCAATCCCCGTGCGATGCGCGCGCGGTTGGAGGCAAAGAAGCGACTGCCGTCAACCTCACCGGGAACCATCGTGATGTCGCATGGACGGAGTGGCATCAAAGAGGACCATTTCCTGATCGCGGAACGGTTCGTCGCGGCTGGGTTCAGGTGCCTGGTTTATGATCTCCGGGCCCACGGTCAGAGCGGCGGCGCGGCCATCACCTATGGCCATCTCGAGACCTCCGATCTGGCATGTGTGCTGGAGGCGGCGGGATTGCCGCCCGATGAACCGCTGTTTGCGTTTGGAATCTCCCTGGGCGCCGCCGTGACGCTGCAGTATCTGCCAGGTGACTCCCGCATCCGCAGGGCAGCAGTGGTCGCGCCATTTTCGGATCTGCTCGAAACCACTCGGATCGCGGCACGGAACAAATTCCACTTCGAGATCCCCGCGGTCGTCTCCTTGGCAACCTGGTGGGCCGGACATCAGGCCTCCTTCGACCCTTGGAAAATTTCGCCACTCGCCGCCTCTGCGAAGAGTTCCCAACCCATCATGATTGTTCATGGAGACAGCGACAGAGTCATCCCCTTGAAACAAGGGCGGCAGGTATTTGAGGCCATCAGCTCTCCCGCCAAGCGCTGGCGGCTCGTCCCCGGAGGCACCCACAGGGCTGTTTTGGCTACCGGAGGAGATCAGCTCTATGAAGAAATCTTGTCCTTTTTTTTGGATGATTCCTTTCCACGAACGAAGGACTAATCTTCGACAGAAGGAGGTGGCTCCTCGCTGGAGAGTATGGACAGGGTGAATCCCCCGACAGGATTCCCATCGGCATCGGGATAAATCCAGTCGTTCAACCGACTCAGGTCGACGGTGACGGAAGCTCCTTTGTGGATCCGCAAAATCTCGTGGGGATCGTTCAAGAGGATTCCGCGCAATCCACGATCCCCGGCCTGAGTAACGCTGACCCACATGAACTCGCTGATTCCGTTTTCGGTGAATTCCGCCTTGGCGATGAATCGGTCGTCATCGGGAGTGCGGGTCCTGAAAGCCGTGACAAATTCCGGCCACCGGAGGAGCGCTTCTTTGACGGCCTCCCGGAGACGGGGATCGTCTGCGGAGACTTCGATGACCGGCTCAAAGGTGGGTTCATCAAAAATGGAGAGAGGGTCGGGAGAGTTGAGGCGTTCTAGCAGCGTGGGATCAAACTCGTTGCAGCGTTGCAGTTCGGGACAAAAAAGAGCCAGACAATCCGGCCCTGCCAGAGCCGCCATGAGACGTGAGATGACCTGATAGGCGGCACGTCTTGCCGCAGGATTGCTCACCGCCGCCATCAGGTCCACGGAAATCCAGGCCTGGTGCCGTTCTATGGCGGAACGCAACCGCTTGTCCCTGATGGTTTCCTTGGCGAACTGGGCGGGAGACTCGATATAGGGGTGCGGCGAGAGGATGATTCCGAAAATTCCTTGGTTGAGCCTGACAAGAAACTGCTGGGTTTGCTCGGCCAGTGAGGGGCCCATGCGACGGGCAGAAACCTCTTCGATTTCCACTGGACTGTCCGCGGGTTCGTCGATGAGAGCGGTGGCAACACACTTTTTGACCGATTCGAGACTGGCATTGCGCGCCTCATCGAGAAAGAAAACCAGCGAAACAAAGGGCTTTGGTGTGGCGCCGGTGCGTCCCGCCGCGGCATGCTTCCTGGCGGCCCGGGAAGGCCGCAACCAATCCTGAAGGGTGCAGGCCACCGCCCACCCCAACCAGAGAAGCACGGTCACGAAGAGGGCCGTGCCAAGCGGGGAAAGCCCTGTCGAGAGGAGCCTTGCGAAGAGGAATCCAAACAGGGCCAGCGGCAACCAAGGAAGCTTTCGCAGAGAGGCCCACATGCTCAATAAAAAGGCTTGCGGACAACGGTGACCGGATGACGCCGGCCGCGGATTCCCACTTCCAGCGAAGTCTCCGGAGCGGAGCATTCCATTGGCAGATAGGCCAGACCAATGCCGATTCCCAAGCTGGGTGAAAATCCCCCGCTGGTCAATTCTCCAATGGGTTCGTCGTTTCCCGGCCGATACACCAAACAGTGGGCGCGTGGCGGAGGTCCTTTGGAATCACACCGCAAGGCGACGAGCTTGGTTGGCACTCCCTCGGCTTTTTGGGCAAGCAATCGGGCTTGCCCCACAAAGGCTGATTTGCCAAGTTTCACGAACGCCCCCAATCCAGCCTCCAACGGGGTGTGGCGGGCGTCGAGGTCGGCCCCGTAGAGCGCATATCCTTTCTCCAACCGCAAGGTGTCCCGGGCTCCAAGGCCACAAGGCGTTGCTCCAGCGGCAAGCACCGCTCGCAACAAGTCTTCCGCCCCTGCGGAGGGGCAGAAAACTTCACAGCCGTCCTCTCCGGTGTATCCCGTCCGACACACTCGCAATTCGGTGCGCCCCCACGTTCCCTGGAGGATGCCATTGCGCTCAGGCAGCGCCACTCCCGGCGCGATCCGCTCCCAAGCAGCCACAAGTCCGGGCCCTTGAATGGCAAGACCGGCGCGCCCGGAAGTGACATCATCCAGCCGGATGCTGCCGTCTTCCGGCAGGTGCGCTTCGAGCCAGGCGAAATCGGTGGTTTTGCGGGAGGCATTGACAATGAGGAACCATTCGGTGTCGCCGAGCCGGTAGAGAATGAGGTCGTCGATGATTCCGCCCTGCGGATTGAGCATCAGAGAGTATTGCCCCTGCCCTACCGCCAGACTTGACAGGTCGTTGGACAACAGGCCATTGAGCCATTCTCCAGCCCCGGCGCCATCGACCATCAACTGGCCCATGTGGGAAATATCAAACACTCCCAACCCTTGCCGTACCGCGTGGTGTTCGGCGATCATCCCCTCATACTGAAGCGGCATGTCCCAGCCGGCAAACGGGGCCATCCGGGCCCCCAACCGGCGATGTTCCCCCGCCAGGGGTGTTTCCAACAGAGGAGTGGATTCGTGAAGGGTCTCAGGCATGGCATTGAGAGGACATGATCCGGCAGGAAATCAAAATTCAAAATAGGTGTACCCACGAAGCCCCTCGGTATAGGCCTCCATGATCTCACGTCGTTCTTTGGCGGTAATGCGCTTGGCAGTGACCGCCTTTTCCGCAAGGTGACGAAACCGGCGAACGAGATCGGCGGGCTCGTATTCCACATAGCTGAGCACTTCGCCAACCGAATCCCCTTCAATTTCGCGGACATAGGTGACCTTGCCATCGACAATGCGGACACTGACCACATGGGTGTCCCCCAATAGGTTGTGCAAATCCCCGAGCGTCTCCTGGTAGGCGCCGACGAGGAAAATGCCGAGGAGGTATTCCTCGTTCGCTTCCAAATCCACGTCGTGGAGCAAGAGGGAGGTCTGCGCGGCGTCTGAGTGCACAAAGCGGTCTATGCGCCCATCGCAGTCACACGTGATGTCCGAGAGCACCACGGACCGCTCTGGCCGTTCCTTGAGCCGGTGAAGGGGCATCACGGGGAACAACTGATCGATCGCCCAAGAATCGGGAAGACTTTGGAAGACACTGAAGTTGCCGTAATAGAAATCCCGCATCACTGCCGTGAGCCGTTCCATTTTGGACGTGTCGTGACCACTGCTTTTCAGAATCTGTGAAAGCCGGGACAGAATTTCCCAGTAGAGGTCTTCGCCCACCGCCCGCTGCCTCAGGGTGACTTTGCCGTAACGGAATTCAGAACGCAACTTCTCGAGGTAATACACCACATCATTGTAAAACTCCTGGAGACGCTCCAGCGTGAGCTTGTGCTCGGGATTGGCGATGGCCTCCCTGAGTTCGTAGAGGTGCTGCAACAAGGGCGGCGGATTCTGCAATGGCTGCGGCGTTTTCGTCGGCGTGAACCTATTGATATCCAGCACATTGATCACCAGGACGGAATGGTAGGCGGCAATGGCGCGTCCTGATTCAGAAATGATGTTGGGATGCGGCACCCCGGCTTCATCGGTGACTTCCGAGATGCCTTCCACCACGTCGGCACAGTATTCCCTCATGCCATAGTTGGCACTGCCTGGTTCATCAGGGGAGATCCCTCCATAATTGATCGCCAGACCGCCTCCGAGATCGAGAATCCCCATTTTGGCACCTTCCTGGACCAAACCGACATAGACCCGCGCGGCTTCCGTGGCCGCGCTGCGGATCGCCCTGATGTCGGGAATTTGGGAACCCTGATGGTAATGCAGCATCTGGAGGCAGTCGAGCATGCCCGCAGTCCTTAACTGATCCACGACGCGCATGACCTGGGAGACATTCAGACCGAAAACACTGCCATCACCGCCCGAGTCCGACCAATGGCCGGCACTTTCCGTCGAAAGACGGATCCGCACCCCCAAAACCGGCTTCACTCCCATGCGGCGGGACCTTTCGAGGATCAAGTCCAACTCGGTGGGCATTTCCAACACCAGAATGACCTGCAGTCCCATTTTCTGGGCATACAGCGCCAGATCGATGAATTCTTCGTCCTTGTATCCGTTACAGACGATGAAGGCCTTGGGATCCTGCATGTAAGCCAGGGCCGCGATGATTTCGGGCTTGCTCCCTGCTTCCAGGCCGTAATGATATTTTTTCCCGTAGCGGGTGATTTCTTCGATCACCTCCTGCTGCTGGTTCACCTTGATGGGGTAGACCCCGCGGTAGTCACCTTTGTAGTTGGCCTCCCGGATCGAAGTGGCGAAACACTCGTTCAACTCCTCAATGCGGCAGCGCAGGAGGTCACCAAATCGAAGCAGGACAGGAAGCTGGGTGCCGCGTTCGCGGAGGCCCCGGATAATTTGGGCCAAACTGACCGGTTTACTTTTCCGGCCATCTTTAAGCTTCACGACCACCTCTCCGGCCGAAGAAATATCAAAGTAACCATGCCCCCAATTATCGATGCCATAGGTCGTGATGGAATCTTCAACGGTCCATTTGGCGGGTGGTGCGGGGGTTTTTGGTTCTGATTTGGACATGGGAGGCGGGAGATTCGCTGGGCGCAACAAGAGCGCAGACTTTCCACCGTCCGTGGCCCCATGTCCACTGATTCCTGCGACACGGCCCGGCTGGAGGTTCAACGGACAGCGGCGCCTCCTGACCATCCCAACGCGGAAGCTGAAGAACAGACGTGGGCCTCTGCACTGCGCGCGGGGACACGGTTCTCACCCGGCCATGGCTTCCTCCAGTCAGCTTTGCCGGAGGAAATGGCGCGTGCCGGTTTCGTCACGGAGCTTCCTTCTGGGAAGCAAGGAAAGCCACGAGATCACGAATTTCCAGGGGTGTCAGCAAGGCCGACATCGGAGGCATGATGGACACATTCTGAGACTGCCGGGACAGAATCTCGGTAGTGGGAACTTCACGGGTCACATTGGCGCCCGGGGCTCCGGGGAGACGAATCGTGACGGTCTCGGAGGTTTCGGCGGCCACCGTGCCGAACACCGTTTCCCCGCTTTTGAGCGCGAACTGGGTCAATCGATAGGCCTCATCGATATCAGCACTCGGATTCACCACGGCACGCAGCAAATAAGAGCGGTCACGGCGGCTCCCCACGCCGGCCAGATCAGGCCCGGTCCCTGGCGAGGCCCCCGGCAGAGGAGGATCAAGACGATGGCAACCGGTGCATTGGGCCGCGAGGTGACCTTCGGCGATCTGTCGTCCCTTGGAGGAATTCCCCCCCTCCAGAGCCAGCGCGAAAAATCCGAGGATAGGATCCCGGCCCTGAGCCGCTGCTTCCCAGGCCTTGGCCCTGGCCACCAGAGTGGGATCTTCACTGCCATGGGCCGCCAGATAAACATCCAGTCTTTCTCCTGCAGGAAGCTCGCCTCCCTCAAGCCGATCCATGGCCCGGGCGATGTGTTCACGGGCCGATGGGTCCTGCCGCCGGGCCAGAAGGCTCCAGGCGACCTGACGTTCATCCAGGGAAGCCGCAGCCAAGGCGCGATCCAAAGCGCCCGGCAACTCTGCGGACGTTGGCTCAGTCTGGGCGAGAATCGTCAAGGCCGCAGTCCGGAGAGCGGAGTCCCCGGCTTGGAGACACGCTCGCACCGCTTTTCCGAGCTGCGAGGAATTCAGTGCCCGCAGAGCTCCCAGTGCGGAAATGCGCTGCTCGGCGGGAGCGGTGTCATCGAAGACCGATTTCTCAAGTCGCGGCAGAGCCTGGGTGTAGGCCAGAGATTTCACAGCCAGCGTTGCCGCCGCCCGGACTACCTCATCCGGCGAGCCGAGTCCAGCCCCGATGCAATGATCGAGCGCGAGATGGGCATCGGACGACGAGGCCGCAGGAAGCCCACGGTACCAGCCCTGGACACGATCCAAGGCGAAGGGAACGGACCAGGTCGCCAAGGTTTCCAACGCTTCGGCCCGCACGGCTGGGGTGGCGGTCCCTGACGCGATGAAATCAGCCAATCGCAAAGCGGCCGGTCTGGTGCCAAGCAGACGGTTGGCACTCACGGCCCGTCGCACCAAGGCTTCCGGGCTCCGCGCGGTGACTGCGCTCAAGCTTTCCGCAAGCGCCTCCAGTCCTCCCGGGAGGGATTCATCATCATGAATGGCCCGGGCCGCTTCCGCGGCGACCTCCGAACTGGTGTCATGGAGAAACGGCACCAACTCGTCCCCATAGCCCAAACGGCGGAGGGCCACCACCGCCGCGAGACGAACCTCGATACTGGCATGCCCGGCAAGGTCGGACAAAATCTCCTTCGATTCCTTCCCCGCGGCCGTCAGGGCCATGATCCCTGCATGACGGAGATACCGGTCGGTGCCGGCGTTTTCTTGCAATAGGGCAAGGACGGGCGCGAGGTGTCGCGCTCCTCCCAGGCGGTTCAATGCCAAACCCGCCTGGAGGCGAACCCGGGGTTCCGGATCGGAAAGGAGCAAGGCTACGGCATCGGCGATCCCGGCCCCTCCCCGGCTGTCCCCCAAAACCCGGGCAGCCTGGGCCCGGA
>ERZ795053.4952-NODE-4952-length-14084-cov-6.205503_pt1 | contig 14084 bp, 9 predicted proteins | sample MGYA00375137_ERZ795053 | MGnify/ENA primary metagenome ERZ795053 (study PRJEB30182, sample SAMN05720284) | activated sludge metagenome | isolation source: Anaerobic digester | place: Hong Kong | collected 2014-12-17 ... | reverse complement strand
CACCGGAATTGTACAAGGAAAGTAAGCTGGGATGGATTCCGAGGGAGTGGGAGGTAAAAAAGTTAGATGAATTATGCTCAATGAAAAGTGGAGATGGGATAACATCTGAAAAAATTTCTAAGATGGGAGACTATCCTGTTTATGGTGGAAATGGTTTACGTGGATATACTTCTTCTTATACACATGAAGGAGAATACACATTAATAGGAAGACAAGGTGCTTTGTGCGGAAATATCACAAGAGTAAGTGGTAAGTTTTATGCTTCAGAACACGCTGTTGTAGTTACTCCTGAAAACAATGTTGAATTGGATTGGCTATCTCAAAAATTATTTAGCATGAATTTAAATTAGTATTCAGAAGCAACTGCTCAACCTGGTTTATCCGTTTTTAAGATTTTACCTCTTTTTACTGAGACACCTTCACTTGAAGAACAGAAACGAATTGCAGAAAGATTAATAGTAATTGATAACAAACTCCAAACCGAACAAGCCTACCTGCAGAAAATGCAGCAACTGAAAAAGGGCTTGATGGAGGATTTGTTGAGTGGGAAGAAGCGGGTGGTGGTGACGGAAGAATTAGTAACACAAAACGAGAATTAATATGGCAGAATATACCGCAGAAGAATTGTTTGAAATCCTGAATGAAACTGATGAATGTCCGTGGATTGAAGCCAAGGGTGTTGGCGACACTACGACTTCCATTATGGAAACAGTATGCTCTTATTCAAATGAACCCGGCTTGGGCGGTGGTTATATTTTAATGAGCATTAGTGCTGATGATTTGTCCGCTACCGCAACATATTACAAAGTTGACCCCATTCCCGACACGGATAAACTTCAAAGCGACATAGCTACTCAATGTGCCAGTATGTTTAATATATCCGTCCGGCCTGCAATGACCATTGAGAAAATTAACGGACATCCTGTTCTGAAAATTTGGATAGATGAATTGCCTGCCAATCAAAAACCACTTTATTTTAAAAGTAAAGGGTTGCCGTCTGGTGCGTTACGAAGAATTGGCAGCACCGACCAACACTGCACCGATGATGATATGCATGTGTTTTACCAGGACACTGTCAGCTTCGACCAAACAACCGTAAAGGGAGTAACGCTTGCAGATGTAGATGAAAATGCTTTAAAGCGTTACCGTCTGCTTCGTGAAAAAGTGAACCCTGCTGCCGAAGAACTTGCTTACTCAGACAAGGAATTATTGGAAGCATTGGGCTGTGTTAATAAGGAGAATCCAAATGAGTTGAACCTTGCAGGTTTGCTGTTGTTTGGCAATTCAAAAATACAACGCAGCACTTTCCCCATGCTGCGTGCCGATTACATTCGTGTACCGGGAAATACATGGGTTCAAGACCCGGATGATCGTTTTACTACGATTGACATGAGAGGCCCTCTCATTTTAGTATTGTATCGTTTGATAGATGCCATAAATGCAGATTTGCCAAAAGGCTTTTTACTGGAAGATGGAGTGCAGGCAACTTCTACAGGACTACCCTTGAAAGCACTTCGGGAAGCAATAGTGAATGCTTTGATGCACCGTTCGTATCGTGAACATCGCCCAACTCAAATCATTCGTTACGATAATCGTATCGAAATTATTAATCCCGGTTTCTCCTTGAAATCTGAGGAGAAATTAGGGCTACCCGGCAGCGAAACCCGCAATCCCTTTATTGCTGCTGTTTTTCACGATACCAATCTGGCAGAAACAAAAGGTTCAGGGATTAGAGCCATGTGTAGATTGATGCAAGCAGCTCACCTTGTGCCTCCAACTTTTGAATCAAGTCGTGAAAACAATGAATTTGCCTCCCGTTTGCTTTTACATCACTTTCTGGATGCCAATGACTTGGAATGGCTGAAACAATTTGAAAATCTTGACCTTACAGACGGTCACAAACAAGCACTCATTTTTGTAAGAGAGGTTGGAGCAATTGACAATACCACCTACCGCCAAATGGCTGATTGCGATACCCTTAAAGCTAGCAACGACCTAAGGCTGCTAAAATCATTTAATCTTCTGAAGTCAAAAGGAAAAGGAAAGGCAACCTATTATGTAGCAGGCGGTGGATTAAGTGCATCACCTCAAGATTTAAGTGCACCAGCTACAGAAATAAGTGCACCACCTCAGGAATTAAGTGCACCACCTCAAAAAATTCTTGAGAAAATAAAGCAACTCAATCAAAGGGAACACGATAGCGAAAAGGTAAAAAACATTATCCTTGATATATGTGCAATTCGTGCCTTTAAAGCCACAGAAATAGCTGCATACTTAAATAAAGGAGAGGGTTATGTGAAAAGGAAATATCTGAGTGAGTTGATTGCCGAAAAAAAATTAAAATATCTGTATCCTGAAATGGTTAATCATCCGGAACAAGCTTATCTAACTAACAATCACACCTAATATGGCAGAATACATCAACGTTGAAAAACCGTTTCTCGATAAGCTCCGCCAGTTGGGTTAGCAGGTTATCGACCAGGGAACTGGCATTCCGCAGGAACCCGCAAAAAGTTTGAGGGAAAACTTTAAACAGGTCTTGCTGCCGCAGGTTTTTAAAGACAGCATTCAGGCGATTAACAAAACTCACGATGGCAAAACATGGCTTACCGATAGGCAACTGGAAGAGATTCTTTCAGAAATACAGCACTTTCCCGGTACAACATTACACGAAGCAAACAAAGCCATTCACCGCCTTTTGCTGAAAGGGACAACCGTAAATAAAAACGAACTTACCGGCGAGGTTAATCCTACCGTTCGGTTGGTTGATTTCAGGAATTGGGATAAAAACAGTTTCATTGCCATTAACCAGTTTCGGTTGCTCACACCCGGAGCAAGCCGTCAGGGAATTATTCCCGACATTGTTTTGTTTTTAAATGGTTTGCCGCTGGTAGTTGTTGAAGCTAAAGATTTTGATGTGGCAGAGCCATTGAGCGAGGCTTATTTGCAGGTAACCCGTTACGCAAACACAAGAGAAGATGATTATGGAGTAAAAGAAGGCGAAGAAAGGTTGTTTCATTATAACCTGTTCAGCATTATTACCCATGGCAGGGAAGCACGCGTAGGTACAATCAGTGCCGATTTTGATTTTTACAACAACTGGGTTGATATTTTCCCCGAGGAGTACAAGGTTGTTCAGTTCCCGCCCGATGAAGAACGACAGGAGGTGATGATACACGGAATGTTGAATAAGGAGATTTTTGTTGATATTCTGAAACATTTCACGCTCTTTGTGGAGATTAAAAAGGGCGTTGAAGTAAAAATTGTATCACGGTATAATCAGTATCGGGCTGTTGGTAAAATTATCCGAAACCTTCGAGAAGGCACAACACCCCGTGAAAAGGGCGGTGTGGTGTGGCACACACAGGGTAGCGGAAAAAGTCTGACAATGGTTTTTCTTGTCCGTAAACTCCGTAGCACCGATGATTTGAAAGACCTGAAAATTGTATCCATTGTTGATCGTATTGATTTGGAAGAACAATTGTCGGACACGTTGAAATACGCCAACGAATCGCTGTCAATTATCGACTGCAAAGCCGATTTGCACCAATTAAGCGATGATACCGCAAATTTGAACATCGTAATGATTCACAAGTTTTTGGCCGATAACAACGTTTCTGCCCAATCGTTAATTGATGCCGGCATTGTACCAAAATTCGAAAAATTTGAAACCATCAATAACAGCGACCGTGTTTTGTTATTGGTTGATGAGGCGCACCGAACGCAAGGCGGCGACATGGGCGACAATTTATTCAACGCTTTCCCTAACGCAACCCGGATTGGTTTCACAGGAACGCCTTTAATTACTGAACGTCACGAAATTAAAACACACGAACGGTTTGGTGGCAAAATAAATGAGAACGGCGAACCCTGGATTGATACCTATAAATTTGATAAAGCGGTTAAAGACCGTGCAACGGTTGAGATAAAATACATTGGCAAAGTTTCCAAAGATAAACTGGAAGACAAAGAACTATTTGATGCTGAGTTTGAGGATATGTTCAAACAAAGGCCCCAGGAAGAAAGAGAAGAAATACAAAGACGTTATGGTTCATTTATTGCCTATCTTGAAAGTAAAGACCGAATTGCAGAGATTTCAAAAGATATTATTGAGCACTATTATACAGATATACTGGTTAATGGGTTCAAGGCACAAGTTGTAGCTTCGAGCATTGTTGCGGCTGTCCGATACAGGTATGAGTTGGAAATAGCCATCAAAAACAAAATTGAAGAACTGAAAGCCCTGCCTGATGGCGAAAGAGATGATGAACGAATTAAGCAGTTGGAATTTTTGAAAGTTCAGGCAATTGTCTCCAGCATGGGCAATAATGAGCCCGGCTATATCAGCAAAGCACGCCGGGAAGCCTTAGATACCGATGCAAAAAACAGCTTTAAGAAAGATTTTGATTTCGAAAAACCCGAATCGGGTATTGGCATCATTTGCGTTTGCGACCGTTTAATTACAGGCTTTGATGCTCCCGTTGAGCAGGTGATGTACCTCGATAAAGGCATGCGTGAACATGATTTGTTCCAGGCCATTACACGGGTTAACCGTACCAGAAAAGATAAAAAATTCGGGTTAATTGTTGACTATTTTGGCGTTACCAAACATCTTGCAGAGGCATTGGCAATTTATACCGACAAGGACAAAGACAAGCTCAATAATTTTCTCAATGTTTTTCGTGACATCAACAAGGAAATACCTGTTCTGGAAGCTCGTTACAATCGGGTGATAAACCTATTTACAGAAAACAAACTCAATGCAATTGAGGATTTTTTAAATCAAAAGTTTACTGATGACAATGCTGAATTTGAATTTGCCGAAAGCTGCATAGAACAAGCAAAAAACGTAAAATTCAGGGCAGAACTTTTAACTTACGCAAAGAGTTTTTTCGATAGTTTGGATTTACTTTTTAATACCCCTGTTGGCGGCGATTATTGGATACGGGCAAAACGTTTAGGTTACCTTCTTTGGAGAATTAAAGACCGTTACAAGGATGAAACAATGGATTTAAAATGGGCTTCTCAAAAAGTCCGTCAACTGATTGACAAGCATTTACTTTCGTTAGGCATTGATACGAAAGTTCAGCAAGTCTCGATACTTTCCGATGAATTCAAAGCCAAAGTTGATTATCTGAACAAAACACCTAAATCAAAAGCATCGGAAATGGAACATGCCATTCGTTGGCATATAAAAGTTAACCTGGAAAAAGACCCTTCTTTTTACAATCATATCAAGGATCGTTTAGAAATGATTTTGCACTCCTACAAGGAAAATTGGGAGGAAATTGTAAGGCAGCTAACCGGTTTAAGAGAAGAGATGAAAGTGGAAAGAAAAAGGGAGGAACCTTTTTTTGATTTAATCAACACCTTTCTGAATGAACCTTGTGAAGAAGAATTGAAATATAGCAGGGTGTTGACAGAAAAAGTTTTAAGTGTCATAATTGAATCGGTTCAGATCAAAAATTTCTGGAGTAAGCCCTCAGAAATAAGAACAGCAGAAGGTATCATCGAAGAAGAAATAAGGTTCTCCGGAATATCCAGGCTCAATCAAAAAGCAACAGAACTGGCCACTGAACTTATGAAACTGGCTAAAAACAGAATGAGTGAGCTACAAAAACATAATCCTGAAAATTCTTAAATCCTGCAAATCCTGTTCAGACAGATGAGGTTAGAAAATATAGATATTACAATTGAGAAAACCGTAAGAAGAAAGACGGTAAGTATTTTTATTGAACGTGATGGATCAGTAAGGGTACTTGCCCCTGCTACTGCATCCGATGAAACAATTGAAACGGCCATAAAATCAAAAGAATATCTCATTTTCAGTAAACTTGCAAAATGGAAGGAACTGAATCAGGGTAAAGTAAACCGTGAATATGTAAATGGGCAATCCTTCCTTTATTTGGGTAGAAATTACCGTTTGAAATTAACAGAAAACCAAGATGTACCTTTAAAATTAAGAGGTGGCTTCTTTTTTTTAGACATCAGGCATTTACCAAAAGCGGATAAAGTTTTCAAACAATTTTATCAGGAAAAGGCATTGTTGAAAATTAAAGAAAGAATGAAAGTGCACGCGGATAAATTTTCAACTAAACCAACTTCAATCAAAGTCCTGGAATTAAGGAATCGTTGGGCATCGTGGACTCCAAAAAACGGATTGAATTTTCATTGGAAATGTATTATGGCTCCAGTTTCAGTCCTGGATTATATTATCATGCACGAAATGGTTCATTTAAAGTATCCAAACCATTCAGCAGACTTCTGGAACGAACTGGATAAAAAAATGCCTGATTTTAGAGAACAAAAAAACTGGTTAAAAACAAACGGAGTAAAAATGTCGTTATGAAACCCGCCAGCCCACAATCGTAAGCACATCCCGCAAACCACACAAAACATATCTGTTGCCAAAGATTGCGGAAAGAACTTCCGCTTTTCCAGCCCGATCAACCGCCTTTCAGAGCGATTTAAGGATTGCACCTGTTCAAAAAAATAATATAAATTTGTACTTCGTAGATAGGTTGGTGCAAATGAATAACGAATTGAAAACAAAAGCTAAATAATTGACAAACAGGTAGAAATGAATGAACACAATTTACCGACAAATTAGATTTAAATGCAGCGGCAACTTAAGGAATGTCCGGTCAGCTCAGGTAAAACTGCGGCTGGGCTTTAATTGTTAAACAAAAAGTTTATGAACAACTTCGGCCTTTACACTAAAACAACAGTAGCAAGCCCATTGAAACGAGCCTGCTACCTGAAGGTTAGGTCAACACGCGCCAAAATTAACACGTCCAGAAAACAAAAAAAAGATATACAAAAAAAAAGCCTTAAATTGGTAAGAATAGTAACTTTAAAAGCCAAATTCTATTCTTGGTGTAAACCGTTAACAAATAACAAACAATTTTAAAAACTAAAAATCATGAGAAAAATTTATTCATTAGCAGTAATGTGCATCCTGTTCACAACAGGCTTTGCACAGGTTCCGTCAAATTGTGAGACGCCATCAGAACTTGAATACTATTACAAGTATGATGTTGCAGACCTGGCAATAAATCGATTGTTTGAAATAAATTCGCCTGACACCAATCAAATTGAAATCCCGCAAATTTATTCCGACTCAATTTGGAATGGATTATCAGCAATATTTAATGCATTTTCTATTCCTGAAAGAGATTCAGTATTTGATATCTATTGTATTCATAATAGTTCTGCTTACACCACAATGTTCCTTCCTTATATCTATATCTCATTAGACACCACTGTCAGCTGGACAAGTTATTGGCTAAATGCACAGTTAGTGACTGGATATGCTGAGTTGGATGACTTTATTTCAACTTACAATTATAACATTTATTCAGTTAATACTAATTATGCAAGCGTGGTATTATTTTCGGATTCACTTATCAATTCATTTGCAGTATGCGATAGTTTGCTTTCTTTCAATGGAATTGATTATGCTGACCCATACCCAATGGGCATTGATGGCAATAAAATACTTTACAATGCAGAAGGTGATTATCAATATTTCACATTTGTCCTGTCCTGGGGAGATTGCATGGCAGGTTGTATTTATAATCATAAATGGAATTTTAAAGTTCATTATACAAATTGTACAGTTGAATATTTAGGCCTGGAAACCAATGCCAACAGCAATTTACCAGATCCGGTAAATTGCAATATCACATCAGTTGGTAAGCTGGAAAATCTCTCAAACATAGTTTCAGTTTTCCCAAATCCCTCAAAGGATTTGATTACAATAAAAGGTGAAGGATTACAAAACATTCGACTAATAAACGTACTTGGTAAAATACTTCGTTCAAAAAAACCGAATTTCAATCAGACAACCATAAATATTCAGGATTTAGACCCGGGACTTTATTTCTTAAGAATAGAAGTTGAGGGTCAATCAATAAATAAAAGAATCATTAAAAATTAAATATGTTTGATAGCAACAAACCAAATAACACATGGCCGCCTTTGGGTGATCAGGACTAATGGTCAGTTTTGGTAAAACTGCGGCTGGGCTTTAATTGTTAACAAAAAGTTTATGAACAACACCGGCCTTTACACTAAAACAACAGTAGCAAGCCCATTGAAACGAGCCTGCTACCTGAAGGTAAGGTCAACAACATGTTTGTGTTATGACTGGGCGACAAGGTATGATTTAATAATTTTAAACAACAACTTTTGGTTTCGTAGGACAACATGCTGCTTCAGAAACCGGCTGTGTTGCAAACACAAACGTTTTGAACAATCACAAAAAATTAGATAAAAGATGATGAAATGGTTACAGATGCCATATCCGTTTATGTTTGGTTTTAAACGGAATATAATAATAGCCTGTGTTTTTGGGCTATTATCTTTTGTGCTTAATACATTGCGATTAAGTGAAACTTTTGTTGCTCAACATTTATTGCTGTCGAAATATTGGGTGTCAATCGGATTTGGTTTTGTTGTGTTTATTAGCTTTTTACTTGTTTTCCAGATTGTCCCTGCCCTGTTTGTCAAACCATCGAAAAAAAACAATTGGATTGTTGCTGACGAAATCAAAATTATCTTTTTGCTGTTATCGGTAATGGTAAGCTTCATTTACATCTACTTTATCAGTATTTCCTACACACCGCAGTTTTTCATTTCACAACGTTTCCTTAAAAAAATGTTTCTTTATTTTTTTTCTGCAGCTATTCCTTTTGCTCTTTTGGTAGTATGGGTTAATTATACTGTTATTTTGAGGCAAAATCTTGCTAAAATCAAAGAACAAAATCAATTGCTGCAAAAAAATGTAAAACAGACTAAAAATAAAACGCAGGATAAAATCATCATCCCTTCAAAGGTAAAAAAAGAAGAAATTGAATTGAATGTTGATAATTTGTTGTTTGTGAAATCAGAAGGAAATTATATCACGGTTTATCAAAGAGCACAAAACAAGGTAAGTCATTCTTTGTACCGGATTTCTTTACTTGATTTTCAAAAGCATATTTCCGTCTATCCAAATATCATGCAGGTACATCGAAGCTACCTAGTAAACATCCAAAACATATCGTACACCCAAGGGAATGCCCGGAATTATCAGTTGTTTTTTAATCATTACGATGGTTTTGTTCCTGTTTCGAGGAATAAGTTCAAAGCGTTTAATGTTGCTTTAAAAGCCCTTTCGTAACAAATACAGTCCCTTTCGTAACAAAGCCCATCCAAGCAGAACTATCCTTTTAAGATCATCATACTTTTGAAAAGTTTTTTCAAGGTCAATTTGGCTGATTTAAAAATGATTTTAAAAGAACTGTTTGATTAAGCTTATACATGAAAATTCTTGCGATCAACGGAAGTCATAAAGGGAAAGGTGGTTACACACATTTTTTAATCAGTAAGTTGTTTCAGGGTGTAATCAATGCAGGAGGCGAATGCGAAGAAATTACACTTGCCGATTTGAATATTAAAATGTGTAAAGCTTGTGGCGTTTGCAATACCAAAAATCATCTCTTAAAATGTATTTATGAAGATAAAGATGATGTTTCCATGATCTTCAATAAAATGCGTCAGGCAGATATAATTGTCTATGCAACACCAATTTATGTTTTCAATATGACGGCGATGATGAAATTGTTTCTCGAAAGGATTAATTCCACTGGTAACAGCAATGATTTCTGTATGTCGAACAGCGGATTATTTTTCCATCATATCAGCAGGGATATTTATTCAAAACCATTTGTAACACTGATTTCCCAGGATAATTTCGAGAATGAGACATCGAAAAGCGTACAAATTTACTTTAACACCTTTTCACGTTTTATGGATGCACCGCAAGTTGGTGTAATTATACGCAGGTCTGGGAAAATAACAGGATACGGTAAAAATCCAAAAAAGGAAAAACAATATCCAAAAATCGCAGAAAGTTATAACGCCATTGAAAAAGCCGGCAGCGAGCTTGCTGCCAAAGGAATGATCGGAAAGCGTACACAAAGGATTGCTTCACAGGATATTTTTCCTATCCCTTTTTTTAGTACACTCAAACAGGTTAAAGCATTTAAGAAAAAAGCATTAATAAAAATGAAGATAGATAATCAATAAAATTAGGGGAAAATTACCATGAAAAAATTTTTTACTGTCGTATTTTTATTTGCAGCCGTAAGCATTGCAACAGCACAAAACAATTATCCGTCGGCTCGCACAGGGCATACGCTGACCATTGTTAACGACGATTTATATTTGTTCGGAGGCGAAGAAATATCAAGCAATAAAAGCACTAAAAGTATTATGTTGAACGATTTACATAAATTTCAGCCATCACAAAACACTTGGCAAGCTCAACCGCATAGCACCCCCGAACCATCGGGCAGAAAAGGTCATGCTGCCATTGGTTACAACGGGCAAATGATCGTTTCGTGCGGACAAACAGAGAGCGGTTACGACAATGGAATTTGGAAATATGACGTAAATACTCAATCATGGAATCACATAACCGTTACAGGTGCTACCATAGAGCCGCGAATGAACCATGCAATGGGGGCTTACGGCAATTACATTTACATTCTGGGCGGGCAAAACCAAAACGGTGATGTTACTTCTTGTTATAGGATTGATATTAATACATGGGAAGCAACAAGCATAGGCGGTATCCCGTCGCAAGGCGGTAAAACAGGAGCAGCTCTTTTTATCGAAAACGGATACATTGTACTTTCCGGAGGTTTAACAAACGGGCAACCTACCGGAAATGTAAGCATTTACGACTTAAACGGAGGCGCATGGTCGGCTGTAACAGGCAATCATGTTATTGCTTTCCCCGGCTCTTATTCAAATTGTATAATCGGCGGAAATTCGCAAGTTGGAAAATCTACAAAAGGATTGCTTAGCACCATGTATTCCTGCACGTTTACACCACCTTCAACTTTTACGATGACCGAAGTGAGCAACAACATCCCGCAAGGCGAATATTTTAACAGTTTCGTCAAGCATTTTTCTTTTACACCCACTCGTGAACTTGATTCTACATTTTATTTTTGGGGCGGAACAAATAACCAGACTTTTTATTCATACATAGTTCCAACGGATGGTGGAGATGATACCTTAAGTATATACGATCCGACCGGTCAGGGGTGGATAGTTACAGAAATTCAAAATCAGGAATTAAAGGTTGAACCGGGTACCTGTATTAAAGTGGAATCGGGCACTACACTGAATATGTCCGGTGGCAGTGATCTTCAACTTGAATCGGATGCCACGGCTGATGCCACTGTCATTGCTTTTGGTTCAGTAACACTGGGCAACGACAGTAAAGCCATTGTGCAGCGATACCTGCCCGGAGAAGTCTCTGCCTGGCACATGGTGAGTGCACCCGTAAGCGCAATGACAATTGCAAACAGCGACTGGTCACCGAACAATGATGAAGACCTTTATCTCTGGCACGAACCTGATCCGGGAACCTGGGTAAACTATAAAAATACTTCTGTTACACCTACATTTACTGCCGTCAATCCCGGAGACAATTTTATTGCCGGCAGGGGTTACATTGTAAACTACAACTCAGCCAATCTTACCAACAAATTTGAAAGCAGCGGACTGAACACCGGAGATATCAACATAACCCTGGCCAAAAGCACAACGAAAGCCTGGGATTGGGAAGCAGGCTGGAACCTGATTGGTAATCCCTACGCTTCAGGACTTGACTGGAATGCGGTATCCAAAACAGGTATTGTTACAGAGATTTATGCACAGATTTATAATGCCAGCAAAGCCGGCGGGGCAGGTTATGAAGCTGTGGATGGGGTCATTGGCTCCGGACAGGGTTTCTTTGTTCAGGCCGCTTCCGACCAGGTCGTTCTTTCTTTGCATCCCTCACAGCAGGTACACTCAACTACCCAAACCTTTAAAAAAAGCGGATCAGACAAGTTGGTACTTCGTCTGAGCAACGATGTAAATTATGATGAAACAACTATTTTGATCAACGGAGAATCAATACCTGAGCACGATTTTTATGATGCTTCAAAATTATTCAGTTTCGACCCCATGGTACCCCAGTTTTATACCTTGACACCCGAAGGCCGGAAACTGGCCATTAATTCGATGAATGCCATAACAGAATCAACGGCCATACCGCTATCACTAAAAATGCAGGGAAGCGGTATCATGTCGATCAGTATTACCAAAGCTGAGGGCATTTTTGGGGATTATGAAATCATTTTACAGGATTTGATTACGAACGTTCAACAGGAGCTCAGTGAACATCCAACATACAATTTCATGGCCAGCGAGGATGATGACCAGAACCGATTTCTTTTAAAATTCGGTTCAGTGGGTGTTGATGAATTTACAGATAACGGAGAAAGAAGCATCTGGATGCAATACGGCTCCCTTTATGTACTTAACCCGTATGCTTGCGTTGCAACTGTTGAGTTGTACAGCATACAGGGGCAGGTGATCCTACGAAGAGAAATCGGACAGGGTTTGCAGAGTATTCCTGTTAATGTAGCAACAGGAACATACCTGGTGATGATGCGAACAGACAATGCTGTAACAACACGGAAATTAATCATTAATCAATAACAAAAATTAAAAGCAATGAAAAGAATATCAAAAATGCTGATTACAGTAGTTTTTTTTCTGGCACTCAATAGTTTGGCAAATGCACAAATTCCACCTCCTCCGCCACCGGGCGGCGGCCAGGGAGGTAGTGGCAATGTACCCGGCGGAGGTGCACCTGTTAGCAGCGGACTCGGCATCCTGCTCGCTCTTGGCGCAGTATATGGTATTAAAAAAGTTTATCAGTTAAATAAAAACGAAAATGAATAATCACATAAATCTTAAAAACATAACAAACATGAAAACATTAAAAACATTTTTACTTGCAATTGCAGTTTTGGCAACATGTTCAATTAACGCACAGGTTTCAATAACCACCGATGGCAGCAGTGCCGAAAGTTCAGCCATGCTTGAAATAAAAAGTACGGATAAAGGTCTCCTTCCCCCGCGAATGACCAAGGAACAGAGAGATGCAATTTCAACGCCTGCTACCGGGCTTATCATCTATCAAACCGATGAAACGCCTGGTTTGTATCAGTACAACGGAACAATGTGGACACTCAGTGGAACCGCTTCTCACTATCTGGGCGAAGAATATCTCGACGGCATAATATTTTACCTGTACACCGGAAACGATGGACAACAACATGGCTTGGTTGTTTCAAAAACCGAAGCCTTAAAAAAGTGGAGTGATAATACAACCACGGTAGTTGGTGCAAATAGAACAGAAGATGGAGCTTACAATATGAATTTGATGCCAACAGATGCCGGAACAGCAAGAAATTGGGTAGAATCATTAGGAGAAGGCTGGTATTTGCCTTCTATTGATGAACTTGGGATTTTGTGGCACAATCGTTATCATGTAAACAAAACAGCGAGAGCCAAAGGTTATACTTTGTTGTCAAACTCACCATATGATGAAGGGAGTTATTGGAGTAGTACGGAGCACGATGACGAATACGCTTATCGCTTCGAATTCTCGTTAGGATATTCATCCTATTTAACAAAAAGCCAGTGGAGGAACGTGCGTGCTGTCAAGGCTTTTTAACGGAACTTACTTGCAACTTTTCAGGTTTTACAGTCGATAGCTCCGAAAAAACTATGTTTTGTAACTGCAGATAAAATTTTTTGCACAGTGAACCGAAGGAGCTGAGCTCAAACTATCTTATTAAAAGCAATTAAAATGTACTAATAATTAGAAATAAAGGGAAAATTACCATGAAAAAATTTTTTACTGTCGTATTTTTATTTGCAGCCGTAAGCATTGCAACAGCACAAAACAATTATCCGTCGGCTCGCACAGGGCATACGCTGACCATTGTTAACGACGATTTATATTTGTTCGGAGGCGAAGAAATATCAAGCAATAAAAGCACTAAAAGTATTATGTTGAACGATTTACATAAATTTCAGCCATCACAAAACACTTGGCAAGCTCAACCGCATAGCACCCCCGAACCATCGGGCAGAAAAGGTCATGCTGCCATTGGTTACAACGGGCAAATGATCGTTTCGTGCGGACAAACAGAGAGCGGTTACGACAATGGAATTTGGAAATATGACGT
>ERZ795053.4950-NODE-4950-length-14087-cov-10.450114_pt1 | contig 14087 bp, 13 predicted proteins | sample MGYA00375137_ERZ795053 | MGnify/ENA primary metagenome ERZ795053 (study PRJEB30182, sample SAMN05720284) | activated sludge metagenome | isolation source: Anaerobic digester | place: Hong Kong | collected 2014-12-17 ... | reverse complement strand
CTAAGCCAGGAGGTGCTCGAGGAGGATCTTCAGGCCTATGCCGACGAGGACGAGGCCGCCGGCCAGCTCGGCCCAGCGCTCGAGCCACGCGCCGATGCGCTTGCCGAACTCGCAGCCGACCAGGCACAGCGCGAAGGTGATGCCGCCGATGATCGAGGCGGCTATCCAGATCGGCGCGCCGATGACGCTGTAGCCGATGCCGACCGCCAACGCGTCGATGCTGGTCGCTACGGACAGCACGAGCAGTACCCGTAGGTCGAGCACGTTGAGCTTGCGCCGGTCCTCGTCGGAGCACGACGCGTCCTTCACGGCCCCGAAGGACTCGACGACCATCTTGCCGCCTACCGCGGCCAGCAGGGCGAACGCGAGCCAGTGATCCCAGCGCTCTATCGCCGAGGCGAAGGTCGAGCCGACGGCGTAGCCGGCCAGCGGCATCAGGAACTGGAAGAGGCCGAAGGAGAACGCGGTACGCGCGGCGTAGGCGAAGGTCAGGCCCGAGACGCAGACGCCGCTCGATACCGATACGGCGAACGCGTCCATGGCCAGCGCGAAGCCGGCCAGGATGTACGTGAGCATGGATACACCTCAGAAGGTACGGGTCAGTAGGCGTCCGACGATAGCATGAAGGTCTTCGCGGGCGCTACCCCCGGGTAGGAGCGCCAGCTCGCGCATCGCCCGGTCGGTGTAGTCGGCGGCCCTGGCCTTGGCCGCGTCGAGGGCGCCCGAGGCCCTGACCGCCGCGACGACGGACGCGACCGCTGCGTCGTCCGGGGCGGACGTCCCGAGCAGCGGCCGCGGGTCGGGCGCCCCGGCCTTGAGCGCCAGGATCAGCGGCAGGGTGCATAGGCCCTCGCGCAGGTCGTTGCCGACCGGCTTGCGCATCTCCCCCTCGGTCGACTCGTAGTCCAGCACGTCGTCCATGATCTGGAAGGCCATGCCGACGTCGTAGCCGACGCGCGTGAGCGCCGCGACGACGGCCGGCGGGGCGCCCGCCTCGACGGCGCCCGCCCTCAGCGACAGCGAGAACAGCGCCGCCGTCTTGCCGGCGATCTTGCGCAGGTAGTTGCGCTCGCTCGCGGGCCACGAGAAGCGCTCGAGGTCCTGGTGAATCTCCTCGGAGCACAGGGCGCCGATCAGCGAGGCGAGCAGCGTCGCGTTGCCCGGGCTTGAGCTCTCGGCGGCCAGCGCGAAGCATCGGGAGAACAGCCAGTCGCCGGCCAGCACCGCGTCCTTGGCGCCGTACGCCGTGTGGAGCGTCGGGGCGCCGCGCCTGGTCGGCGAGGCGTCGATCACGTCGTCGTGGATCAGCGTGGCGATGTGCAGGAGCTCGATCGCGGCGGCCAGGTCGGTCAGGTCGATGCCCTTGCGGCGCCCGAAGCGCCCGGCGAGCAGCATGAAGGCCGGCCGGAGCATCTTGCCGTTCGCGTCGATCAGGCCGATCACGGCGTCGGACAGCGGGAACCTGGCTTCGGAGACGACGAGCCTCATGCGGGCGCGCACGGCGTCGAGCCTGGCGGCCATCTCGGGCATCTGTGTCCAGAAATCTGTCATCGTCTATACGGCTCGCTTCTCTGGTGCTCTATGAAAAGAACTAAAGCAGTATACCACGGAGGCGCGGAGGCTCGGAGAATAGCGAGAACGAGCGAATAAGGGGAGAGCGCGAATCATTGACGATTCACCGTCTATCCCTTGTCCTTCTTCCGCCTTCCTCCGTGTCTCCGTGCCTCCGTGGTTCAAAATTCAATACACGTCGATACGGAATCGATTACTTCGTGGGGTCGTCCGCGTAGAAGTGCCACTTGCGGGCGAACCTGGTGCCGTTCCACCACTTCTTGAAGAAGGGGACGCTCCAGTAGTCCATGCCGAACGAGCGCCCCGCGCCGCCCATCATCAGGATCGCGGCGAAGACGAACCAGAGCTGGTCCCAGGCGAACATGCCCGACAGCGTGAAGACCAGGCACATCGCGATGCTCGCGACGGCGGCCCACCAGGTGAAGAAGCCGCCGAACAGCGCCAGGCCGATCGCTATCTCCATCACGACGATCATGGTCTGGAAGCCCTGGTACGGCAGATGGGCGAACAGCCCGTCCATGAAGGTGGTGCGGAACCAGGTGCTCACCGGCCCGTTGAAGTCGAAGATAGGCTTGGTCAGGTCCCAGACCTTGCCGAAGGCTCGCGTCGTCGACTCGGCGGCGGCCGCGGCGGTATCCGCTACGGCGCCGGACGCGGCCGATACCGCTTCCGCGGCTACCTCGGCGACGGCGTCCGACGCGGCGGAGACGGCCTCGACGACGGGCTCGGCCGCCGACCAGTCGCCGGCCTCGCTCGCCGCGCTCACCGCCTCGACGACCTTCTTGCCGGCCTGCTCGACGCCCGGGCTGAACATCCAGCCGCTCTTCGACCCGGCCGACCAGGCCAGCCAGCCCTCGCCGATCTTGTTGACGCCTTCCATCACCCACATCAGGCCGAGCCACATGCGCAGGAGGAGGGGCCAATAGCCGCGCACTTTCCAGGACGCGAATCCGCCGATGAAGGCGCGGCGCTCCTTGATGTCGAGGAACTCGTGCTTGGCGTACTCCCAGACCTGGTTAACGCCGGCGATGTTCAGGAGGTACCACATGTTGATCATGTGCTTCATCGCCATCGCGAAGAAGCCGCTCGTCTTCATGCCGCCGGCGTTGGCGACGCCGTAGCGCCCGCCGAGCGATACCATGAAGCCGTGGAAGGCGGACTTGAACTGGTGGCGCTCGGCCTTGCCCTCGATATCGGCGATGATGTTCTTGGCTGCTACCTCGGCGGTCTGGTGCGCGCCCTCGACGATCTGCGGCAGCGGCTTGCCGTTCTCGATGAAGAAGGCGTTGTCGCCGACGACGTACGCGTAGGGGTAGTCGACGCTCTTCATCTCGGCGTCGACCTGCAGCCGGCCGCGGCCGCGCTCGCCCTTGGTCAGCTCGAGTCCGGCCGCGAAGGAGCTGCCCTTGACGCCGCAGGTCCAGATGAAGGTCTCGGTCTCGATGACCTTGCCGTCCTTGCAGAGCACCTTGCCGGGCTCCGCGCCTATGATAGACGCGTTGAGCATGACCTCGCAGCCCATCTTAGCCAGGTACTTCTCGGCCTTGACGCGCAGCGGCTCCTCGAGGATCGGGAGGATCGAGGGGAGGGCCTCGATGTTGACGACGCGGGCCTCGGAGCGATCCAGGTAGTGCTTGCGGCACATCGCGTCGCGGTACTCGAGCAGCTCGCCTATCATCTCCATGCCGGTGAAGCCGGCGCCGGCGACCACGAAGGTAAGCAGGCGGCGGCGTACGGCCGGGTCCGTCTCCTCGGCGGCCTTGGCGAACATATGCTCGACGTGGTTGCGGACGCGCATCGCGTCGTCGAACGACCAGAGGCTGAAGGAGTTCTCCTTGACGCCCGGTATGTTGAAGTACTCGGGCTCGGCGCCGGCGCCGACGACGATGTAGTCGAACTCGTAGGTCCGGGCCTTGCCGACCGCCTTCTTGCCCTTGAAGTCGACCGACTGGATCTCGTCGAGGACCACGTCGATCTTCTTGGCTCCGAAGATCTTCTTGAAATGCACCTGGACCGACTCGGGCTCGGTGCGCCAGCCGGCCACCTCGTGCAGCTCGGTCATCAGCGTATGGAAGGGCTTCTTGTCGACGAGCGTGATCTGGACGCCGTCGTCCTTACGGAAGCGCTTCTCCAGGATCTTCCCGGCCCAGACGCCGCCGTAGCCGCCTCCGAGTATCAATATCTTCTTCGCTCCGGCCATAGTCTCTCCTTGCCAGCGTTATATTGCGAGAATCTACACCCGCTGTATTATCGTGGATAGATGCATAACGAAAAAACTAGAGTTAATTTAGTATATATAATTATATGATATTATATATGTTTGGCAAGCCCCGCCGCCCCGGCTTGACCCCTCGGCGGGCCGACCGTTACATTGGTCTCCAGGAGTTCACATGGCAGATTTCGAGAGCGTTAATAAGGCTATCCAGCAGGTCAGGCCGTCCCTCCAAGCCGACGGAGGCGATATAGAGCTCGTCTCGGTCTCCGATCAAGGCAAGGTCACGGTAAAGCTCAAGGGCGCCTGCGGTTCCTGCCCGATGGCCCTGATGACCCTGAAGCAGGGCGTCGAGGCGTACCTCAAGAAGGTGCTGCCCGACGTCAGCGAAGTGGTCCAGGGCTGAACGGGCCCTCCTAGCGTTTCTCCATGGCCAGCTCGGAGATGCGGGCGGCCATGTTCCCGAGCGGCACCTGCTCCATCACGTGCCCCATCTCGAAGGCGACCTTAGGCATGCCGTAGACCACGCTCGACGCCTCGTCCTGGCCGAGCGTGATGCCGCCCTCGCCGTATACCGAGCCTAGCTCTACCGCCCCGTCCTTGCCCATGCCGGTCATTATGACCGCGAGGGCCTTATTGCCGTATTCCCTGGCCACGCTCCTGAACAGCACGTCGGCGCTCGGCCTGTGCCCGTTCTCCGGCGGGTCCTGGTTGACGCGGACGACGCCCGCGAGCGATCGCTTCTCGACGACGATATGCCAGTCCCCGGGGGCTATCAGGACGCGGCCGGGCTTCAGGAGGTCGCCGTCGGCGGCCTCCTTGACCTCGAGCGGACATATCCTGTCGAGGCTGGCGGCGAATTCCTCGGTGAAGCCGGCCGGCATGTGCTGTACCACGACGACGGGCCGTCCCAGGTCGGGAGATATCCTCGCGAACACCTCGCGGAGGGCGTTCGGCCCGCCGGTCGATATGCCTATCGCCACGATCTCGGTCGACGCGGGGACCCGCTTCGGCTTGGGCGGCTCCGGCCTCGGCGCTCGCGGGGCGGGCGCCCGGACGGCCGACGGCGCGCCCGCGGGGGCCTCGAACATGCGCTCGGGCGCCGAGAAGTCGTAGCGCGGCGGTTCCTTGCCCTTCTCGCGCTGGTACTGCGAGCCGTACGCGACGAGCATCCTGGAGAGCTCGCCGGCGACGGTGTGGATATCCGACGACACCGAGCCCGACGGCTTCGTGATGAAGTCCGACGCCCCGAGCGATAGCGCCTCCATCGTGACCTGGGCGCCGCGCTTGGCGACGCTCGACAGGATGACGACCGGTATCTCTATGCCGAGCCGCTTGCGCTCCTTGAGGAATTCTATGCCGTTCATCTCCGGCATCTCTATGTCGAGCACGATGACGTCCGGGTGGCATCGCGGGATCTTCTGCAGCGCGAACAGCCCGTTCATCGCCTTCTCGGCGGTACGGAGGCCGGGGGTAGAATCGACGATCCTGGAGATGAGGTTCCTCATCAGGGCCGAGTCGTCGACTACGAGTACGGAAATAGGATCGGGCACGTCATTCCTCCGCGTCGGCTAGATGTCTTTCTTGTAGAAGCAGGCCCAATCGGTCTTGACGAACTCGAATTTCGTGTTCATGCCGAAGAGCGACTCGGAATGCCCGATGAACAGGAAGGATTTCGGGGCCATCGCCTCCCAGAACCGTTCGATCGTGGCCTTCTGGGCGGCCTCGTCGAAGTAGATCAGCACGTTGCGGCAGAATACCACGTCCAGGTTCCTCTGTCCCGAGTCGTTCTTCAGGTTGTGGTAGTCGAAGCGTATCGTGCTCTTGACCTCGTCCTTGACCTGGTAGCCGTTGCCGCGCCTCTCGAGGTACTTGGGCAGGTATGGCTCCGGTATGCCCTGGATCCGCGTCTCGGGGTAGAAGCCCTCCTTGCCGACCATCAGGGACTTGAGGCTGATATCGCTGGCCGTGATCTCGGCCTTCCATCCCGCCGGCAGCAGCTCCTTGAGGAGCATCGCTATCGTGTACGGCTCCTCGCCGGTCGAGCACCCGGCGCTCCAGACGCGTATCCTGCGCTCGGCCTGCCGCATCTTGAGGAGCGCCGGCACCACGTAGTGCTCGATCGCGTCGAAATGCGCCTGGTTGCGGAAGAAGCGGGTCAGGTTGGTCGTCACCGAGTCGAGGAGCACCTTGAGCTCCTCCTTGTCCTTGACGAGTATGGCGTAGTATTCCCGCGGCGTCTGCAGCTTGTTCTCGCGGAGCCGCTCGCGGAGCCGGCTCTCGAGTATGGAGCGGTTGGTCGCGGAGAAGTGTATGCCGCTCTCGTCGTATATCAGCTTGCGATACAGCTCGAAATCTGAATCAGCCAGGAAATCCGCCATCGCTTGCCTCTCCGCCGAACGTGCATGGAGAGCTCGCGGCCCTCGCCCGAAGTCTAGTGCCGAGAATTCTAGGCTGTCAATAGAAGGGCCTCGAAAGGCGGTTGACTGCCGGCCCGCCAAAGAGGATAGTTAGGCCATGAAGAACCCGAATGATCGAGGTCGCGACCGGGCCGCTTGGGGCGTCGTCGCGGTAGTCTCAGCGTTCTGCGTCGCGCTGTCGTTCAGCGGCCCGTCGGCCTACGCCCAGGATTCGAAGGCCGAGAGCCAGCGGTATTTCTCTATTTTCCAGAGCGCGTTCAACTTCATCCTCGAGAACTACGTAGACGAGGTCGATCCCAAGGTCCTGTACGAGGGCGCCATGCAGGGCATGTTCGACTCGCTCGGCGACCCGTACTCGTCGTTCCTGACGGACGCGATGATGAGCGACCTGAACGATACGACCACCGGCAAGTACGGCGGCATCGGCCTCTACATATCGAAGCCGCTGCCCGACGCCAAGGCGCCGGACCGGCGGCTGTTCGTCGAGGTCGTCTCGCCGATAGAGGATACCCCCGGCTGGCGCGCCGGCATCATGCCCGGCGACCAGATCACCCATATAGACGGCGAGCCGACCGAGCCGCTGACGATGGACGAGGTCCTGAACCGGCTGCGCGGCGAGCCGGGCTCGTCGGTGACCATCACGCTGCTCCGGGGGACCGGCCTCGTGTTCGACGCGACCGTCGCCAGGGCGCTGATCGAGGTACCCTCGGTCAAGCGGGCGATGCTGCCCGGCGGCGCTGGCTACCTGCGCATCATCGAGTTCACCCCGCAGACCGTCTCCAGGGTCGCCGAGGCCATCGAGTGGTTCGAGTCGCAGCGCTATACGTCCCTGGTCATCGACCTGCGCAATAACCCCGGCGGCCTGCTCCAGTCCGTCATCCAGATAGCGGACCTGTTCCTCGACCGCGGGGTGATCGTGTCGACCAAGTCGCGCAACCGCTACGAGAACGCCGTCTACCAGGCCAAGCCGCCCCTGGCGGTGCCCAAGGACCTGCGTATCGTCGTGCTGATCAACCGCGGCTCGGCCAGCGCCTCGGAGATTCTGGCGGGCGCGCTCAAGGACCAGAAGCGGGCGTACCTGGTAGGCGAGAACAGCTACGGCAAGGGCTCGGTGCAGCAGGTGCTGCCGCTCGGGGAGACCGGCTTCAAGCTGACGATGTCCAGGTACTACACGCCGAGCGACGCGAACATCGACAAGGTCGGCATCGCGCCCGACCTCGAGGTCAAGGAGCCGGAGCTCAGCCCCGAGGAAGAGGAGTCCCTGTCCGGCCTGATCGAGCGCGACGTCTTCGCCGCCTTCGCCGCGGCCAACCCGAACGCGTCGCCGCAGCAGGTCGACCAGTACGTCAAGGGGCTCCGCGCCGCGGGCTCCCCGGTGTCCGAGCGGGTGCTCAAGAAGCTGGTGCGTAACCAGCTCGAGCGCACCTCGATCAGCCCTGTCTACGACCTCGAGTACGACCTGCAGCTGAACGCCGCGCTCGACGCGATCGGCGACGAGGATTTCTGGTCGCGCATATCGGACGCCTACTCGGTGATGGAGCTGCAGGCCATGACCGCCGCCGGCGCGGAGACGGCCGGCGCCTCCACCGCGGGCCGCTGACCGGGGGATGCGCCAGTTCGTGCTGCCCGGGCGCTGGGACGGCGGCCCGGCCTGCGAGCTCGAGGGCCGCGACGCGCGGCGCCTCCTCTCCGTGCTCAGGCTATCTCCCGGCGACTCGTTCCCGGCGATCGGCCCCGACGGCGCGCCGTACTCGTGCCGGATCGAGTCCGCCGGGCGAGGCCGCCTGACGCTGTCCGTAGCTCCCGATCCCGGGAGCCTAGCCTCGGCGGGCTATAGGCCCGACGTCAGGGCCGGCCGGCCCGCGCCGGCCGCCGCGGTCACGGGCGGGCCGCCGCCGGCCGGGACCGCGGCGGCCGCGCCGCGGCTGATCCTGGCCGTCGGCCTGCTCAAGGGATCTAAGCTCGACGACGTGGTCAGGATAGCCGCCGAGGCCGGCGTCGAGGCCGTCGTCCCGCTGTGTACCGCCAGGTCGCTTCCCCGCGACCACGCCGACGGCCGCGTCGAGCGGCTCCGGCGCGTGGCGGCCGAGGCGATCGGGCAGTCCGGATCCCGCGTGGCCACGCGCGTAGAGTCGCCGGCGACCGTCGCGGAGCTGTGCGCGGCCAGGCCGGCCGGCGCGGGGGGGCGGCTCGGGCTCTTCTTCCACGAGGCTCCCCTTGCGCAGTCGTCGATCCATCGCTATTGTACCGACGTGCCGGACGAGATCGTCGCGTGCGTCGGGCCCGAGGGCGGATTCGACGACGCGGAGGTCGGGGCGCTGTCCGACGGCGGCTACGAGGCCGCCTGGCTCGGCCCGACCGTCCTGCGAGCCGAGACCGCCGCGATATTCGCCGTAGCGTCGTTACGAATCGTCTGCCTGGAGCGTTCCTCATGGTCCACGACCGAGTCACGAGAATAAGCGTCCTGAAGGTGCCGGTCGACATAGTCGAGCCGGACGACCTCGAGGAAGTCGTCAAGGCGATGTACTCGGACGGCAAGAACCATCAGATAATCCTCCTATCGGCCGCCGACCTGATGCGGGCGCGCCGATCCGGCGAGTTCCGAACGATGATAGCCGGGGCCAGCCTCGTCGTCCCCATATCGGCGTCTATCGTACGGGCGGCTAAATTCCTCAAGCGCCCGGCCCCGGTACGCTACGAGCCGTTCGACTTCATCGTCAAGCTGCTTTCCATACTCGAGCGCTGGGGCAAGTCGGCCTACCTGTTCGGCGGCAGCCCCAAGGGCCTCTCGCGCGCGTCCAAGAACATCAAGGCCACCTTCCCGGCCCTGCGCGTGGTCGGAAGCCATTCGTCGAGGTTCCCGAAGCATTTCCATCCCAAGATCGTCGAGGCGATACGCAAGGCGGCCCCGACCCTGCTGCTCGTCGGGAGGGGCGTGCCGGGCGCCGAGCGCTGGATACCGCGCAACATGAGGAGCTTCAACGCCGGCCTGCAGCTCTGGTGCTCGGACGTGTTCGAGGTCTTCGCCGAACGCCGCCGCCGCCCGCCCGCCGCCCTGTTCGCCAGGGGAATGGAATGGCTATATTACCTGCCTAGGCGCCCATGGATCGTATTCAGGCTCTGGACCCAGGCGCGGATGAATATCATCTGCCTCTGGTACCGCGTTCGCGGGAAATAGTACTTTCACATATACTTCAAACGCAAAAAGTCTGCGAAATCATCTCAGCTCCCACTGATCGGAGGAACGAATGAAACGATTAGCAGTGATCGCTATCGCCCTGGCGGCCGCCTCGTGCGCCACGCCGCCGGCGGACCCGGCCCTGACGCGCAAGGAATACCAGCGGGAGACCAGGATACCTGTGGTCGTCAAGGAGACGGTATCGTACGCCGACGGCGTCGTCGACCGCGTCGTGACGCACGAGTACGACGAGGGGCTATCGGCTATCCTCGCCACGTATACCTCCAAGCCGTCGTCGCCGTCGCCCGCGGGCCGCGTCTCCTACGCGTACGCGGACGGGCGGCTCGCGTCCAAGTCCTCCTACGCCGAGGACGGCTCCCTGGCGTCGCGCGGCGAGTACGCCTACGACGCCGACGGCGGGCTCGTCAAGGAGACGACGCTCGACGGCAAGGGCGCCGTCCAGTCCGTATCGGAATGGACCTGGGCGAACGGCCTCAGGGCCTCGTGGCGCGTCTCGTCCGGGGCCGGCGCCGTACTGGCCAGGACCGACTATTACTACGACGCCGGGCGCCTCGCCTCGGCCAAGCTGTACGACGGCTCGGGCGTCCCGCGCGGCCGCGTCGAGTACGCGTACGACGCCGACGGCTCGCTGACGGCGACCAGGTACTACGACGCCGACGGCAAGGCCGACGGGCGCATCGAGTATCGCCTCGAGGGCGGCAAGCCCGTCGAGGAGAGCGTGTACCGCGCCGACGGCAGGCTCGAGCGGAGGCTGACCTACGCCTACGGCCCCGACGGAGAGCTGCTGCGGAAGGCGCTGCTCGACGGTTCCGGCAAGCCCCGGGAGTACGTCGACTACGAGTACGCGTTCCGGACGGTCACGGAGACCGTCGCCTACTACGAATAACGGGCCGCGCCCCGAGTGAGGATCACCATGCGAACCATCAGGATCGCGGCGCTCGCCGCCGCGCTAACCGTCTCCGCCTCGTCCGCGTTCTCCGACGAGGCGGCCAGGGTCTACGGCCGCATCCTGGCCGAGGCCGGCTCCGTGCAGGAGAAGTACGCCGCCGCGACCGCCGCGTCGGCCGTCGACGACCCGGACCTGGCCCCGTACCTAGCCGACGCGCTCGACTGGGCCCTCGGCGTGCGTAGCAACGTCAAGCCCGGCCCCGATCGGGAGACCTACGAGCAGCTGACGCGGATCCTGCTCAAGCGCCTCGGCGAGGCCCGCTACGCCAACGCGGCGGCCTCGGCGATGCGCGCCGTCGACGACTCGCCCGACCCCCTGACCAGGGCCGAGGCCCTGATAGCGCTCGGCTCGATGCGCGCCACCGAGTACGCCGAGCGCGTCTCGCTCCTGCTGCGCGACCTGAACGCCGCTCCGACCGCCGACAAGGCGGCCGGCGAGCAGGTAGCCTTCGGCTGCGTGATCGCGCTCGAGCGCATGCGCTCGCCCGTCGGATTCGCCCCGCTGTTCTTCGCGAGCGAGGGCTGGTACTCGAAGCGGGTCAGGGAGCAGGCAGAGCGCAGCCTGGCCCTCGTGCTCGCCGACCCGAGCGAGGCCGTCTCCGCACTGCTCCGCGTCGAGACGCCGCCGCGCATGCTGCGCGCCCTGGCGCTCGAGCTGCGCTCCCAGGCGCCCGCCGCCGGCAAGGCCGCGGTGGCCGCGCTCGCCCTCGGCCGCGGTATCGCCTACGTGCCGCGCAACCGCATCGAGCAGGGCCAGCTGTCTGAGCTGCGGGTCGTCGCGATGAACGCGCTGGCCGCCGCCGGCCCGGGGGACGGCTCCGCCGCGCCGGACATAGCGGAGGCCTACCGCATAGGCCCGACCGACGAGCGCCTCGTCGCGATGAAGGCCCTGGGCGCCGAGAAATCCTCCGCCTCGGCGGCCGCTTTACGTGATATCATCATCGACCTGAACTCGGCCCAGAAGGCCGGGCTCGTCGACGAGACCAGGAACGCGCTGATGAAGGCGGCGCTGCAGAACGCCGCCGTCAACGCCGGCAAGGAGCTGGCGCCCGCCGTCCAGGCCGTGCTGATCAACGACGGCTGGTCGAGCGGCGTGCTGACCCTCGCGTCGGCCGCCCAGAAGGCGCTCCAGAAGTAACTATGACCTTGAGGAGGGATCGATTGACTACCTATGAGAAACGGCGCGGGGCCCTGGCCGCCAGGATCGCGGAGCGGAACGTCGCGATGGCCATGTTCGAGGACACGGAGGGCCGGCGGGATCCTTCGATCCGCTATTTTTCCGGCCACCCGGGCGACGCGCTCCTGTTCATAGCGGCCGACGGCCGTTCCCTCCTCGTGCCGTGGGACGTGAACATGGCCGCGTCGATGGCCTCCATCGAGGACGTGGCGGCGTACACCGACTTCGCGCGCAGCCCCTTCGCCGCGATGGCCGGCGCGCTGGAGCGCCTCGGCGTAGCCAAGGGCTCGGTCGTCGACCTGCCGTCCGTCACGCCGTACCCGATGTTCGTGGATTACGTCGAGGCCTGCCCCGACCACGACTTCCGCTGCGTAGAGGACGGCGCGGCGAGCCTGGCCGCCGAGATGCGCGCGGTTAAGGACGCCGACGAGATCGCGACCTACCGTAAGGTATCCGCCATCACCGACGAGGCGATGGACGAGATCGAGAAGGGCGTCCGCTCGGGCGCCCTGGCCACCGAGACCGACGTGGCCCTGTTCATCGAGCGCTTCCTACGCCAGAAGGGCTGCGAGGCCACCGGCTTCGATACGCTCGCGGCCGGCCCGTCGCGCAGCTTCGGCATCCACGCCTTCCCGGCGTATACCGCGGCCCCGTTCGCCGTCGAGGGCATGTCGATCCTCGACTTCGGCCTGTCGTACGAGGGCTATACCTCCGACGTGACGATGACCTTCGTCCGGGGCTCGACCGACGGCAAGCGCGGCGAGATGATAGCCCTCGTCCGGAAGGCCCACGACGACGCCATAGCGATCTGCAAGCCGGGCGCCAGGAGCCGCGACGTAGCGCTGCTCGTCGACCGGATTTTCGAGGAGAAGGGCTACAAGATGCCGCACGCCCTCGGCCACGGCGTCGGCCTCGAGGCGCACGAGGCGCCGGCCGTGCGCAGCCGCGAGGACAACGAGTGGGTGCTCGCCCCCGGTCACGTCATCACGATCGAGCCGGGGCTCTACGACCCCGAGGCGGGCGGCGTCAGGCTCGAGGACGACGTGCTGATCACCGAGTCGGGCTGCGAGGTTCTCACGCACGCGAGGATAGTCCTGCTAGGCTGACGGTTCGACGATAGGGCCCGTATCGGCCGCCCGGCCTGTCCGGGCGGCTTTTTCATATCCGCTCGGCGGTCCAGGCGAGCGTCCGGCCGGCCGCCGGCGTCACGGCGCCGTCGACGGCGGCCGGCACCGTCCAGCCCTCCCGGCTGAGCCGGAGGACGCCTGGGTTCAGTCCGAGCCCGTAGAAGCGGGCGCCCGATACGGAGACGAAGGTCTCCAGCCGGTCGAGGGCGCCGGCCTCCTCGAACGCGGCGGCCAGCAGCGACAGCGCCACCGGAGCCGTATAGCAGCCGGCCGCGCCGGCGGCCTTGGCCTCGGGCGGGTGGGGGGCGCTGTCCGACCCGAAGAAGAAGCGCGGCGAGCCGGATACGGCCGCCTCGAGCAGCGCGGCTCGGTCGGCCGCCGACTTGAGCACGGGCTTGCAGAAGAGCTCCGGCCGCAGGCCGCCGCCGAGCAGGTCGTCGATCGTATACGATAGGTGGTGGGCGGTGATCGTGGCCCCGACCCGCTCGGGCCAGGCCAGCACGGCCCGGACCGACTCGGCGCAGGACAGGTGCTCGAGCGCGACGCGCAGCCGGGGATACGAGCCGACGATGCCGTCGACGACGCCGAGGAAGGCGCGCTCCCGATCGAGCGCCGGGGCAGCGGGGTCCTCGCCGTGGATCGACAGGACCAGCCCCGCGTCCTGCATCGCCGCGAGCTCGTCGGCGACGGCGGCGGGCTCGGGTACGCCGTCCGAGGCGTTCGTCGTCGAGCCGGCCGGATAGTACTTGCCGGCGACGGCCCCGGCCGCCGCGCAGGCGAGCACCGCCTCGCGGCCCATCCCGGGCACGAGCTTGAAGCAGGCGAGCGGCGTCGACGCGTAGCCGGACGCGGCGACCGCGGCCGCGACGGCCCGACGGTAGTCGGCGAGGGCGGCCGGACCGGTCAGGGGCGGCACGACGTTCGGCATGGCCAGGAAGCGGCCGAAATGCCGCGCCGTCCTCGCGGCGTAGGCGGCCATCGCCGGCCCCTGCCTCAGGTGGACGTGGAAGTCGTCCGGCGTCCGTATCTCGAGGCTATTCATCGAAGGCCAGCTCCACGATCGATATGTCGTCGTCGAACAGCGCCTTGGACGATAGGGATCGGATCGAGTCGACGATGCGCTTGATCGGGGATAGGCAGCCCGGCGAGGCGGTGCACTCGAGGTGGTGCGCCTCGAGCAGCTCGACGAAGGACTCCCAGGGCAGCATACCGCCGGCCTTCGTCCGTATCTCGAACAGCCCGTCGCTGAACAGGTACAGGTTCGAGCCCGGCGATACGGACGCCTCGAGCTCGGAGAACGACGCGCCCTCGTCGACGCCTATCACCGGGCCGTCGCCGACCAGCTCGGAGACGGCGCCGTCCGGCCCGACGAGGATCGCCGGCGGGCTGCCGGCGCTCGCGTAGAGCAGCGTCCTGGCCTGGGCGTCGTATA
>ERZ795053.4949-NODE-4949-length-14088-cov-5.120715_pt1 | contig 14088 bp, 12 predicted proteins | sample MGYA00375137_ERZ795053 | MGnify/ENA primary metagenome ERZ795053 (study PRJEB30182, sample SAMN05720284) | activated sludge metagenome | isolation source: Anaerobic digester | place: Hong Kong | collected 2014-12-17 ... | reverse complement strand
AACCGTAGGGTTTGTTTTTTCTATGTCTACGGGTACACTTCTAGTATGAATAACGATGAACAATTAATGGAAAAAATTGTAACCCTCTGTAAGAATAGAGGGTTTATCTTCCAAGCAGGGGAACTGTACGGTGGACTTGCTGGGATGTACGACTATGGACCACTTGGTTCACTGCTCAAAAACAATATTAAAAACCTCTTCATTCGCAAATTTGTAGAAGAGCGTCGTGATACCTACTTGATTGATTCGGCAATCGTGATGGGTGAGAAACCACTCACCGCTTCAGGTCACGTGGGTGGTTTTTCTGATCCATTGGTTTTAGACCAGAAAACAGGAATTGAATACCGTGCTGACACCTTACTTGAGGACGCGGGTATTAATACACAAGGAATGCGCATTAAAGATATGCTTGATGTAATTGCAGCAAAAGGTTTACTAGGGCACAATGATCTTCATCAATTAATAGGAAGAGAATTTAATCTCATGTTGAAAACCCAACTCGGTTCATCATCTGATTCGTCTGTGACCGCGTACCTTCGTCCTGAAACAGCTCAGGGAATTTTCATCAATTACAAAAACATCATCGATTCGATGCACCCAAAGGTACCGTTTGGTGTTGCACAGATTGGTAAAGCCTATCGTAACGAGATTACTCCGCGGAATTTTATCTTTCGTTTACGTGAAATTGAACAGATGGAAATCGAGTACTTCATCAATCCTGAACAGTGGGATCTACAGTTTGAATACTGGCGGGACGAAATGCTTGAGTGGTGCGAGATGATTGGACTTGATATGAATAAGCTCCACGAAGTTGAAATTGGTGATAAAGACCGAGCTCATTACTCGAAACGTACCATTGATTTTGAATTTGACTTTCCGTTTGGACAAAAAGAATTGTACGGACTTGCGTACCGTGGTGATTACGACCTTACCAAACACGCGGAACACGCAAAAACGAAACTTCAGTACACTGACCCTGAAACCAACGAAACCTACGTACCACACGTGATTGAGCCGTCGATGGGTCTTGATCGTACCATTCTTGCACTCTTGGCATCAGCGTATCGCGAAGACGAAGTTGACGGTAGTCCGCGTTCGTACCTCGCACTGAAACCACAGGTAGCACCGTACAAAATCGCTGTTTCACCACTGGTACGCAACAAAGATGATATTGTTCTCAAAGCGAATGAAGTCTTTGGTATACTGAAGGCTACATTTGGTAACGTGGCATTCGATGATAACGGAAATATTGGAAAACGCTATCGTCGCCAAGATGAAATTGGAACACCATTTTGTGTGGTTATTGACTACGATTCTCTCGATGACGGTATGGTATCAGTGCGCGACCGAAACACCACTGAACAAGAGCGCGTTGGTATTGACGAGCTGGTAACCTATTTTACAACAAAGCTTCAATAAAACACCTGACACACAGGTGTTTTTTAGTACAATAAGGAATATGCACCTATTTGTAAAAAGTGTGAAAATGATACTCCTCGTTTCCCTTGTGGCTGTGGTTATGAATGTAATTCGTTTTGTGATGACTGGGTATGAGTCGTACCTGTGGCTGAACCGGAATTTATTTTTGGCATTATTACCTATCCTCTTTGCCTGGCTTGCGGTACGTACTAAACAACCCTGGCTCTCGTTTATATTCATACTCGCTTGGTTTGGATTTTTACCAAATGCACCGTACCTCGTAACTGATTTTATCCATATTGCTGTTGTGGGACCAAAATCTATGATTTGGTATGACGCGATGATGATCTTTATGTATAGTATTGCCGGTATTGCTGCATGGATGCTGAGTGTGCACGTACTCCGAACATTCCTCAAGTGGCGTTTGTGGACAGTATGGGTGATCGCACTCTTTACTGGGTTTGGGGTGTACCTTGGTCGGTACGTTCGTTTTAATACATGGAACCTCGTCACCCATCCGTTTTCGGTGTTTCAAAAAATTGGAGATATCTTTACTCACCATCAACTACATGAACCTGTGCTCCTCATGACAATCGTATTTGCGGTTGTCCTCGGAACACTTTATACCGTATGTACATCCTATTCACATGAAGAAACCAAAAATTAGTGTACTGCCAAATGGCATGCAGGTTGTATCCGTGTTCGTTGAGAGTCCATCAGTGACGGTTATGTCACTCGTGAACACGGGATCACGTTTTGAATCAAAAAAGAACAATGGTATTTCGCACTTTTTGGAACACATGTGTTTTAAGGGAACGACGAGTCAATCAGGAAAAGACATTATGCGATACCTCGACGGTCTTGGTGCTGAAACCAATGCATTTACCTCATACGAGCTCACGGGGTACTACGTGAAGTCCACAAAAAAACATTGGAAAAAGACACTGAATGTTGTTTCTGATATCTACCTCAATTCAACATTTCCTGAAGAAGAAATGAACAAAGAAAAAGGGGTGATTATTGGGGAGATCAGTATGTACGAAGATATGCCGATGCGGCAGGTACAAGAGGTATTTAACGAGCTTGTATACGGTGATACACAGTCAGCTGGGTGGACGATTCTCGGTCCACGAACCAACATTAATCGTATGAAGCGTACTGATTTTCTCGATTACCATCGTGATCACTACGTAGCCTCAGCAACAACGCTTGTAGTCGCAGGAAATGTTGTCCATGCTGATGTGGTGCGCGAGGTAGAAAAGCGATTTAGAACAATTTCTTCATCACAGAAACATACCAAGGATCAAGCACAGGTCATCCAATCAGCTCCACGTATACAGGTTGTTCACAAAAAAACTGATCAAACTCACATCGTGTTTGGATACCATACCCCTGGGGTACACCACAGGGATACAATTACTCTTAAGGTACTTGCGTCACTGCTTGGTGGTGGTATGTCATCACGGTTATTTGAGCGCTTACGCGAAGACATGGGTGTTGGATACTACGTTAATGCTCATCATAATCCGCAAACTGACACAGGTACATTTACTATTTCGTGTGGTGTCGATAGCACTCGCGTAGCTGAGGTGCTCTCTGCTATTCAGGATGAAGTACAAACAATCACGAACACGCCCGTAGTATTCCAAGAACTTGAGAAAACTAAAGAATTCATGATAGGGAACATACAGATGGGGCTTGAGGTTACTGATGATATTGCTTACTACTATGGACAGCGTGCACTCTTTGGACTCCCTCTGAGTACACCACCTGAACTTGCACGAGATATTAACAACGTTACTCCAGAGGCACTTCGCCGTATAGCTAGGAAATACCTGGTATTGGAACACCTGAATATTGCTATGATTGGTCCTCACACTAAAAATACACAAACTAGATTTATTACGACATTGAAAAAACGAACCTAAGCGTTCGTTTTTTTATGTTCTGTAGCGTAGGCTACTTGCCTCAGGTACTGTGGTCGATACCAGTAAATCATGACTGAAGTGATAATATTAATGACGAGTATGGTAACAATCACGGTAATCGTAAAAAAACTATCCGGTGGTATGAGACCCGTTTGCGTCGCAATACCGAGCACGACGAATGCAATAATATCGTAGGGAAGCATACCAAGCCCAAGCAGGGTTGCTTCGTGTTCTGGTAATCCAGAGGTTTTCCGTCCTGCAAAATACGCTGACCAAAATTGGAAAAACGCAATAATAATTCCTGCAAGAATTGCATAGATAATAACCGTACCGGCCTTTGACCAGTCAGCAATCAACTGTGATCCTAGGTGGATGAAGAATATTGGTCCGATCCATTCTTGGAGAAAGTAGAAGAATACACCGAGATTTTTGTGACTAATAGGTGTCTCTTCATGGGTGATATCGTTAATTTCGTCCTCGTGGTACATCTCGACGTGGAGCATAAGCCCAACAAGGTAAGCGGTAATCGCAGGGTGGAGTCCAAGTTCATGTGCGAGCCAGGCGAGCCCAAAGATCAGAAGGAGCGTCATCGGAATACCAATCCGCATGTTCGAGAGTGCCTTTGAGATTACGTACAACCCTGGTGCTTGTCGAATGCGATAGATGAAGTATGTAACTCGTGCAACTGCACCATCACGTTGGAGAGCATGCGGAATATTCATGCGCATGTGCATTCGTGCATCAGGTAGAATCAGCAGACCGAGTGCTCCAAAAATAGCAAACGCAGCAATAATGAGCCCAATCTGTTCAAGGAGCTGTACCCATATATCACCAAAACTTGCGTCCCCACCAGCACCAACAACGATGAGTGCATAGGCTGGGAGGATTCCTACCGCGAGGAGTACCGAGATAAAATTATCGGCTACTGCCGAGGCAGTTGCAGCTTTAGCAGCAGGTGTTTTGTCGAGTCCAAGACTACGGAGTACTCCAATGGTATAAGGGATTGCAGTCGAAGTGAAAATGAACCCTGCAACAATTGATTCTTGAACGGAGAAATTCAGGAGTGTGTACGCGAGCCAACCCCCGATAAATGGTCCGGCTGCTCCTGTCAACGCTATCCATTTATTCTTCCAAATGTCGGCGATAAAGGTGAGGAGGTCTTCACGCCATCCAGCGTAGAACATGATGAAAATAACGCCAAGGAGTGCCCAGTTTTCAAGGAGATGAGGGTCGATGTGAAATATGTATTGTGTCCCCACGAGTCCAAGGAGAATGTACCACAGAATATCAACCGTTCCAGTAACTTTTGCTATTACCTTTGATGCAAAAATAATGCTCATGAGCATCGTTAAGAGTTCAATAAATGCCATGCATTGATTGTACCACGCCTGTCGTAATACCACGCGTGCTATGGTACGATAGGTGTATGAATGATGTTCGTATACACTTTGATAAACATAACCTCTTTGAGGTAGCGCTCATTGGAGCCCTCATTTACGCACTGTGGACTATTGGAGATTTTCTTTTAGTTCTTGGTGTGGCACTGATTCTCTCTACATTCATTGAAGATTTCGTCCTTACATTGAAACGCTACCGTATTCCTCGAGTGGCGTCGGTTATTTTATTCTACATTTTTGCCATTATTGTATTTGGGGCAGTATTTATTTTTATCTTGCCTATTTTGGCACGTGAAATTATTTCCCTCGCACAAGTGTATCCGGAAATTCAAACGTTTATTCAAAATAATACATTTCTGACCCACGTCAGTGTTGATACTGAAATCACCAGTGTTCTTGAACAATTTAAAGATCAAGAGTTTAGGAGTCGATTTGCCGATGGTGCACTCGAATTTTTTGGTGGTATCTTTAACCTCCTCATTATCTTTGTGGTGTCGTTTTACCTCAGCATCAATTACAATGGTATTGATCACGTATTACGCATTTGCACCCCGATGAAGTACGAGGAAGCTGTTATTTCGATTTGGCACCGCGTGCAGCGTAAAGTTGGTTCATGGTTTCGAGGTCAACTTATCATTGCGCTTATTCTCGCTATTTTAACCTATGCAGGACTTGCACTTGCGGGTATTCCGTTCGCACTCCTTTTGGCACTCTTGGCGGGAGTACTCGGTTTGATCCCGTATGGAATTCTCCTTGCACTCATTCCTGCAGCAATTTTTGGGTTTAGTCACGGAGGTATTTGGATGAGTCTTGGTGTGGTGATCTTTTACTTTGCTCTTCAGCAGGTGCTTGACCTTGGATTACAACCACTAATTGTTAAAAAACTCACCGGTGTTCCATCGCTCGTAGTTATTATTTCAATTATCATTGGAGCGAAACTTTTTGGTATTTACGGACTCCTCCTCGCGATGCCAATTGCGCTCTTTGTTATGGAATTGATTGCAGAATCCGAAAAACAAAAATCCGCACAGCGTGCACCGATTATTGAGCACGATGAAGTAACTGTCATTATTAAAAAGTAGTATGAAGAAACCAAAACAGTACATTACAACAACATTGCCATATGTGAACGCTGATCCTCACGTTGGTTTTGCCATGGAAATCATCCGTGCTGACGTATACGCACGGTATGCACAGCTTCGTGGGTACGATGTGTTCTTTAATACAGGAACTGATGAACATGGAAACAAAATTTGGGAAAAAGCCCAAGAGGCAGGTCTTGACCCACAAACCTACGTTGATCCATTTGCCGACAAATTTAAAGGACTTATTGATCTTCTCCACCTCTCGTCAGGTATGCACTTCGTTCGTACGACTGATGCACACCATATTGCAGCAGCCCAAGAATTTTGGAAACGGTGTGATGAAAACGGGTACATTTACAAGAAAGCCTACCAGACCAAATACTGCGTTGGTTGTGAACTTGAAAAAACTGATTCTGAACTTGATCATGGTCGATGCCCCGTACACCCAGATCGTGAACTCGAACTCATTGATGAAGAGAACTACTTTTTCAAGTTCTCATCGTGCGAACAATTTTTAAAAGAGTTCTATGCACAGCATCCTACCTTTGTTGTTCCTGATTTTCGATTTAACGAGATCAAGAACTTTGTTGATGGGGGATTGAACGATTTTTCAATTTCTCGGTTGAAGAGCAAGATGCCATGGGGAATTCCTGTACCTGGAGATGATGAACACGTTATGTACGTGTGGTTTGACGCATTGGTAAATTATATTTCAACACTTGGTTGGCCGAACGATTTGGATACCTTTGAAACCTATTGGACAGAAGGAGAACCGATTCAGTATGCAGGTAAAGATAACCTTCGTCAGCAGGCAGCGATGTGGCAGGCAATGTTGTATGCAGCCGGGTTACCGAACACTAAACAGGTGGTGATCAATGGATTCATTAATTCGGGTGGACAAAAGATGTCAAAATCACTCGGGAACGTTATTAGTCCCTACGACATTGTGAATGAATATGGTGCTGAGGCATTGCGTTACTACCTTCTTCGTCATATGAATTCATTCGAAGATTCAGACATGACGATGGAAAAATTCCACGAAGCCTACAATGCGAACCTCGCTAATGGTCTTGGTAACCTCGTTCAGCGAATCATGAAAATGATCACGAGCTATGGTGTTGATATTTCAGACATTAACTTTGATGAAGATCCACTCTCGTTCCATCATGAACACATGGAAGCGTTTGATTTTAACACCGTCATGAATGAAATGTGGCGACTTGTTGGTGACATGGATCAATTCATTGCTGAACACCAACCATTCAAAAAAATCAAAGAAGACGAAGCTGCTGCGCATAAAGATTTACACTACCTCGCACGTGAACTCTCGCGTCTCGCAATTAGCCTTTATCCGTTCATGCCTGAAACCGCACAGACGATTCAGACCTGTTTGACGGAGGTGAAGCTTCCAGACGAACCACTCTTTGCACGAATTGAAAAATAGGCGAATACCTTTGTCGTCTACGAAAAAAGAACGCGAGGCGTATCTCGTTATACGGTGAGCGTTCTTTTTTCTTCTCTCCTCGGTCTTTATCCTATTCTTCAATTCTTTAGATGTATGAAAAAAAATAACCCAATATGATTATTTTTTGATTTGACAGAAACATATACAGGGATAGTATTACTTATATGAATATATATTCAACACAATTTAGCCCGGTACCAGCGACTCACATATTTGAGCTCGCTTGTTAGTGTTGTATATTTTAAATTCACTCTCTATATAAAACATTGAAAAGCGACCTCAGAGGTCGCTTTTTGTTCTTTTAACTTAATAAATATTTTTTTATGAAACATGTAACAATTATTGGTCCTGGTAATTTAGGAATCGCACTTGCAACTGGTATGCAAAAAAATGGCTACGTTGTGACACTTAAGTGTAAAGATGAACAGCAGGTAATTGAGAAACAACAACAGTTTCCTGAGTGTACATTTACAGAAATTAATGAAGATGCTACGAGTGACGCACACGTTATTATTTTTGCAGTGCAACCTAAAGATTTAGAAGAAACTATTGCTGATATGGATGGTCATATATGGGAAGAGCACATTATTATTTCTGTTGTTGCGGGGATAACTATTAATTCTATCAAGAAATTTTTAAGATTACCCAATCCCCATATCTATCGGGCTATGCCAAATACAGCATCAGCTATTGGTCAGTCCATGACCGCAATTAGCACAGGTACCAAACAAAAATATGTACAGGAACTTTTTAAAAGCATTGGTTCGGTAGTATGTATTGATGAACTACAATTCCCACAATTTACGGTGCTTTCGGGATCTGGAGTCGCAATTGCTCTTAAATTTATTCGTGCATATATGCAAGCAGGAATTCAAGCAGGTTTTAATGAACACACATCATTAGAGCTTGCTCGAGAAGTGCTTATTGGGGCAGGTAATCTCGTCAGAGAGAAACAACAACATCCTGAAGTACTCATAGATGCTGTTACTACACCAAACGGTTGTACTATTACTACCTTGCTTGAAATGGATAGTCGTGGATTTACCTCATCGCTAGTTAACGCTATTGAAAAAGGAATAAGTAAAGCTAAGTTACTTTAGTGTATATGATAAGAGAGGTCGATGAATCTCTCTTTTTAATTTATAATTACATTACTATGAATACTATTAAATGGAATGATTTTGAAAAAATTGAACTACGAACAGGAACGATTGTTGATGTTCAAGATTTTCCAGAGGCCCGAACACCTGCCTATATTGTTACCGTAGATTTTGGTGATTTCGGTCACAAAAGATCAAGCGCACAAATTACTAATTTATATGACAAGGAAGAGCTCATCGGTAAGCAAATTATTGGTGTGATTAATTTTCTACCAAAGAAGATTGGATCGTTTATGTCAGAGTTTTTGATTACTGGATTCTATCGAGATGATGGAGTTGTCCTTGCGGTTCCTGATAAAGATCTGGAAGATGGTCTAAAGTTGGGATAAAAAATAACCCATACCAGGGTTATTTTTTATTTCCATTCTTTTTGGTTTCAATGTGTACCATTTTTTCAAGCTTACGTTTGTCTTCGATGAACTGAGCTTTATGTTTATTGAAGAGGGTAATTTGAGCAACGAATGTACCGCCATTTTTTGCATGCAGTGATTTATCACCTTTTTTGAGTTTTTGTTTGAGTTCATAAAAACTTGCCAAGTTTTTTGCTCTCTTTAATCCTTCAACTTTACTAATGTACCCCTCATCACGAGGAAAAAATTGAATAGTTGAAATGTATCCAACTCGTTTTTCTTTAAGAACAGGTTTGCGTTTTGGTATGCGGATAAGGAGATCGTTAATATTGTGATTTAACCCAAAACATAATTCGTACATCATTTCTCTATTACCACCGATACGGGGACCTATTTCGATAATTTTCCATCCATCCTCGCTATATACGAGTTCAATATGGGTTGTTGTGTTGCGGAGCCCAAGCGCTTTGATACCTTCTTGTGCAATCTGTTTTCCAGATTCACGTTTCTCTTTGGAGAGTCGAGCAGGAATAATTCTCTCGTACAGAAAAAAATCATCAAATCCTTTTTGTGCACTCGTTTTATATTTCACAAAGGGGGTAAAAAACGTGACCCCTTGATTATCTGTATATGCATCAATCGAATAAATATCTCCCTCGATAATTTCTTCAACCAGAATCGATGGTACTCCACGACCTTTTTGATTTTTGTAGACTGATGTAATTTTTTTCTTAATTTTTCGGAGAATTGATTCTAGTTCTTCAGGATAGTGTGCTGCTTGAACGAGCAAACTCGAAGCAAGTCCAGATGGTTTTACGATAACAGGGAAATCCATGTTTACCATGATTGTTCCAGCATCGATTGTCTCTAAGTCTTTAATAATTTTAAATCGTGGAGTTATTTTTGGATTGTATTTACGAAACGCCTTACGCATTTCTGTTTTTTCAGTTGATTTCTTGAGCGATGCAACGCTTGGTGTTAAAACGTGTGGAGGCAAAAATGGAATCAAGCGTTGCAAGAGTGGTATATTTCTCTCACCTCGTGCAGTGACACAGAGTATGTCTTTTCCATAAATGTCTACCCAATTGTGTATAGCATCATCACTATTGAAATTAAGTGAGACGCTATACGGAGTCTTTGCTACTGTTTCTTCTTGAAGAATCATTATGTGCCAGTTTTTATTCTGTTGTTTGATGTAGGTTTCTAAGTTTTCTAAACTTCGTTCAGAAATACTCCCGACGTACACAACATATTTTGGGGTGCGTGTCTGTGACATAAAAATACCCACGTATTGTACATAAAATACCTGTTTTTGCTATAGTTTTAAGTATGAACTATAGATCGTATTATGATGCCTGTGCATACCTTGAATCACTCGGAAAATTGGGTTCACCGCTCGAATACATGCGTGAGCGTAAGCCTGAAGACCTCGATAAGTACCTGCTGCGAATGCAGGATCTTCTTGACCGCATCGGAAACCCTGAGCAGGGTTGTAAGTACATTCACGTAACGGGTACCGCTGGCAAGGGAACAACCACAGCACTCCTCCATACTATGCTCCATGAGGCAGGGTATATTGTTGGCTCAACAACATCACCCGCAACGACAACAACACTCGAACGTATCAAGGTTGGTGACTACTACATTGAACCCGACATCTTTGCTGAAATTGTTGGTCAGTTGAAACCATTTATTAACAACATGTATTTGAATGGTCAGTACGGTAAACCATCGTACTTCGACATTATGCTCGCTATTGCACTGTTGTACTTTAAAAAAATGAACTGCGAATGGGTCGTGCTTGAGGTTGGTATGGGAGGTCGGTACGATTCGACAAATATTATTTCAAAACCTATTGTAACTGCGATTACCAATATCGGTTTTGACCACACACATCTTCTTGGTAATACCCTTGAAGAGATTGCATATGAAAAAGCGGGAATCATCAAACCACACAGCGCTTTCTTTACGACCGAACAACATAAAGAATGTTTGCAGATTTTTCAAAATGAATGTAAAGAACAAGGCGCAACGTATACGCATGTCAGCTATTCGGGTGATTCAAATATAGCGTTAGTGCGAGCGATTGGAGAGTATCTGAATATCGATAGTGCCCACACTGAACGTGCGATTACGAACACCAAGCTCCCATGTCGATTCGAGACAGTTTCTGAAAAACCATTAACCATTCTCGATGGCGCTCATAACGTGAGCAAGACTCTCTACAGTCTCAAAAAACTGGACTACCTCTCGTATGGTAAGCTCCATGTGGTATTTGGAGCAGGAGAAACGAAAGACGTACTCGGTATGCTTGACCAGATTGCACCGCTCGCTACATCTATTTCACTGTGTCCTGTTATTTCACCTATGTGGGATTCTTTCTCATTAAAAGACATGGATGCTCATTTGAAAACGAACTATCCAAATCTCGATGTTGTGGTGTTCCTTGATGCCCATGAAGCACTTGAACATGCCGAAGAAATAGCTCAAAACAGTGATTGTGTACTTGTGATTGGTTCATTGTACCTCGCAGGAGCGTTACGGGAGCGTTGGTATCCGGTTGAGTATATTTTACAAAACCGTAAATCATTCTAGTATAAGAACTATGAAGTACATCGACACACATGCACATATGAACTTTGTCATCTACGATCAAGATCGAGATGAGGTTATCAAACGAACCCAGGATGATGGCGTTCGGGTTATTAACGTGGGAACACAACAGGATACCTCACGTATTGCGGTAGAATTGGCCGATCAATATGATCACTTGTGGGCAATTATTGGACTCCATCCCATTCATACCACTGCCAGTTTTCACGACCATGATGAAGTTGGCGAAGGGGGAGACGAGTTTACCTCACGCGGAGAGGATTTTGATGTTGATTACTATCGCAATCTTGCCCAGTCTTCGAATAAGGTTGTTGGATTAGGGGAGTGTGGACTCGACTACTACCGAAATACTCCCGAAACCAGAGACGCTCAGGAAAAAGCGTTTCGCGGACATATTGAGTTAGCACTTGAACTCGATTTGCCACTTATGCTCCATGTTCGTCCATCTGAGGGTTCAATGGATGCCTATCACGATGTTTTATCAATTTTGCGCGAATACAAGGATAAGGCTAATCCGTCAGAGACGGACGCCCGATCCAGCGAAGCTGGATTTAGGGGTAATCTCCGCGGTCAGACACATTTTTTCGCAGGGACACCTGAAATCGCACAGGAATTCATAGATCTTGGTTTCTACATCTCGTTCACTGGGGTGATCACCTTTGCGGGTATGTACGAAAAACTCGTCAAAGCCGTGCCTATGGATAGGATTTTATCTGAAACTGACGCGCCGTATGTGACCCCACATCCCTACCGGGGACAACGTAATGAACCATCACATGTTCGCGAAGTGCTGGGTAAAATCGCCCGGATTAAAAAGATAGATGAAGAGGAAATGGCACAACAAATAATGACCAATGCCCAAACACTCTACAAACTGTAGAGTGTTTGTTTACAAAACCACAAAAATACGTAGTATGGGCAGGGTATGAATAGTAATACAAACACGGGTTCTCAAGAAGGTGTGTACACACCGGAGCCACGCGTGTACGAGGTCGGGTACCTACTCGCACCTACCGTAGACGAAGGGAACCTAGGAAACGAGCGCGATGCGCTGGTGGCTCTTATTACTAAATGTAAAGGAATTGTAATCTCAGAGGGACAACCTCAGCTCATCGATCTTGCATACGACATGAGCACAATGATTAACAACAAAAAGCACACGTATTCACAGGCATATTTTGGATGGATTAAATTTGATATTACCCCAGACCTTGTTGAAACGCTTACTGAAAAGGTTGAAGGACTTGAGAGTATTATCCGCATGATTATGATCAAGACCGAGCGTGAAAATACATTGACCTCTGATCAACCGTTTAAACTGGCAAAAGTTAACCATAGTGATGAAGATGAAGAGGATTTTGGTGGAGCAGAATTTGATGGTGACGATGAAGGTGAATCTGATGAAGACACGAGTGATACTGATACAGCGCCTGCACAATCAATTTCTGATGACCTTACCAAGATTGAAGGAGTTGGGCCAGTCATTGCTGAACTCTTGAATAAGAAAGGAGTATACACGTATGCAGATCTATCGGCTTCAAAAGTTGGCGATGTTCGCGATTGGCTTGCTGATGTTGGACTTTCACAACATGATCCAAAAACCTGGTCAAAACAGGCAACTTTAGCTAAGCATGCTAAGTGGGATGAACTCAAAGAACTTCAAGATTTGCTCCAGGGTGGAAAGGAATAGAATGTGTTATACTAAACCTACATTAACCAATAATCCTCATTACATCTATGTATCTCAATAAAGTCATGATCGTTGGTAACCTTACCCGCGATCCAGAATTAAAAACACTTCCATCAGGCATGAAAGTAACGAGTTTCTCACTCGCAACGAATCGTGTGTGGATGAAAGACGGTCAAAAACAGGAAGCTGTTGATTACCACAACATCGTAGTCTTCGGACGTCAGGCCGAAACATCAGCACAGTACCTGAAAAAAGGTTCACAAGCGCTGATCGAAGGTCGTTTGCAAACTCGTTCATGGGATGATGCCGGAACCGGTAAGAAAATGTACCGAACCGAGATTGTTGCTGATCGCGTGCAGTTTGGTCGTCGTTCTGATGGATCAAGTTCTGCGCCGTCATCAGAAGATTCTTCACAGACACCTGATGATGGATTCGATGGTGTTGATACTATTGATTATCCAGAGGAAGACATTAATCCAGAAGACATACCATTCTAAGCATCTTTTTAAACAACTTCTTCGTTGTCAATAAAAAATTATTCAATCACCGTAATTCACATACGGCTCAATTATAATTTTTTATGCGCCTAGAATTTGTTCAAAAATACGGCTTACAATACTTTTAATCATTTTAAATTATACTTGTATGAAACAACACTGCTACTTCAAGCAAAACAACATCAAGCACATTGACTATAAAGACACCGAGCTCTTGAAAAAGTTCCTCACCCCAAATGCGCGTATCATGGGACGAACACGAACGGGAACCTCTGCAAAAATGCAACGTCAACTTGCAACCGCTATCAAACGTGCACGATTCATGGGCTTGCTCCCATTTATCCGTTCGTAACAGTTTAAGAATCAGGAATTCATCCGATCACAAACAAAAACCCGTTTGGGTTTTTGTTTTTAAATTTCTTCCGCGTTCATCCATACTAACTCGAAGATTGAGTTAATCATGTTGTACATATCTTTATCATCA
>ERZ795053.4948-NODE-4948-length-14088-cov-20.996508_pt1 | contig 14088 bp, 13 predicted proteins | sample MGYA00375137_ERZ795053 | MGnify/ENA primary metagenome ERZ795053 (study PRJEB30182, sample SAMN05720284) | activated sludge metagenome | isolation source: Anaerobic digester | place: Hong Kong | collected 2014-12-17 ... | reverse complement strand
GAAGAGATTCGAACTCTCAACATTTTGCTTGGGAAGCAAACGCTCTGCCATTGAGCTACACCCGCGCAATAACGGGAGTATAGCCACACGCTGCTTGCCTGTCAAATGTGTCGCAGAGTTCGGCGCTGCGGAACATATCGCCGGGCACCACCGTCACCAGTCTAGAACTGACGACCTTGTCCATATTCCTTCGAGGAGGCTACCATGCGTTCTTCATGGCGTCTGTTAATTCATGTGCTTGTCCTGTCGGCGCTTGTCGTGCTGGCCGCGTGCGGCGCAACGCCTGCGCGATCCCAGCAGAGCAGGTCGAGCGACCCGCGGCACGACACGCGGCCCACGCCCATCGTCGTGCAGACCGTGACGCCGGGGGTTATTGTCGCCGCGCACACCGTCGACGCTGTTGTCGAGGGGCGCGTGGCGCAGGTGCAGGTCACCCAGGTTTTTCGCAACCAGTCGCGTACTGTGGCGGAGGGCGTCTACATCTTCCCGCTGCCCAAGGACGCGGCCGTCAGCGACTTCCAGATGACGGTCAACGGCGAGGTGCTGGAGGGCAAGCTGCTCGACCGCGACGAAGCGCGGCGTATCTACGAGCAGATCGTGCGCAGCCAGCGCGACCCGGCGTTGCTCGAATATCTCGACCGCGGCCTCTTCCAAGCCAGCGTCTTTCCCATCCCGCCCGGGGAGACGCGCACGGTCGACTTCTCCTACAGCCAGGTGCTTGCGCCCGACGGCAATCTCCTGCACTTCAACTACCCGCTGAGCACGGAACGCTTCAGCACCGCGCCGGTGGAGGAAGTGGCTGTCACCGTGGAACTGCGCGACCAGCCCGGCCTGCGCACCATTTACAGCCCCAACTATCCCATCACCATCGAACGCACGGCGGAGGATCGCGCCACGGCCGTCTACACGGCGAGCGACGACCAGCCGGCCGGCGACTTCGACCTCTACTGGGGCGTGGCGGACGAAGCCATCGGGCTCGATTTACTCTCGTACAAACCGGCGGGCGAAGATGGTTTCTTCGTACTGCTGGCGGCGCCGGGCGTGGCGGCGACGGATGAGGTCGTGGCGCGCGATATCGTCGTGGTGCTCGACGTGTCGGGCTCCATGCGCGGGCCGAAGATGGAGCAGGCGGTGGACGCCGTACGCTACATCGTCGAGAATCTCAACGCCGAGGACCGCTTCAATCTCATCACCTTTAGCACGGGTGTGTCGCTGTGGGAGAGCGACTTGCAGCCGGCGGACGGCGATGCGATTGCGGCGGCGCTCGATTGGCTGGCGGACGCAAAGGCGACCGGCTCGACGGACATCAACCGTGCGCTGCTGGAGGCGCTGGCACAGCTTGATACCGGCGACGACGATGGCCGCCCGGCCTACGTGCTCTTCCTGACCGATGGCCAGCCCACGCAGGGCGAGCAGGATGCCGGCGCCATCGTGCGCAACGCGCTGAACAACCTGCCTGCGGAGCGCACGCCGCGCCTCTTTACCTTTGGCCTGGGCTATGACGTGAACACGGACTTGCTCGACACGCTGGCGACCGACCTGCGCGGGCGCAGCCAGTACGTGCGGCCGGACGAGCCCATCGACGAGGCGGTGAGCGATTTCTACGCCACGGTGAGCACGCCGGTGCTTGCCGACCTGGCCGTCGACTTCGGCCCGGACGCGTACGTGGAGGAACTCTATCCCTTCCCGTTGCCCGATCTCTTTGCCGGGCAACAACTGGTGGTAGCGGGGCGCTACCGCGACGGCGGGCCGGTGGAAGTAACGCTCTCGGGACAGGTCAACGGCGAGGAACGTCTCTTCGTCTACCCGGACCGGGAACTGGTGGAGCGGGGCGGGGACGATTTTGTGGCGCGGCTGTGGGCGACACGCAAGATCGGCTACCTGCTGGCGGAGATCCGGCGTAGCGGGCCGGAGCCGGAGTTGGTGGAGGCCGTGACGGAGCTGAGCCTGCGCTACGGCATCGTGACGCCCTATACGTCCTACCTGGTGCTGGAGCCCGGCATGGCCATGCCGGCAGGCGACGTGATCCTCGAACGGCAGTTCTTTGACGGCGCACGCATGCTGGAGCGCGGTGCTGCCGCGGCGCGGGATATAGCAGCGGCGCCAGCCGCAGGTGAAGCTGCGGTCGTTGCGAGCCAAGAACGCAGCGCGCTGCAAGAGGCCGAGACGGTGCGCGAGCAGGCGGAGCAGATGCGCTTTGTGGCGGGGCGTTCCTTCGCCATGCAGTCGCTGGTGCAGGCACCCGATGGCCAGGTGCTGGAGTTGTGGGTGGACCAGGCCTACACGCCGGGTATGCGCACGACGACGATCGAATTCGGCAGCGATGCCTACTTCGCCCTGCTGGACGAGCCGGGCATGGCCGAATGGCTGGCGCTCTCGCCGGAACTCATCGTGGTGACGGGGGAGGATGAAGCGATCCGCGTGACGGTGGTGGAGTAGGGGAGGGGCAAACGTCAGGCGCCAAACGTGATGCGTGATGCGTAATGCGTGATGCGTAATGCGTGATGCGTAATGCGTGATGCGTAATGCGTGAGTCATTGCCGCATGACGACTTGCCAACTCGTGATAGGGCTGCCCGGGTTGCGTATACGCCCGCATCGCGAACCACACATATTCAGTGTCGTCTCCGCCCTCAGCCAGGGGGCGGAGACGTTGCACGCTGCTCCCACTCCCGCCTGAGCAGTCCATACACCGAGCTATCGGACACGTCGCCATTCACAATGCAGTTTTCACGTAGCGTGCCTTCGCGTACAAAGCCGAGTTTTTCCAGCACGCGCTCTGATGCCCGGTTGCGGGTATCGGCATCGGCTTGAATACGGTTCAGATCCAGCGTGTCGAATGCCCACTGCACCAGGGCGCCGGCGGCTTCGGTGGCAATGCCGTGGCCCCACGCCTTTTCGGCGAGGCAGTAGCCAATGAGCGCACTGCGAAAGTCCGGGTTCCATTGCATGAACGCGCACCAGCCGACGAACGCGCCATCGTCGGTGCGTTCGATGGCGAGGCGCACACCGCTGCCTTCCTGCTCCATCTCCTTGCAGCGGGCGAGGAAGCGATCGGCGCGCGTGCGCTCGGTCCAGGGCGGGGCATCCCAATAGCGCAACACGTAGGCGTTGCTCATCAAGGCGTAGAGTGCGTCTTTGTCTTCCTCCGTGAAGGGACGCAACCGGAGACGAGCGGTGTTTAGGGTCGGGGTTGTCAAGGGCACGGGCATGATGGTGGCTCCATTTGGTGACGTGGTCGTGTAGCAACGGAGATACTTGATCGGCGTGGCGGAATCAGCAATCGCGATTCTCTAGTCAACCTGTGCGCCACTGGTCGCGTTGGCCATCGTGGCGGTCATCCCGGCGGCGAGGTCGCTGGCCAAGAGGACGGCCGCGTTGGCGATCTGCGCCAAGGGCGTGACCTGTCGCAGCGGCACATCCCTGGCAAACTCGCGATGGACTTCCTCAAAGGAAAGCCCCTTCTGTTCGCCATACGCCTGCCAGGCATCGCGTACGCCAGGCGCATCCGGTGATCCGGGTGACCGAACCCAACAGACGCGCACCTGTGCCGGCCCATTCTCCACCGCCAATTGCCTCAAGTAGTGTTCCACGGCGGCGCAGGCCACGCCAAAACCGCCCACGCCGGCAAAGGGCTGGCGACCGGCATTCGCCGTAATCCCCAGGATTGTGCCACCGCCGTGTTGCGCCATGTGCCTGGCGAGGAGCGTTCCGGTGTGGAACCAGGTGGTGAGACCCAGGCGAACGGGCGCGAGAAACGCGTCGAATGGCATTTCGGTCAAGGCCTGACCCTGGACATCATCCCAGGAGACGGCATTGAACATCAAGGAGACCGGCCCATGGCGGCGGACGACTTCGTCGAGGTGCTGTTGAAGCGCCAATGGATCCGTGGCGTCGACGGGCATGACCTGGGCGTTACCAGCCGTTCCGCCGATTTCTTCCGCCGCCAGGTCCAGGGGTTCACGCCGACGGGCGGAGAGCACGACGAGCGCGCCTTCACGCACAAAGGCGCGTGCGACTTCTTTGCCGACCGCACCCGACGCGCCATAGACGATGGCCGTTCGACCTGATAGCAGCATGTCAATTCTCCTTCTGCTTGCGGAAACACTGCGCCACAGTCACTTTGTACTGCCCTGACCGCAGCCCTCTGTCTTTGCTGAACTCTTCGGCCGGTATTGCTGCCAAGAACTCGATCAATTCGCGATGTGATCTCTCCAGCCTCGCCCACAGTCTTGTCATGTTGTCATTGCCAGAACTGTATCCACGACGCTGGAGAGGAGGCCCGTGGCATCGATTGTGATTGCGTTCGTGGGCAGACCCGCCTTTGTCGCATGTTGCAGGCGCGCAAAGGATTCGCCTTCGCTGGCCGTTCCGCCCCACGCATCTTCCGGCCGGGCGGCGAGACGCCGGTTCAGTGTATCCAGATCGATCTCAAGCACAAATACTGCATCGAAGAGCGCGATGAAGCGGTCAGAATTGCGCGAACCGCCGCAGAAGAAGGTCGCCGCATGGCTTTGGTCGGCCACCAGAGCGCTGACCTGTTCAACGTCCCATATCCAGGCACGGTGCTCACCGGCGCTGCCATTCACGGGCTTGCCGGTGTTCAGATCGCCCCAGCAGGCTAATTCCTCATCGCCGTGGATGACGTGATAGCCGCGCCGCTGCAGCTCGGCGCCGACCGCTGACTTGCCGGTGCAGGAGACGCCGTCGACCAAGTAGTTCTTCACACCCATAATCGTTTCCAATGACCCTCCGAGATAACGTCGACAACGCCATCGACGACCTTGATGGCGGTCTGTTCGTCGATGGCGTAGGATGGGACGCCGATTTCGTCTGCCCAGCGCTCGGCGTCGGCCAGGGTGTTGGTTGGGAAGAGGTCCAGGTGCGGGAAGATCGAGAAGTCGACGACGCCCAGGGTGCGGTCGTCGGGCGCGGAGGGCCACTCGACAAAGTAGCTGCCGATGCGGGGCGTCATCACCATGCTGCCGGCGCTGACGCCCACCCAGACGGTGTCGGGCAGCGAGGGCAGGAGGTCGGCCAGGCCGGACGCGCGCATCCAGTGGCAGAGGTAGGTCGCGTCGCCGCCGTCGACCAGGAGCACATCGGCCGCGCGGACCCAGGGCACCCAGCGTTCCGCGCCGATGGTGGGCAGCGCGGTGAGTTCGAGCAGGCCGAGCGACTTCCAGCCCAGGCCGCCCATGTGGTGCCACGGCGGTTCACCGACGATGAAGCCGCGTGCCGAGGTGGGCCCGCACATGGGATGGCCCCACTGCGCCGTGGGGATGCAGAGCGCGGCGGCGTCGGCGATGGGCTTGCCCAGCAGGTCGACGAGCGCGGCGCGAATGCTTGGGTTCGTGACGCCCCCGGAAGTGAGTAGCAATTTCATCATTCTGCTCCGTGACGGTGGAGTCGGAATTTCCCAGTCAAACGAGGTTTATTTTATCAAAGAAGATCTGCTTCAATTCATTGTACTTTGCTCTGCCTTCCGGTGCTGATTGCACAGCAGCTTCTTTCGCGGCCAGGTATTCTTCTCTCAACTGTTGACTTGCGCGGAGGGCGTCACGAAATGCGAGATTGGAGCGCCACGAGGGGCCATTGAACTCGACAAGGTGAACGAGGTGAGTTCGCTCGCTCAGATCTCGCCCTCGACCAAAGATGTAGTGCCCTGGCACGCCCGCATGTTCTGCGTAATCATAGTCTAGCGACTCTAGCGGTTGCTTGCAGCGCACCCAGTCACGTAGCGGGAGGATGCCGACCAGGATGTCAATGATCGGTTTTGCGCGCAATCCTGGGACGGCTGTTGAGCCATAGTGCTCGATGCCTTGTAATACGTGAAAGAGGGCGCTTTGCAGCCGATCTCTTTCCTCCGCAAAAAGGGATGACCAATCAGGGTCATAATCTACAAGAAGGTTCTGATCGTGGCGCAAACCAAGCATAGATTGCTCATGGAGGAATCGGCCCAACGAAACAGTGAGGGGCACCGCCGCAGAGACCTGGTCGCAGCGTGTTACTCGTGTACATTATACTCATCAGCATCATTCGCCAGAGTTGATCTGTCTAGTGACTTCGAGAGACCGCCAACGCCTTTATGAGGCTTTGGCTGACATGAGTCACAGATTGACAATTGAATGCGGCTCAACCAAGAATTCGGTGTTTAGGATGTGCCTCTAACCAGCCATTCCTTTGCTGCCTCGTAATCATTAAAGAATTTCGTGTTGTTTGGCCAGTAAACCTTATTGATTGACCTATACCATAGCCTCTGAAAATCAGAAACATATAAAATTGCTATCTTTCGGAGGGGGTTGCGAGGTCGGACAGAATTCACCCTAAAGAATTCTTTTATTTCCGGCGTCATCTTCGTTTTATACAAAACCACTGCGGCCAACAAGGAAGCCTCAGGCTGTTGTCGAATTATGGTATCCGACATTTCGATTTCTGCCAGTAGCCCTTGATGATCTGTTTCAAATCCGGAAAAATCGCAACACCAGAGACTTCTTTCTTTATAGGTCACCCAGGTGGCCCTGAACTTTCCGCCTTGAAGATGCTCAGGTATTTCGCAATGTAATGCTCTATCAGGAGAGGAGACATATGTTGTGCCGATTTTGCGAACCATTTTGTTATCCTTATTTTGATAACCCAAGCGAATAGCTGGCACTGGCGTGTTTTGCCGCCGCCTGCCGAGACAGTATCGAGCGTTTCGCGGCATATGATCTCTGTCTGAGACCTGATGGCGCAGTGCTGTAGCGACAGAGATTATCGATCGGGCTGGCGGAATCGGCAACCGCTGCTGTTCGGGAAAGGGCAACGGTCAATGGTCAACGGTTAATTTTCAACGAGGGGGGGGGAGGGGATGAATCGGCGATTTCCAGCAGCCTTGTCGTGGTGTTCCAGTTGCGGATGGTCATGAGCTTGTATTCCGGCGCAGCCATGATTTTGTTGAGCCGGCTCTTGGTGCGTTGCGCGCTGAGGCGTTGCGAATAGACCACGCCATCGCCTGGCCAGACGGTGTCGACGCCCTCACGGGGGCTGAATAGGGGCATAACCTGGGCGGCATCGATGCCGATGAGAAAGATCGCATCGCTGTGATATGTCTCCGGCTGCTCGCCGAAGCCTGGAGGCTTGTTGTCGACGACGGCGCGGAGCTGTTCGCGCGTCAACACCAGAACCCTGATGAGTTCGTCTTCAAGCACAAAGCTTTCAGGCAGGACCTTTTCAATGAGCGTGCTGATCTCCTCAGTGCCTTTGTCGGATTCCAGGACCACGTTGCCACTGGCAATATAGGTTGATATATTGGAAAAGCCCAGGTGCTCCAGGCACGCTTTCAAGTCTGCCATGGGCACTTTGTTTTTACCGCCGACGTTGATGCCGCGCAGCAGTACGATGTGTGTCGTCATCCTATTCCTCTTCGTACTCAGTGTTTATCTCCGAGCCTCCGCCTCTGAATCGCACGCCCAATCAGGATGCGAAGTGGTTCCAGTGGCCTTCGGAGATGACTTCGACAACGCCATCGACCACTTTGATGGCGGTCTGTTCGTCGATGGCGTAGGACGATCCGATGGGTCTCAAACATGCGACCATCCGCCTTCTTGAAACGCTCGTGGACGATGGTGAATACGTGGTCATAGAAGTTACCCTTTGGTCGGGATTATTGATCAAGCTGGCGGAATCGGCAATGGCGGTTTCCAGCAGAGGATGACGATAGAATGACCGCTCGCTGAAGGGCACGGCGCGTCCGGTTCTTTCCGCCAGCGGCATTCTCCCCATTGCCGACTGCTCTGACGAACGCTATAATCGGGCCATTACACTTGACGGCGCCAGCGACGATAGGTTTGCCTGACTTGTGCCTACGCCGTTGCGCCGCCGGCCAGCAACCGTTGAGACAACCCATGCCAGTGCAGTACATGAGCGGCGAACCTTTCGTGGGCCGCCTCGCAGAATTGGAGAAGCTCCGCACCATCCGCGCCGATATCGCCCTTGGCGGTGGTCGTTTTGTGCTTGTGACTGGTGAAGCAGGGGTGGGCAAGACGGCCTTTATGCAGCACTTCGCCGCCGACTGGGTGACCTCCGGCGCGATCGCGCTGTGGACGGCCTGTTTTGAGGGCGAGTGGCAGCCACCCTATGCCGTTTGGGGCGATGCGCTGGAGCAACTCATTGGCGAACTGGGCGACGATCAGCTCCATTCGTGGATCGGCAGCGGCGCCCCTGTCCTTGCCCAGCTCACGCCGGGCCTGCGCCAACGCCTGCCCACCATCGGACAGGCCGCCGACTTGCCCCCCGACCAGGCGCGCTATCGTCTCGGCGAGTCAATCGCTCGCTTCCTGATCGCCGTTGCCGATACGCGCCCGATCCTGCTTGTCGTCGACGATCTCCAGTGGGCGGGCCAGGACACGATGGAAGCACTGCGCTATGTGGCGCGTTCGGTTCGCTCCGGTCGGGTCCTCATTGTCGCTATTTACCGTGAGAGCGAAGTCGCGCCCGCCCAGCGCAAAGCGCTGCAGAGCACGCTAGCCTCCCTCCAACGCGAAGTTTCGCCCGCGTCCCTTTTGCTAAGCGGATTGACGCTGGACGAAGTCAACCGCTACCTCGAACAGATGGCGGCGCAACCGCTGCCGCAGGCGCTGGTGCGCGCCTTCCACGAGCAGACTGCCGGCAACCCGTTCTTTATCCGCGAACTCTTCCGTCATTTGGTCGAGGAAACCAGGATCACCCATCGCGCCGGCCGTTGGACAACCGACTTCAGTATCGGTGAGCTTGGCATTCCGCCCGCCGTCAACCAGGTAGTTGCCCGTCGACTGGACCGCCTGAGCGCGGCGACCGACAAGCTTCTCCAGGTTGCGTCGGCTTTTGCGGCCGGCTTTGAATTCGCCCTTCTCCCCCCGCTGACAGATCTCTCCGAAGAGACTTTGCTCGATTGTCTCGACGAGGCACTACAGGCCGGCTTGATCCGAACGTTGGATGGACAGCCGCCGCGCTACGGTTTCGCCCATTCTATTGTGCGTCACACACTCTACGAGCGTCTCAACCCGGAGAGGCGCGCGCGCCTGCATCGGCGGATTGCCCAGGTGCTTGAACTGATGCCTGGGAACCATGCCGCTGCCGAGCTGGGCTTTCAATACTTCGCGTCGGCTGCGCTGCCTGGCTCCGAACGCGGGATCGGTCATTGCCTCGTTGCGGCGGAACTGGCTGCTACGCAGTATGCCTACGACCAGCAAGTGACGTTGCTGCACATGGCGCGTGACCTTGCGCACCGTGCCACACTCCCGCAGCGCGCCGATATCGCGTGCAGGCAGGCGATCGCCGAAGCCTCTGCCCTGCGCCTGACCGACGCCTGGCACACTGGCGAACATGCGCTGGCACTGTTGAATCAATCCGGGGCGGCGCCGCAGGACGTGGTGGCATTCTGCGTTGCGCTGGCCTACGCCTTGAAAGATGGCGGCGCGCCGCCGCGCGAGTGGTCGCCCTTTGTCGACCATGGACTGGCATTGATTGGCGACGAGCGCGACCTGTCCTGGGCAAGATTGATGCTGTTGAAGGGGCGAGTCGAGGTCGTTTCGAGCCAGGAGCTCTATATCAGCCGGTGGGCAGGGCATGAAGCGCTTGCCGTAGCGCTGGCCCGCGCCCATGGCGATGAAGGCGACCATGCGCGGACGTTGGAGCCGCTCGACTGGCGCACGCCCGAGCAGACCGCGGCTGTCATTGACCTGGCGCGGCGCTGGCAGCGTCCGGTCGCCGTGTTGCGTGCGCACGATGTCGCCATTCGCGATCTGATCTTTCGCCAGGGCGCGATCCCCGCGGCCAAGGAGCACCTGGCGGAGTTCCTGCGGGCCGGAGAACGCTTTGGCTCGATCCCCGCTCAAGCCGAGGCCATGGTCCAGCTTGCTCTCTGCGAAGCATTGCTCGGCAACTGGGAGGCGGCCGAAAGGGCCAGATTGCAGGCCGATCATCTGGTGGCGCGGTTGGGTAGCAGCCATCGCCTGCACGTTCTGGCCGCGCTGACCATCGAATTTGTGATGGGGGATCACCGCGCAGTCGACTGGTCGCACCTGGCGCAACACTTCACGCGTGTTGCCACCGACCCGCAGACCGGGCTGAGCGCGATGGGTCTGACCGCCGCCAACTTTGCCGTCTTCACACAACTGCGGGCGGGCAATCTCGCCGAAGCAAGGCGCCTGCTGGCGTTGCTGACACCCGTGCTGGAACGGCTGCCGCTGACCACCTATCTATTCAACGGCGGCGTCGATCGCGGGGGGACCGTGGTATGGGAATTGCGCGCCGTCGACGATGCGCCACGCTATCGCGCCCTTGCCATGAGGCTGCTGGAGGCCGATATCGCTGGGAGCCCGTACCGTTCGAACGCCCTCACGGTTGCGCGTATGGCCGCCTTGAGCGGTGATCTGGCTGAGGCGACCACCTATTTCGCACACGCGCGCCGCGCCGCTGAGGAGGCTGGACAGCGGCCGCTGCGCGCCATCGTCGATTACGATGAGGCGCTTGCGCTCACAATCGACAGGCCGGGCGACGCCGCCCGTGCCGGCGCGTTGTTCGACAGTGCCCTGGCGCAATTTCGGGCACTGCGTATGCAGCCGTGGGAGCAGCGCGTCCTGTCCCACATCGGCATGACTGCTGCCGCTCCGGACTTCCCGCATAGCCTGACGCCGCGCGAGGTGGAAGTGTTGCGTCTTATCGCGCAGGGCGCTACCAATCGAGAAGTTGCGGCCCAACTGGCCGTCAGTCTCGCAACCGCTGAGCGCCACGTCGCCAACATCTACAACAAGATCGGCACGCGCAATCGGGCGGAAGCGGTCGCTTTTGCGCACCAGCACGGGCTGCTCCTGTCCTGACTCGTCACCACGCCCTACACCAGTCTACATAGTTACCCTCACGTTTCTCCCTACCTGGCCAAAGCAGAATACACGGTTGCCGCGATGACGGTACGCCTCTACGGGGCGTATCTTGTGCGCATGCGTTCGTATCGGCGAACAGAACAGAGTCAAGTTACCAAAAGGAGCTACGTGCATGTACGCGTCAATTCGCAAAGGCGCCGTCAATTCGGAGAGCAACATTGCCGAGGTTGTCAGGGCAATCGAGACAGGCGCCTTCCCCATTCTCAGAGGCATTGCCGGTTTCGAATCCGCCTATATCGTGCGCGGCGACAACGACACCTTTGTTGCGATCAGCATCTTTGCCGATCGCGCGGCCGCAGAAGCGAGCAATCAATTGATCCTCGACTGGTTGCGTCAGAATCTCGGCCCCATGTTGGCTGGGCCGCCCGAGGTCATGGTGGGGCAGGTCATGCTCCAGGCGTAACGCGCACCCATGCAAAGCCTGTGGCGCGGCGATGTTCGTCTGGCCTATGTGGAAGCCGGTAGCGGCGCGCCGCCGCTGCTGCTGGTGCACGGTTTTTGTGGCAATCATCGCCACCTGGCGCCGCAATTCGACTACTTTCGGCACACTCAGCGGGTTGTGGCCGTAGACCGCAGGGGACACGGCGACAGCGACAAGCCAGGTCAGGCCTACACCATCGAAGATGACGCCGACGACCTGGCCTGGCTCTGCTGTGAACTGGGAATCTACAAGCCGGTTGTCCTCGTGCAGAGCATGGCGGCGATTGGATTTGCGCTGATTGGCCGTTATCCAGAGCTGGTGCGTGCCTTGATCCTGGTCGAGCCGCTCTTTGCGTCGGCGCCGGCTGTGAGAACAGCGCACCAACCGGGCCTGGAAGATTTACGCGGCAGCGAGTATCAAGCGGCGTTGGCGAAGATGGTCGAGCGTCTCTTCTCCCTGCATGGAGAGTGCCATCCGCAGGTGGTCGCTGCCGTCGCCGAAATGTTGCACGTCCCACAACACGTCGCTCTCTCCACGTGGGAACACTTTCTGGCCTATGACGGCGACTCGGCGGCCGCGGCATGCCGGCTGCCCCTGCTTGCCATACACGGCAGCGAAGCAGGCGACCTGGCGCAATTGCGCCGCTCGTGCCCGCACGCTCATATCGTCCAGGTCGGTAAGGGACGCTTTCCATGTCTCGTCGCTCCGGACGAGACAAACAGATTGATCGAGCGCTTTCTCGCTTCGCTATGAGAGAGGAGATGAACCGGTGTCGACAGAGAGCTTTACTCGTGCGGAATTGGCTGGCCGCTACGACGCAATCGCGCCGCGGTGGCATCGCACGCTCCTGTGCATGGGCTATCTTCGGGCATACCGGCATCTGTTCGCATCGTTGGCCGCGTCCGGTGTGCTTCCGCCTGGTGGCTGCGCCATCGACTGTGGCATTGGCACGGCGGGCTTCACTGTCGCGCTGCTTCAGGCAACGACTGGGCCATGGCACATCAACGGCTTCGACATCTCGACCGCCATGTTACGTGAGGCCAAGATCAATCTGGACAGGGTGCGGCGTCTGTCTGCCGGTCACGGCAGGTTGGCAGGCTTTCACCTGCAACTGGCCGACGTCTGCGCGCTGCCGCACCCGGATGCTTCTGCCGACGTTGTCATCTGCGCACACATGCTGGAGCACCTGCCCGATCCCGTCGCCGGACTGCGCGAGATGTGGCGCGTATTGAGCCCGGATGCTGCGCTCGTCCTGCTGGTTACGCGGCAGGGATTGTGGGGAAGGGGCCTGCGCCACAAGTGGCGCGTGCGGTGCGCAACCGAGTCGTTGCTTTGCGCGTGGTTGTCGGCGGCGGGCTTTGCCGGCGCGCGCACCGTTCCAGTGCGCAATCCAATCTACCCATGCGCCTGGTCCAGCCTGGCAGTCATCGGCCAGAAAAGGACTCGATGACTGCCGATAGGAGAGCAGGCGTCGTCAGCGCCCGAGGCCTGGCGTCACTCGCCTTCGAGGCGCAACCCATACCGGTGGGCAATCTCAACGATGCCAGATGCGTCAGCCTTCCCGCCGGCGTAGAGGTGCGAAAGCTCGCGGGCGAAACCATCGTAGGGCGGGCCGATGGTGACGTAGAGCAATCTGGCCGTCCCGCTGGGCACACGCACGGAGTGGTTTGAGCCGGCCGGCAGCATCTGTACAGTGCCGGGGCCGCCGCGCGTCCACTGGCCGTCGACGTAGAACTCCACTTCGCCGTCGATTACGAACTCGACTTCGTGCCACGGGTGGGAGTGAGGCGGCGGTCCCTCCCGATCCGTGGAGATGTATTCGATCACCTGCACATTCCCACCTTGCGTGACGCGCAGGCGGATCTCGTCGTCGGGGTAGTGAACGGTCTCGAAACGGTCGCCGGTGATGACCCCTGGGGTCATATGTACGTCTGTCATCTTCGTTTCTCCTGTGCGGAATTACTCTGCCGCCGATCGCCGGGACCGGCCGCGACACGATGCGATGACGCCTGCGCTGTTGCTGGACTTCTCACGTATGGCACTAATGCCCGACTCTGGCAGCCCAATTCGGAATCCAATCGACGAAAGATACGCGGGACGGTGGATTGCTCATCCAAGACGTATCTGGTTCCGGGATGCGAAAACATTCTTCGACTGTGATCAGCTTCTTGGTTCGCACGGATTGTGGTTTGCCCCGGTTGCTCAGCCATGTGATTGCGCCTGAGCGTGCGACTCTGGCTGCCAATGCAAGCAATTGTGTCACGTCGCCTTTCAGATACGCGATCACGGCGTCGTACTCTTCGGCAGCCCACAATTGCGGCGCGCCGGCGCCGCTCATGTCGGACAGGGTGCTGCCGTCGTTCAGTGTGACGGCCTTTACCTTGCCCTGCAGGCCGGCCCCTGCCAGTGCTTTGTCGAGGCCAAGGTAGTATCCTTTGGTGAACGTCACGATGACCATGAGGTCCACGTGCCCGAATGCCAGTTCGCCGCATTGCGCAAGCATTCCGGATTCTTGCGCCAAGACGAAGAAGTCGAACGCTGCGCCGTTCCACGTGACGATTGTGTAGCCGTCAGATACGAGTTCGGCGAGACGTTCGACGAGGCTGCGACAGTCAGCGACGCTCATCTGCGGGGTGCCGGACCAGATCTCAACTTCGTCTGTGTCGGAGAGGGCAACCGCAGCACACGATATGCCCAAGGGCGCATGCGATTTCAGGTCGGTCACATCTTCAGGAAGAATCTTGGCAATCTCCAGGTCGAACGC
>ERZ795053.4946-NODE-4946-length-14094-cov-8.890306_pt1 | contig 14094 bp, 11 predicted proteins | sample MGYA00375137_ERZ795053 | MGnify/ENA primary metagenome ERZ795053 (study PRJEB30182, sample SAMN05720284) | activated sludge metagenome | isolation source: Anaerobic digester | place: Hong Kong | collected 2014-12-17 ... | reverse complement strand
GCGAGCTCCTGTCCGACGCCGACGGCGCCGTCGCCAGGCTGAGGAAGGCGCGGCAGCAGTTCGAGATAGCCGGCGCCATAGACCAGCGGCTGGCCGACCAGGCCAGGCGCCTCGACGACGCGTACTACGAGCTCGAGGACCTGGGACTGTCGCTGACTACCTACGCGGATCAGCTCCTGTTCGACCCGGCCCGACTCGAGGAGATAGAGTCCAGGCTGTCGCTGCTGCAGAAGCTCAAGCGCAAGTACGGCGACGACCTCGCCGCCGTGCTGGCCCGCAGGGCCGATGCGGCGGCGAGGCTAGCCGGCCTCGAGAACTGGGAAGAGGACAGGGCCGGGCTCGAGCGCCAGGTAGCCGAGATCGAGGCGGACGTGAACCGCCGCGCCGAGCTCCTGACGGCCGCCAGGAAAGAGGCCTCCTCGAGGCTCGAGCGGGCGGTCACCGGCGTCATCGCGACGCTCGGCATGCCGAACGCCCGCTTCGTCGTGCGGATCGAGCGCTTCCCGCCGTCGGGAGGCAAGGTCGTCGTCGGGCCGACCGGCGCCGACGACCTGGAGTTCTACTTCTCGGCGAACAAGGGCGAGCCGCTGCGGCCCCTGGCCGACGTGGCGTCCGGTGGCGAGCTGTCCCGCTTCATGCTGGCGCTGAAGACGGCGCTGGCCGAGGACGGCGGCGCCCCTACCATGGTCTTCGACGAGATCGACGCCGGCATCGGCGGCGAGGTCGCGCTCGGCGTCGGCTCGCACCTGCAGAGGCTCGCCGCCTCGAGGCAGGTTCTTTGCATTACCCATCTCGCGTCGATAGCCGCTCGCGCCGATAATCATCTTATGGTAGAGAAGCGCGTGGAGGGCGACCGCACGGTGACCCGGCTCTCGCGGCTCGACGGCCAGGGCCGCGTGAGGGAGGTCTCCCGCATGCTATCTGGCGACGCGGGGTCGCGGGCGTCGCTCGACCACGCGGCCGAACTGGTGGCCAAGCTCGGTAGCACTCGAGGAACGTAATGCCAAAGATAACGCAGGAACAGAGGAACAGGTACGCCGCGAAGGTCAAGGAATACAAGGCGATGACCGACGGCATCCTCGCCAAGGAGCAGTCCCTGCTCAACGTCCTGAAGCAGCCGAACGCCCAGGGGCAGGGCTACGTGCGCGTATCGCTGTCCGAGCAGATGCTCGTCCTGACCTCGTACCAGATCCTGATCAACAGCCTATCGGTCTCGCTGCTCGGCATCAAGAACGAGGACTCGCTGTCGGAGGCCAGGAAGAGCGTCGGCAGGGCCATCAAGTACCTGGAGGACATAGTGACCGGCTACGTCGACGCGCCGTTCTCCGAGTACGAGCAGAGCCTCGAGGCCATCGCTGAGATATCCTACGAGAAGCGCTACGCGCTGCTGCGGAAGATAGGCTTCGCGATAGGCGAGATCGAGGAAGGGTACGGCGCCAACTCCAAGTGGAAATGGTCCTTCGTCGAGCTATGGGGAAAGCTGGCGGTCGTGGCGAAGAACAGCCTGGACCTGAAGAAGGCCTTCCTCGACATGGACCTCGCGTCGCCCAACCGGATGATCGCGCTGTCGTACCTGGCGTTCATCAAGAAGCAGCTTCAGGCGACCGCCGACCGCTACCGCGAGAAGTACGAGGTCTCGTCCATGAAGATGGACGATTTCAAGCAGGCTATACTATTCCTGAACGCGCTCAAGCGCATCCACGTCGTGTTCGGGGAGCGTACGGAGGCCGAGGAGCTGAAGCGCAAGATCGAGATATGGTCCGCTAAGCTCGAGAGCGACCAGAAGAAGCGCGAAGAAGAGGCCAAGAAGCGCTGACGGCCCCCGCTCCGCGCCCCTCGCGGCCTAGTCGGCCCTGTCCTTGAGCTCGTGCAGCGCGTCGTGCGGGAACAGCTCCCCCATCGTCGAATCGACGTAGGAGTCCTTCGAGCAGCCGAAGCGGATAGGGAAGTCTGCCCCGACGAATTCGCTGATGAACTGCCTGCACGCGCCGCAGGGGCTGACCGGATAGTCGGAATCGGGCGTGGCGATGACGAGCTCGGCGAATTCCGTCTTGCCCTGGGCGATGGCCGATACGAAGGCGGATCGCTCGGCGCAGATGGCCAGGCCGTATGAACGGTTCTCTACGTTGGCGGCGCAGACGACGGAGCCGTCCGCGCATAGCAGGGCCGCCCCGACCCTGAACCTCGAATAGGGCGAGTATGACTTGGTAGCGGCCTCGGCCGCCAGCTCGAACAGCGCGGTGCGTTCCATGATGCCTCTTTCTGCCACCCCGAGTAGCGCTTCGTATTGACGGAATGGGACGATACTATATACCATCGACGGGGCGAATGCCAATGACGATCACCGGACGATTTCCACGGAGGGAAGCATGAGCGAGGGGAAGGGACGACGGAGCGTATTCGCCGTCCTCGTGGCGGTAGTGCTGATCGCCGTATACTTCTTCGTATTCGCCGAGCCCCTGCGACCGGAGCTTAGCGCGGCGCCCTTATGGACGATTAGCCTCTCCGCTTCGACCGCCGCGACGCCCCCGGACGGCGCCGACCCGACGGCCGTCTCGTTCTCGACAGCCAGCCGTTTCGGCTACTTCTATACGGACGGCTCCCCCGGCTTCGTCGGCGAGGCGTCCGGGCCCGTCCCCGTATCGGACTCGTCGTACGTCCGCGCCGAGGCCGTCCCGGGCGGCGTCAACTACTCGCTCCGCTCCCCGGCGGGGAGCGCCATCGCCGACCTCGACGCGAGCGCCCCGTTCTACTCGTCAGGGAGGCTGTTCTCGGCGGAGGCCGACGGCAGCGGCGTGGCCGCCTACGACGGCGGCGGGAACCGCCTATGGTCGTACGCGTTCCCTTGCCAGCTGAGCGCGTTCTCGGCCGGCGACGACCTCGCCGTCGGCGGTACCGTCGACGGCTGGCTCGAGGGCGTCGACTCGGCCGGGCGACGGGCCTTCGCGTTCGCTCCGGGCGGCTCCCGCCTGCAGGTCGCGCTCGGTCTCGGCGTCTCCAGGTCGGGCAAGTGGATAGCGGCCGTCACCGGCGTCGACCGGCAGCGGCTCGTGGTGCTCGGCCGCGGCGGCGCGGACTACCGCGTGGCGAGCCATCGCTACCTCGGATCGGACTACAGGGAACCCGTCCGCGTCGTCGTTCTCGACGACGACAGGCACGTGCTCTACCGCCGGCCCGACGGCGTCGGCGTCTGGTCGGTCGACGGGGAGGTCGATGAGCTGCTGCCCGTCAAGGCCGACGACTTCGACGTATCGCTGGACGAGGAGCGCGGCCTGGCCCTGCTCGTCGCCAGGCGCGGCAAGAAGGCCGAGGTCGTCGCGTTCCGCCTGCCGGCGACGCTGCTCGGGCGCGTCCCGCTGCCCGACGGCAGCGAATACGTCAGGCTCATCGGCTCCTCGGTCTATTTCGGCGCCGGGGATACCATCTCCAGGTTCGACTTCATGGAGGAATAGCGTGTCGATACGGGCCGTACGAATAGCCGCGGCGGGCTCCGTAGCCCTGGCCGCCGCCATCGCGTCCTCCTTCGCGTTCGATTGGCCGGCCGATTCGGGCCGCTACCGCTTCGGCTTCGGCTCGCCCCGGGACGGGTTCATGCGGGGCGTGGAGTTCGGCTCGTCGGACGGGACGGTCCGGGCGGCCGACGACGGCGAGCTGGCCTTCGCCGCGTCCTGCCCGAGCCTGCCCGGCGGCTATCCCCTGATCGGCGGCTCGATGATCGTCGTCGCCCACGCCTCGGACATAACGACCGTCTACGCCGGCCTCGATCCCGGCTCGATCTCGTCCTACCTCCGGAACGTGCGGAAGGGCGACATCCTCGGCCGGGCCGAGCCGGTCGCCGGCCCCGGCCGCGGCGCCGCGTTCTACGCGTACGACGCCAAGGAGCGGCGCTACATCAACCCGCTCATCCTTATGCCGAGCCTGCCCGACGATAAGCCGCCGGTGATCAGGTCCGCCGTCCTGGTCAGCGACGGCAAGGAGACGGCGCTCGCGGCGTCGAAGGCCGTAAGGCAGGGTTCCTACCTGCTCCTCGTCGACGCGTTCGACCCGTCGCCGACCGGTGAGCCGGCCGCCCCGTACGAGGTCCGCGTCATGCTGGACGGCTCCGAACGGGAGCGGGTCGTCTACGACGCGGCCTGGGCGGAGGGCGGGCGCCCGAACCTGTTCAGCGGGGCTAGGCTCGGCGAGCACGACTTCCTAGCGAGCGACGGCAGGATGCGCTTCGGGCCCTACGCCCTCGCCAGGGGGCGCGCCGTCATCAGCGTGGCGGTCAGCGATTTCGCCGGCAACAAGAGGGAGCAGACGTATTCGATCATCGTCCAGTGACGGCGCCATCCGGACCTTCTCGACGAGCGCGCGACCGGAGTCGGCGCGGGCCGTTCCGTGCCCGCTCTGCGGCTCTCCGGCTCCCGGGCGAAGCTGGGAGGCCGACGGCGCCCGCTTCGTGCGCTGCCCGTCCTGCGGCCTCGTACGTCAGGACCCGCAGCCGGAGGCCGAGGCTGTGCTGCTGCGATACGGCGACGAGTACCTCGAGTACGAGACCGCGAGGCACCTCGAGTACCGCGCCATATCGCTCATGAGCCTCGGCGAGGCCGGGCTCAGGCCGGGGGACGCCCGGCGCGCCGACGGGGCTGAGCGCCGCGTCCTCGAGGTCGGATGCGCGACGGGAGCCCTGCTGTCGTCGTTCGGCGAAGCCGGCTGGCGCGCGAAGGGCGTCGAGGTCGGCTCCGCGATGGCCGGATACGCGCGCGATCGGTTCGGCCTGGACGTGGAGACCGCCACGATAGAGACGGCTTCCTACGAGCCGGGATCATTCGACGCCGTGGTCGCCACGCACCTGATAGAGCACCTCAACGACCCCAGGTCGTTCCTGGCCAGGGCCCGGGCGGCGCTCAGGCCCGACGGGCGGCTGTACCTCATAACGCCGAACGCCGACGGCCTGCAGGCGAGGATCATGGGCCCGCGGTGGCGTAGCGCCATCCGCGATCACCTATACTTGTTCTCGGCGAGGACGCTGCGCGCCGTGCTGGAGGACGAGGGCTTCTCAGTCGAGTACGTCGGCACCTGGGGCGGCTGGCCGGCCGGCATGCGTCCGGTCCGGCTGAAGCGGCCGATGGATAGGCTGGCTAAGCGGCTCGGCCTTGGCGACGTCATGGTCGTCAGGGCCAAGCCGACCGCGGGACCGGCGCCCCTGGAGGTACCATGACAGACGAGTATAGGTCGGCCGTCGCCCGGGCGGTGCGGCGGGTGGGCGAGAGGATACGCGAGGCCTGCGCGCGCTCCGGAAGGTCGCCCGACGAGGTGAGCCTTCTCGCCGTCACTAAATTCCATCCGTACGAGGCGGTGGAGGCGGCCTACGCGGCCGGCGTCAGGCTGTTCGGAGAGAACCGCGTCCAGGAGGCCGAGACCAAATTCTCCGCCGGCCTGCTTCCCGACGGCGCCCGCGTCCACCTGCTCGGCCACCTCCAGAGCAACAAGGCCAAGAAGGCCGCGGCCCTGTTCGACTGCGTCCAGTCGATAGACTCGATGGAGGTCGCCTCGGAGCTGGCCAAGCGAGCCGCCTCGCTGGGCAAGACCCTCGACGTGCTCCTCGAGCTCCATACCGGCGAGGAATCCAAGACCGGCTTCGCGAGCGAGGACGAGCTGTCGCGCGCCTTGGAGGCGATCATGGGGATGCCGTCGCTCCGGCCTCGCGGGCTGATGACCATGGCGCCGTTCACCGACGAGGCCGCCGTCGTCCGCGCGTCGTTCAGGTCCTGCCGAGAAGCCTTCGAGAGGGCCCGGGCTCGATTCGCCCCGGCCGGTTTCGACCTGCTGTCGATGGGCATGTCGAACGATTTCGAGCTGGCCGTGGAGGAGGGCTCGACGATGGCGCGCATCGGCACGGCCATCTTCGGAAGCAGGCCGCCCCGATGAGGCTCGCCAGGCCCGTAACGGCGCTGGCGCTCGCGCTCGTCGCGGCGACAGCTGCCTTCCCGCAGTCGGCCCCGACGCCGGCGGAGTCGTCGCTTCCGGAGCCGTACGAGTCCGGGGAATTCCCCCAGTGGCTCGACGCGGCGAGGCGCTTCGAGATCGTCAGCCTCGGCGCCTTCCCGATACTGCTGTTCTACGCGAGCTTCGCGGGCGACGCGGCCCGCTACGTACGGAACGGCTTCGACTCGACCTACGCCCCGTGGCCGTTCAAGAACGAGCAGTCCTACGAGCCTAGCGACGAGGAGCATTGGGAGAGCGTGCTGACGGCCGCCGGCCTGTCCGTCGCGTTCGCGGCGCTGGACGCCCTCATCGTCTGGCGCGTCCAGCTCGAGTGACGGGGAGCGGAACGCCCCGGTACTTAACAGGGCGGGCGGACCTGCATTAGTATTGCCGGTATGCATAGACAAGCGGACGCGCGCGACGCGACGGTGCTGGCCGTCGACGTCGGCGGGACGAATACCAGTTGCGCCGTCGTCGACGTACGCGGCGGCTTCTTCAGGAAGACCTTCGAGCGGCGCTATTCGACCAAGGCCGAGCCGTCGCTGTACGAGCCGCTCGGCCGCTTCATGGCCGAGGCCGGCGCCGCCGGCGTGGCCGGGCCCGGGTTACTGTGCGTCTCCGGCGCCGGGCCGGTCGTCGGCCGCCGCATAGCGCTGACCAACGCGCCCTGGGGCATAGACGGGGACGGCCTCGCCGATCGCCTCGGCCTGCCTACCTACGTCATCAACGACTTCAGCGCGATAGCCTGGGGAGTGCTGCTGCTCGACCCGGCCGACCCCGACGAGCTCGTCCAGCTTCAGGCGCCCGGCGGCGCGCGGGTCGCTCCCGATCCGTCCGGCCCGGTCGTGGTCATCGGCGCCGGCACCGGGCTCGGCTTCGGCTACGCGCTGCGCGACGACGGATCCGTCAGGGTCTATCCGTCCGAGGGCGGGCACGTCTGCCTGCCGGTGTACGACGACGAGTCGCGCGCGTTCTCTCGCTGGCTCGAGGGCCGCTACGGCTTCGCGGCCGGCGCCGAGGCCGGCGTCTCCGGGCAGGGCATCTCCGCCATCTTCGAATACCTGGCCTCCTCTGAGCCTAGCCCGTCGGAGGCCGTACGCGAGGCCCTCGCCGCGCAGGCCGACGATAGGCCGGCCCTCGTGTCCAAGGCCGCCGACGACGGCGACCGGCTGTGCCTGCGCGCCATGGATATGTTCGTTCGACTCTACGCTCGGGTCGCGGCCGACGCCGCCTCCGTCTTCATGCCGTCGGGCGGGATCTACCTGGCAGGCGGCATAGCCGCGAAGAACCTGGCTCGCTTCACCGAGGGCGATCGCTTCATGCGCGGCTTCGGCCTGGGCTACCGCGATCACGTCAGGGCGATCGCGGCCCGGACGCCGGTCTTCGTCGTCAAGGACTACGCCATATCGATCTACGGGGCCGCGAACGCGGCGGTCCACCTGGCCGACGGAGCGGGGCGGCCGCCATGCTGAGCGACGCGCTGCGCTCGGATATGGTCGCCAAGGGGGTCGACGTCGACACGACCCTCGCCATACTCGCCGACTTGAACGCCGGCCTCTACGACGGGCAGGCCGCGGTGGCGGCCTCGGGCGTGCCGCCGGTCGACGGCGTCTCGATAGTGCCCGCCTCCGGCGACATGGCCTACAGGATAGGCCGCGACGTCGCGGCCGAGCGGCTATCGGCGCTCGGGCTGGAGCCGCCCGACGGAACGCTCGCCGACGGCGACGCGCTGCTGTTCGACCGGGCCGCGCTCGAGGATCTAGGCGAGCGGCTATACCCCGTCGCCGCCTGGGGCGTGCTCAACGGCGGCTCGGCGACGAGCTACGCCGACCGTAAGAAGAACGCCGCCCTCGGCCCCGGCGTGTTCGAAGCGATACGCCCCGGCTTCGAGCTCTTGGCGCCTCTCTGCGACGGCAGGCCCAAGGGCGTCACCCCGGCCTACATCAATCCCGACGGCAGCCCCGGCGAGAGCTTCCTGCTCCTGAAGATGCGGGCGGCCCTGCTGCGCGCCGGGCGATACGTCGAGCGCTTCGGGAAGCCCGAGCGGCCGGCGCTCCCGTTCTTCCAGATGACGAGCGACGGCACCGACGCCCAGCTCGCCGACGCCTACGCCGAGTACGCCGGGCATCCTTGGCTAGCACCGCTCGTCGAGCGGGCCGGCACCGACCCGACCCGGCCTCGATCGGCGAGGCAGCCGCTCCTGGCGGCCTTCACCCACTCGGGCGACGGGCGCCCCCGCCGCGTGTTCGACCGCGCCTACGGCAGGCCGGACAGCGCGATAGCCCTGCCTGGCGGCCATGGCCAGAGCTTCCGCGTGCTGGCCGACGTCTACCGCGGGCTGCTGGCCGACGGCTACCGCTACGCGTGGATAGGCAACGTCGACAACGTCGGCTACTATCCCGACCCGGCCGAGCTGGCCGTCATGGCCCTGTCCGGGGCCGAGGCCGCGTTCGAGTTCTCGTACCGCACCCCGGTCGATATCAAGGGCGGCATACTCGTGACGACCGGCGACGGCCGCCGCACTGTGGCCGATATCGGCCAGGCTATCTCCTTCGAGCGGGTGCTGGAGCTCGAGGCCGCAGGCTCTCGGGTGCTGTTCAATTGCGCCACCGGCCTGTTCGACCTAGCCCGCCTCGTGCCGAGGCTCGACGAGATAGCCAGGCGGTTGCCGGTGCGCGTCTCAGACCAGGACAAGGACGCCGGGCGCTACAGCCAAGCCGAGCAGTCTACCTGGGAGGTAGTCGGGCTCCTCGACGCGCCGCTCGGCTTCGCCGTGGAGAAGGGCGAGCGCTTCATCGCCGCCAAGCTGCTGGCCGAGACGGTCCTGGCCAGCGGATCCGCCGGCGCCGCGACTCTGCCTCCGAACGTAGCGGAGACAGCCGCGACGATGTCCAGGGGGCTGCGCGCCGTGCTATCGGGACCGTGCGGGCTCGAGCTCGACGGCGGCGCTTGGCGGCCCGCCCGGGATTAGCCGCGGACGGTCTGCGTTCGGCTATCGTCGGAAAGCGGCTAAAAACGGCGGCCGGCCCATCTGGGCCGGCCGTTCTTCTACGATAGGGCTATTTCGAGCACCTCCTCCATCCGGTCGACCGGGTGGAAGGTTATGCCTTTCTTGACATGCTCCGGTATATCCGACAGGTCCTTCTCGTTGGCCCTCGGGATGATGATCTCCTTGATCTTGTTGCGCTTGGCGGCCACGGTCTTCTCCCGGAGGCCGCCGATCGGCAGGACCTGCCCGGTCAGCGACAGCTCGCCTGTCATCGCCAGCCTGTCCCTGACCCGCCTGCCGAGCACGAGCGAGGCGAGCGAGGTAGCCATGGTTATGCCGGCGCTCGGACCGTCCTTCGGCGTGGCGCCCTCCGGTATATGCAGGTGGATCTGGCGCTCCTCGAAGAACTTGGCGTCGATGCCGTGGGCGTCCGCCACGTGGTGCCTGACCCAGGTATAGGCGATGCCGGCGGATTCCTGCATCACCGAGCCCATCTGGCCGGTCAGCTTGAAGCCTTCCTTGCCGGGGTTGGCCACCGCCTCTATGATCAGCGTATCGCCGCCCATGCTGGTCCAGGCCAGCCCGACGGTCATGCCGGGCAGCGTCGCCCGCTTGATCTCGTCCGCGTCGAAGCGCGGCTTGCCGAGGTACTTCTCGAGCGACGGCTTGTCGACCTCGAAGCGCTTCGTCTCCTCGCCTTCGGGGGCCGTGACGACGGCCAGCGCGATCTTGCGATGGATACGGTCCAGGTACTTCTCGAAGTTGCGGACGCCGGCCTCTCGCGCGTAGCCCTCCGCGATGGCGGTCAGCGCGTCTCGGGTATACTTGACGCGGGCCTTCTTGAGGCCGTTCTTCTCGAGGCTCTTCGGGATCAGGTAGCGCTTGGCTATCTCGAGCTTCTCCGAGTCGACGTAGCCGGACAGCTGGATGATCTCCATGCGGTCGCGCAGCGGCCCGGGTATGGTGTCGAGGGTGTTCGCGGTGACGATGAAGAACACGTTCGAGACGTCGAAGGGCAGGTCGAGGTAGTGGTCGCGGAACGCCACGTTCTGCTCCGGGTCGAGCACCTCGAGCAGGGCGCTCGACGGGTCGCCCTGGTAGCTCGATCCCATCTTGTCGATCTCGTCGATCATGAAGACCGGGTCGCGGCTCTTGGTGATCTTGAGCCCCTGGATGATCTTGCCGGGCAGCGCGCCGACGTAGGTGCGGCGGTGGCCCTTGATCTCGGCCTCGTCGCGCATGCCGCCGACCGAGAAGCGGAAGAACTCCTTGCCGAGCGCCCGGGCTATGGATCGGCCGACGCTGGTCTTGCCGACGCCGGGCGGGCCCACCAGGCACAGGATAGAGCCCTTGGCGTCGCGCTTCAGCTTGCGGACCGCTAGGTACTCGATGATGCGGTCCTTGACGTCCTTGAGGCCGTAATGGTCGCTCTCGAGGACGTCGCGGGCGGCCTGCATGTCGAAGTCCTTGCCGGTCTCCGCCTTCCACGGCAGGTTCGAGACCAGGTCGAGCCAGTTCCTCGTCACGATGAACTCTGACGAATTCGGGTCCATCAGGCTGAATTTCTCAAGCTCCTGGTCGACCAGCTCCTTGACCTCGCCCGAGAAGCCGAACGCGTCGAGCCGCTCCTTGAAGCGCTGGAAGTCCGAGCCCTTGGCGTCGGCCGGCATGCCGAGCTCCTGCTTGATGGCCTTGAGCTCCTCGCGCAGGAAGTAGTCGCGCTGGCTCTTCTCGACCTTCTCGTTTATCTCGCTCTGGATGCGCTTCTGGATCTTGAGCAGCTCCTGCTCGCGCTTGATCGACATGAGGACGCGCTCCATCCGCTCCTTGATGTCGGTGAGCTCGAGTATCTTCTGCTGCTCGACCTTGTCGATGTTCAGGATGCTCGCGATGAAATCGGCGATCTTGCCCGGATGGTCGATGTTGATCATGTTGAGGCGCATCTCCTCGGAGAACAGCGGGTTGTTCTCCGAGACCTGCTTCATCTCCGACAGCAGCGCCCTGGTCAGCGCCTTGATCTCGTCCGGGCCCTCTCCCTGGTCCTCCAGGTACTCGACCGCCGCCATGATCGGCTGTTCCTTGGACAGCGCCTTCTTGATCTTGAAGCGCTTCAGGGTCGAGATGAATATGTTGACCGAACCGTCGGGCAGGTTGATACGCTTGACGATCTTGGCCACCGTGCCCACCTCGTGGAGGTCGCTGGCCTTGGGCTTGTCGGTATCGTCCCTGACGAGCACGAGGCCGACCATGCCGTCGGCCTGCATCGCGTCGTCTATGGTCTGTATGTCGTCCTGGCTCCCGAGCATCAACGGCGTAAAGATGCCGGGGAATATCGGTTTTCCATTCAACGGAATGATTGGAATCTTGTTCGGTAGCAGCATATCGATCGGTATTATCTCGTTGTCGGGCATTCTCCGCCGTCCTTTCGCTTAGTTTCGCTATAAAATATAGAGGTTTTGGCCCGACAGGCAAGGCTTTTGACCGGGCATGAAGGCGTTTTGGCGGATGAATATGGACTAGTGGCGTACTTGGACGATATGACGCGGGCTAGAGTACCGTGGAGGCCGCCCTACGCAGGCGGTCGCCGTCGAGCGCCATCCCGGGCACCTGGATCGCCTGCTCCGCGACTCGGTTGCCGAGGCGCAGGCAGCGCGCGAGCGGCTCCCCGCGCAGGGCCGCCGATAGGAAGCCGGCGGCGAACGCGTCGCCGGCGCCGGTCGTATCGGTCGCCCTGATCGGCCGTACCGCGCTCTCGAGCAGGTATCCGTCGCTGACGCAGACGGCGCCCGTCTCGGCGCGCTTGACTATGACTGTACCGGGCGCCGACGCGGAGAAATCCTTGAGGCCCTCGTCGACCCCCGTCTGGCTCAGCGCTATGAACTCGTCCTCGTTCATGAAGGTCCACGAGCAGACCGATCGGATGAGCTCCAGGAACAGCTCGCGATGCTTGACCGCGATTCGGAAACCGGCGACGTCGAGGGCGATGCCCATGCCCGCGTCGGCGGCCCGGCGCGTCAGGGAGCGAAGCGCGTCCGGGTTCGCGGCGATGAAGCCGTCGACGTACAGCGTCGCGTCCGACGCGAAGAATTCGTCCGGGATCGCGGAGGGGTCGAGCCTCGGCGCCAGCTCGGGGGCCACGGCGATGGTACGCTCTCCGTCGGGGGCTATCATCGCGCAGAAGGCTCCGGTACGGCCGCGCCCTACCTGTATGTACGACTCTATGCCGCAGGCTTCGAGGTCGCCGCGGAAGATGGCGCCGAGCTCGTCGTCGCCGACCATGCCGGCGAACGCGGCGCCGTGCCCGAGCGAGGCGAACACCTTGGCCGTGTTGACCGCGCCGCCTCCGGCCCCTCGGGATGACTTCGCTATCGCCGATAGGATGGGCTCCATGCCGGCGCGATCGAGGTGGACCGTCGAACCGGCGTGGAAGCCGAACCGAGACGCGAAATCCGTCTCCACGAAGGCTACGACGTCGTATAGCGCGTTCCCGACGCAGGCGAGCCTCACGGGTACCTCTCCGATTCCATGAGGCATTCTACCATGATCCGGCGAACATAGCCATGCCGGAATCGCCTCGGCCTCCGACGCCCGTCTTATTGACCGCCGATCGCCCCGCATGGTATCGTCTAGCGTCGGGGCGCTTGGCTCAGCTGGTCAGAGCGCCTGGTTTACACCCAGGATGTCACAGGTTCAAATCCTGTAGCGCCCATAATAACGAGGTCGTCCTACCGGGCGGCCTCGTTCTTCTTTATAGGGGCGCCGGACCCATTGCCACGATAGTCGGTATTCGGTTGTAATGAGGCTCCTTAAAAATTTGGAGTCGCAGTGGATACGATGATACTGACGGATGAGATGAAAACGGCGGTCTCGGTTATCGCCGACGCCGGCGAGCGCCTGGTTTGGGTATCCGGGCGGGCCGGAACTGGTAAATCGACCTTCCTGAACTACGTAAAGACAGAGCTGCGGCCGGCGAACGCGGTATACCTCGCGCCGACCGGAGTCGCGGCTCTGTCGATAGGCGGGCAGACGATCCATAGCTTCTTCTGGATCGACCCGCGCGAGCCTGTATACCTGGAGACGAGGCTGGACCCCGAACGGGAAGGCCGCCTCTACCCCCTGCTGGCCGCGGTCGAGACCTTGGTCATAGACGAGATATCGATGGTCCGCGCCGACCTGCTCGACGAGGTCGATAGGCGTATGCGCAGGGCGAAGCGGGAGCCCAGGCTGCCGTTCGGCGGAGCCCGCGTCATCCTCTTCGGCGACCCGTACCAGCTTCCGCCGGTCGAGCCGGAAGAGGCGAGCCGGGCCGGCGGCCTGTTCGCCGAGCGATATAAGAGCCCTTTCTTCTTCTCGTCGAAGGTCCTGCGCGCGCGCGCGCGGACGATGAGGCGGATCGAGTTCACGCGGGTCTTCCGGCAGAGCGAGGCGGATTTCCTCGCGACGCTGGACCGTTGCCGATCGGGGGACGTCACCGACGACGACCTGCGGCTCCTGGCTTCCCGGGTCCTTCCCGAGGGGAAGAAGCCGCCGGTCGACCATCTCGTGCTGACTGCCACGAGGGCCGAGGCGCAACGCCTCAACGCCTATAGGCTCGCCGCTTTGCCGGGGCCGTCCCGGGTATACGCCGCTAGCGCCGACGGCCGGTTCGCCAAGGACTCGGGCGATGACGAGCTACCCGTGCCGCGCGAGCTCGAGCTCAGGGTCGGCGCGCGCGTCATGCTGACGGCGAACGACGAAGCCGGTCGATGGGCCAACGGCTCCATGGCGACCGTTACCGCGCTCGACGAGGCGGGCGTCTCGCTGCGCGACGATACGGGAGAGTTCAGGGTCGGCCCTCATGTCTGGAAGCGGATACGGTACGTCCTCCGGGACGGCGCGGTCGTTCCCGCCGAAGCGGACCGGTACGGGCAGCTGCCGCTCCAGCTCGGCTGGGCCCTGACGATACACAGGGCGCAGGGGCTCACGCTCGAGCGGGTCTTCGTCGACCTGTCCCGGGGCGCCTTCGCCGCGGGACAGGCCTACGTCGCCATCTCCCGCGTCACCAGGCTCGACGGCCTCGTGCTCCGGGCCCGTCCGAGGGCGAGGGATTTCTTCGTCCACGAGCGGGTCTCGGTCTTCCTGGACTACCTCAAGCG
>ERZ795053.4945-NODE-4945-length-14096-cov-4.620397_pt1 | contig 14096 bp, 13 predicted proteins | sample MGYA00375137_ERZ795053 | MGnify/ENA primary metagenome ERZ795053 (study PRJEB30182, sample SAMN05720284) | activated sludge metagenome | isolation source: Anaerobic digester | place: Hong Kong | collected 2014-12-17 ... | reverse complement strand
GAATCGTATCTTTGATGTACATGATCTACGAGAATCTCCTCCGCGATGCCCGCTTCGGGGCCAAGAAACTGGCCCTGCTCATCGACCCCGACAAGCAGGATGCAGGTCAATTGGAGGAGGTCGCCCGTGAAGCTCAGCGGGTAGGTGTCGACTACCTGCTCGTGGGCGGCAGCCTGTTGACCCGGGATACCCTGAATGAAACCGTCCGTCGGCTCAAGCAGGAATCCAACCTGCCGGTGTTGCTTTTTCCGGGCTCATCCTGGCAGATCACGGATCAAGCCGATGCCCTGTTGTACCTGTCACTGATCTCCGGTCGGAATGCCGACCTCCTGATCGGACAGCAGGTCCAGGCAGCACCCCTGCTCGACCAGATGGACCTGGAAGTGATCCCGACCGGCTATATGCTCATCGACGGTGGCGCCCCCACCACGGTGTCCTACATCACCCAGACCGCGCCGATCCCTTCCAACAAGCCGGATATTGCCGTAGCCACCGCCCTGGCCGGCAAGTACCTGGGCATGCAGGTGCTCTATCTGGATGCGGGGTCAGGAGCCAGGAATCCTGTGCCACCAGACATGATCCGGCAGGTCAAATGCCGGGTCGACCTGCCCCTCCTGGTGGGCGGTGGCATCCGGACGCCGGACCAGGCCGTACAGGCCCTTCGCAACGGGGCCGATATCGTGGTGATCGGTACGGCGATCGAACGCGATCCGACGCTACTGGCCGATATGGCCCAGGCCGTTCAAACCGCCATGCTCCTGGCAAACTAGGTGATCCATCTTTCATTCCCGGAACCTCACGGGAAACCTGTACGTTTACGTCAGAACATGGCCATGCAACGTGAAGAAGGAACAGTGATCAAGTCGACCGGAAGCTGGTATCAGGTTCGGATACCCGGTTCAGCAGAGCCCCTGTCCTGCCGCATTACCGGAAAACATCGATTGGGCAACCTGAAGCTGACCAACCCCGTGGCCGTTGGTGATCAGGTCATCGTAAGCCGCGAACCGGATGGTTCCGGCATGATCCGGGAGATCCGGCCACGAACCAACTATGTGGTCCGACAGAGCCCCCGCCAAAAACACCAGGTCCACCTGCTCGCCTCCAATGTGGATCAGGCCATCCTGGTCATGACCATCGTTGAGCCCAATATCAAACAGGGATTCATTGACCGCTACCTGCTGATGACCGAACCCTACGATGTTCCGACAGTCATCGTGTGCAATAAGGCGGATCTCTATGACGAGGATGCCCTGGATATCCTGGGCGGCCTGATCATGTTGTACGAGCCTCTTGGCTATACCATCGTGGTGTGCTCCGCCCTGGATGGTACTGGACTCGACGAATTGAAAGCCATCCTGAAAGACAAGCGCAGTCTGATCAGCGGACAGAGTGGCGTCGGAAAATCCACGCTGATCAACGCCCTCCAGCCGGGGTTCGACCTGCGCACCAGTGAGTTGTCCGATTACAGCGGAAAGGGACAACATACCACCACATTCGCCGAGATGTATACCCTGGCCTTTGGCGGGGAGATCATTGACACACCCGGTATCAAGACCCTGTCATACAATCACCTCACGGTCCAGGATGTCAGCCACAATTTCAGGGAGATCTTCACCGCCAGCACCGACTGCCGGTTCGGGGATTGCCTGCATCGCAACGAACCCGGTTGTGCCGTCAAGGAAGCCGTGGAGGACGGGCGCATTCATCCCCTCCGCTACATGAACTACCTGCAGATCCTCGAGGAGATCGAAAACCAGAACTACTGGGAACTGCGGGAAGACATCTGATCCGCCTAGCCGTAGAGCTCGTAGACTACCTGGTCACGCGCATAGCCCATCTCGATCAACAGGTTTTCGACCGCCGAGTCGATCATGTTCGTCCATCCGCACAGGAGGAATTTCAGATCCGGCCTGACATGGGCATACTCCTCCTTGTACGCCTGGTGGACATAGCCCTTCATCATCCAGGGCTCGGATGGATCATTCTCGATCCTCGACAGGGTGGCGGTATAGCGGAATCTCGGTTGGCGGGCTGCCAGGTCCAGGAATTCATCGGCATACAGCAGATCCTCCCTGGTCCTCGATCCGTAGATCAGATGGATGTCCCGGTCAGGCCATCCCCGATGGTCCAGGTCGAAGAGCATGCTGCGGAAGGGCGCTACCCCGGTGCCTGTGCAGATCATCACCAGGTCCTGGTCGATCCGCTGGGGCAGGACAAAGGCGCCATCCGGGCCCTTGAACTTGATCAGGGTACCCACTTCAACCTGATGGAACAGGTATTCCGTAGCCAGTCCGCCCGGCATATGGACGATACAGAGCTCGATAGGCTGACCTGGTTGCGGTCGGCTGGCAATGGAATAACTGCGCCACCGTTGCAGACGCTTTTCGCCGATGGGCAGGTCCATAGTCAGGAACTGACCGGCCTGGAAATCAAAGACAGGAGCATCAGCAGGCAACTCCAACCAGATCCGCCGTACCCGCGGAGAGGCGGATTCGATTCGGGTGACCGGCGCTGTATACCAGGTGGTAGGCATAGAGGGATTGATTTATTTCAAGCGACAGATCGTATTCTCTGCCATGGAAAACATAAACCGGAAACCGGGAGAAAGTTGAGATGCGAAGCCTCAAGTCATGGAATGGCAACTACCCTTCCAGAACCAATTCCCTCCAGGAGAAGACTACCGGGAATCCCCGCTCAGCCAACCACCGTTTCATCGCCTTGGGATCCTCATGTGAGGCAGCCAGGAAAAAGTCGCCACCCCAGGCTCCCAAAGGCTTGATCAACCCCGGAAAATCCGGCGCCCAGGGATTGGCCTCCACTTGCAGGATCCTGCTCAGGCGCTGGTTGTGCTCGGTCAGGTATCCCATCCACTCATCCAGCGATTCTGCATCCACCACCTGGTTGCTCAGCAGAGAAATGGCCTCCACCTCTGAGGCTGCCTTCCGCAGGGCATCAGCATGCTGATCAACGGAATGGCGCGAATTCATCTTGTTTCCCGAATAGACCAGAAGCAACTGATCGGCAAATCCCCAATCCAATCCCAGGGGTGTGATGTGGATCTCATCCTCGGTGTTCCGGTACAGGATCGGTCCTTCTGCTGTGGCACAGGCCAGGTCGTAGCCTGATCCGCCAAAGGTTTGGTCATACAGGGTCCAGGGGTCGACCTCGCCCCATTCGGCGATGGCATGGATCAGGGTGCTGCTGCTGCCCATGCCCCAGGCGGGGTCAAATTCCAGGCGGCATTCCACTTTCTGCCCTTTCCAGTCCGCCAGGAAATCCGGATTCTGCCGGGTCACGGCTGTGAGGATGTCGGTCAGGCGGTTGGCCATATCCTGGTCGGATGTCTCCTGTGCTGTAAAGTCCAGCATGGAAAACTGGCCTTCAAACCACACCGAACCATCCGGACGAAGGCTCTTCCAGTGAAGATCAGCACCCCGGGCAGGCTTGATGCTGACATGCTGGCCCAGTTTCAACGGAACAGCCAACGCTTCGGCGCCTTGCAGGACCAGATACTCTCCAGTGATCAGGAGCTTGCCATGAGCATAAGAAGTGATTGCAGACAAAGGAACGGGTGTTTCACGGTTTCACCGCGAAGGTAGCAGGTTGGGTGCGAATCCACTCCAAATATTCGCGCACACCCTGGTAGGTGACCACTTTATCCGAAAAATGCCCTTCGACAGATACCTTTTCATGATCGGAAGCCCCCAGGCTGTGCAGGATGTTCTGGAGGTGCATTTTCATATGCCCCTGCTGAATCCCCGTGGTAACCAGGGATCGCAAGGCGGCAAAATTCTGGGCAAGACCCACCGAAGCGACGATCTGCATCAATTCCTCGGCCGTTGGATTGCCCAGCAACTCCAATGATCTTCTGGCCATGGGGTGGAGCGCGGTCAGTCCACCGACGGTACCCAGGGCCAGGGGAATGTCCATCCAGAAATGGAAGACCTCATCCTCGATCCGGCATTCACTGAGGCCCCGATACTGGCCATCCCGGGCGGCATAGGCGTGACCACATGCCTCCACAGCCCGAAAGTCATTGCCCGTAGCAATCACGACCGCGTCGATCCCATTGAAGATCCCCTTGTTGTGGGTCGTAGCCCGATAGGGGTCCATGCGGGCGATCCGAACGGCCAGGGCAAATTTCTCGGCAAAGGTCCGGGCATCGATCCCGTTGGGGAAGGAACCCAGGGCGTTGACCGGGCAAGACACTTCGGCACGGACCAGGCATTCGGGGGTGTAGTTGGACAGGATGGACATGATCACCTGGACCTCACGCTCTTCGTCCGACCAGTCTGCCTGTCCGGAGATCACATCGGTCAGGGTCTGGGCAAAGGATTCCAGAACGGTATTGATCAGGTTGGCACCCATGGAATCACAGGTCTCCATGTCGATATCGATCTGGTAATACCCTGCTTCCACTTCCGGCAAGGTGCGCAGACGGACGCCCACCAGGCCTCCGCCCCGTTTTTCCATATTCGCCAGGTGCACTGCCGCATCACGTCTCATGGCTTGTTCCAGCATGGGGAAAAGCGCCTCCAATTTCTCCCGTGGTCCCCGCCACAAGAAATGGACCTGGCCCTTCTTGATCATGCCGATCACCCTGGCTTGAAAACCACCTCGGTCCATCCAGAACTTGGCTGCGGCGGAGGCTGCCGCCACGACAGAACTTTCCTCGATCACCATCGGGACACAATAGTACTGGCCGTTGATGAGGACATTGGGGGCAACCCCGTAGGGCAGCAGATAGTTGGAGATGGTGTTCTCACTGAAGCCGTCGAGCACCTTCTGCTGGTCTTCATTGTGATGCCAGTAACTGGTCAGCTCACGCATGACGGTATCCGGATCCCGGAAGAAGTTCTCCACGATCCACTTGATCTTCCCCACCTTGGAAAGCTTGGAAAACCCGGCGATGGGCTGTTTGGGTGCCGTACTCATAGACTTGCCTCTTCCTTGATCTGTAAAAATGCCTGGGCCATCTCCAACCCCCTGATCTGTGCTTCCAGATAGCGGAACAGGGGTTCTTCTCCTTCCCGCGCATACCGCAACAAGGCGGAAGCCTGGCCATAGATCGAGGTGAGCTGGCAGCTCCTGGTCAGGTAATAGCCATCGAGAAAATCATGGACCCCTCCGGAGATGATGATCTGCTGGCAAGACAGCGGACCTTTCTTTTCGCGGACGATCTGATTGATCCATCCGACCATCTGTCGGGCATCATGGCCCACTCTGACCATCGGTGCCCAATGTTCTCTCAGATCGTCGGTCCGGCGAAGGTTTTCCAGTTGGGCAAAATTGGTCCCACCAGCAGCGGCCAGATCAACGGCCGCCAGAGGCAGATGAAGCAGGGCCTTCAGGCTGTGGTATCCCATCCCCTGTCCAACCTCCTTGACCATCACCGGATAGGTGGCCTTGTCCAGGATCTGTTGGATGGTCCGCAATGGAGGCTGCTCAAATCGATCTCCTTCCGGTTGAAACCATTCCTGGAGCGGGTTGACGTGAATGATCAGGCCATCCGCGTCCAGGCGCTGGATCAAGGAGTCGATTAAATGCAGATCTCCCTGTTTGATGAGCACTTCAAGCTGGGCAATGCCCAGATTCGCATACAAGGGCAGATCCGGACCTAGCAACGGTCGAACGGCAAAATCAGCCAGGTGCTCATCACTGGTCAACAGCGATCGACAGCTCCCGAGGCCCATGCCCATCCCAAACTGCCGGCAGGCCCTGGCGAGGTTGGTGTTGATGGTCCTGGCCCAGGTGGCTCCCCCTGTCATGCTCGACACCCAGATCGGTGTGCGCATGGTTTTACCCAGGAAGGTGATGTCAGGCAGACTGCCGGGCATAGGATGCCCACTGAACATGGGTTCGTACAGAAAGCGTTCGTCCAGTTCACCGGAGGAGATCCTGGACTGGAAGGCCAATTCGATGTGATCGGCTTTTCTCGCCTCAGCTGTGCCCGGACTTTCCGCGATCAATGGACCCGAAATCGGGCTATCTGCCTTTTTCATACCATGAAGTTAATGATTCGGTGACAACACCATTCAGGTCATTCCTGTGATACGAGCACCAGGGAGCATTAACTCCGATGCATGGTCCTGAGTTCATGGAAACCAAATTCAACCAGAGTCATCCGGATCTTTCCAACGGCGAAACCGTAGATTTACCCTCCGACTGAAACCCCGACTGGATAAAACCCCCTTCATGACCGCGATTGATGCTGACCATCTGTCCACCACTGACTTGCTCGAACTGGCCAGGCGTACTACGCCCATCCAACTGAACCAGGAAACCCTGCACCGGACCTCTGAATGCCGGCAGGTCCTTGATCGGATGATCAGCCGTCCGGATGCCTTGTATTACGGGATCAATACCGGATTTGGCGACTTGTGCAACGTATCCATATCACCGGAGGATATCGAACAACTGCAACGCAATCTCATCCTCTCCCATGCCTGTGGTACGGGAGAAGAGGTACCTCCTCCGATCAATGACCTGATCCAGTTGCTCAAGATCCGCAATCTGACCCTGGGCTTTTCCGGTGTGCGGGCGGATACCCTGCAATTGATGGTCAACTTGTTCAATGCCGGCGTCCGGCCGGTCATTCATACCCAGGGATCCCTCGGTGCATCGGGCGATCTGGCCCCACTGGCCCATCTGGCCCTGGTCCTCATCGGCGAGGGAAAGACCGATTGGCAGGGTCAGCGTCTTCCTGCCCGGGACATCCTGAACAAGCTCGGATGGCCACCCCTGAATCTGGGGGCCAAGGAGGGCCTGGCTCTCTTGAACGGAACGCAGTTTTCGACCGCCTACGGAGTCTGGGCCGTTGAGCAGGGCAGGGCGTTGCTCGAATGGGCGGATGCGATAGCTGCCTTGTCCATGGATGCCTTCCTTTGCCAGGCGGCACCACTGGATGATCGCCTGCACCAATTGCGGCGCCAGCCCGGCCAGATCGCGGTAGCGTCCAGAATCCGGCATTGGCTGGCTGGTTCACCTCTGGGAAATACCCGGCGGCCGGCCGTCCAGGATCCCTATGCCTTCCGCTGTGTCCCGCAAGTCCATGGCGCCAGCCGGGATGCCTGGGGATATACCCGCCAGGTGATCGACCAGGAGATCAATGCGGTGACCGACAATCCGACCATTTTCCCCGGGCAGGAGGATATCCTGTCAGGCGGTAATTTCCATGCCCAGCCCATTGCCCTGGCCCTGGATTTTCTGGCCATCGCCCTGGCGGAGCTGGCCAGCATTTCCGAGCGGCGCATCTTCCAGCTGGTCAGTGGCAAACGGGACCTTCCACCCTTCCTGGTCAACAAACCCGGACTGCATTCCGGCTTGATGATCGCCCAATACACCGCTGCTTCCATTGTCAGCCAGAGCAAACAACTCTGTACCCCTGCTTCGGTGGATTCCATCGTTTCTTCGAACGGCCAGGAAGACCATGTGAGCATGGCTGCCAATGCCGCGACCAAACTGTACCGGGTGGTGGAGAATACAAGGACCGTGCTGGCGATCGAATGGATGACCGCTGCTCAGGCTCTGGATTTCCGCCGGCCGCTGGCCAGCAGTGCGATCCTGGAACCCCTGGTGCAAGCGTATCGCACCAGGGTACCCTTTCTATCCGAGGACCGCATCATCAGTGATGACATTCACCAAACCATCGATTTCCTCCAGGCTCATGACGCCCGTATCATGGAATAGAATGCTGGTCCTGCTGGTTGTGATGGCCCTGTCCAGCCCCCTGGTACAGGCTCAGGATAGGAAAGGTATAGGCTTGACCCTGACCAATCACACCGGCTTTATCCTGAAACATACCGACAAGCTGACGTTCACCCCTCCACCGGTCAGCAGTGGTCTGGAGGTTTCCTTTACCCATCGTACCCATGGACAAAAGAACTGGGAAGCCTGGAACCGTTACCCCGTTTTTGGAATCAATGCCATCTGGATCGATCTGGGTTCGGACGAACTCGGTCATGCCTTCGGCGCCTATCCCTTTGTCGATGTCCCCCTGTTCCATCATCAACAGTGGAGCGGGTATGCGCAGATCGGCAGTGGACTGGCCTGGCTGACGAAGCGCTTTGATCGCATCCGGAATCCGCTCAACAATGCCATCGGGTCCAACCTCAATAATTCCGCCGCCTTTCGCATTCACGTGGATTACCGGTGGCGTCCCGATTGGCTGTTCACCGGCGGACTCAGCTTCACCCACTTCTCCAATGGGCAGGCCCAGACCCCCAATTACGGGATCAATGTAATTGGCGGAATGATCGGAGCCCAATGGGTGCCCCATCCCCTGGCATCGTCGGATTACCAGCCGGCTACTGAACCCAAGACACCCCTGCGGCGCTTCGGCCTGAGCACCTATGCCAATCTGGCCTTTCGAGAGCATTTCACCTTTGGAGGACCCCGATATCCGGTATATATCGCCTCTCTGGCCGGGCTCTATCAGTTCTCTCGGATCAACCGGTTGCATGTAGGCCTGGAATATGAATACAATCAGGGCATCTATACATTCAGCAAACTGAATTGGCAGATCCAGGGGGATAATGCCCGCCGATGGGCGGCCAGTCGGCTGATGGTCTTTGTGGCAGACGAGTTCCTCTTTGGCAATTGGGCTATTCTCGTCCAGGCCGGCACCTATATCGGCGGATTTGGCGAATTCATCCCCTTGCCAGTGTACAATAAGCTCGCTCTTCGCTACTATCTGCCGTATCTTCCGTGGACCAATGCCCGGTTTTTTGGCGGACTGACCCTGAAAAGCCATATGATCACGGCAGAATACATCGCCCTGGGCATGGGTGTTACCTTTGATTGAACCGTTAAAGGTTTACAAATTTGACCATCTGGTACGAAGCAAATCCCGATCAACGTTGTCTCTCCTAAAACCAGCCTTATGAAACGCACCACCCTGTCCCTGTTCCTACTCGCCATGTTGCCAGTGATCTCCTGGCAGTGCAACGGCAGCAAGGATGCCTTTCGCACCTTCAACCTGCTTCCCATCGAACAGGATATTCAACTGGGGCAGGAGGTGCAGAAGGAAATAGCCAGCAAACCAGCCGAATATCCCCTCCTGCCCGAAAAAGGGAATGAACAGATCTATCAATATATCCGCGGGATCACGCAGAAGATCCTCAATACCGGACAGGTGCAGCATCGCGACCAATTCCCCTGGGAAGTCAAGATCATTCACGACGACAAGACCCTGAATGCCTTTTGCGCCCCGGGAGGATATATCTATGTGTACACCGGCCTGATCAAGTTCCTCGATTCAGAAGACCAGCTGGCAGGCGTGATGGGACATGAGATCGCCCATGCCGACCTGCGTCACAGCACCCGGCAGATCACCAAGGCCATGGGGCTGACCCTGGTCGCGGAGATCCTGGTGGGACAAAAGCAGGAAGAACTCAAGCAACTGGCTGTCGGGCTGATCGGACTGAGCTTCAGCCGCGAGCACGAGACCGAATCCGATATGGCGTCGGTGCGATACCTCTGCGGAACGGAATACAATGCAGCCGGTTCGGCTGGCTTTTTCCGGAAGATGGAGGGACAACCGACACCTCCCGTGTTTCTGAGCACTCACCCCAATCCGGCCAACCGCGTGAAGAAGATCGACGAGGAAAAGGTCAAGCTCACATGCTCCGGCAGCCAGACCTATAACTCGAAGTACGTCCAGATGAAGAATTTGCTGCCGAAATAATTCATCCGTCACCTCGCATTTAAAAAAAATGGGGGCGATCGAATGCATTCGATCGTCCCCATTTTCATTCATGAACGAGCAAGGCTGGTATCAACCCATCTCGGCCACCACCTCCCTGACTTCGGGCACCATCCGCTTCAACATGCCTTCGATGCCGGCCTTCAGGGTGACCGTACTGGATGGGCAACCACTGCAGGAACCCTGCATGATCACACTGACCACACCTTCACGGAATCCCTTGAATTCAATATTGCCGCCATCCATTTCCACGGCGGGCTTGACATAGGTCTCGATCAACTCGGCGATCTTCTGGGCAATGGCGGCATCTTCCTCCGTATAATCATAATTGGCCCCCCGCTCCTCAGCGACGGCCTGCATGGCCTCTGTAAATCCCTCCCGGATGATCTCCTTGCCCTCTTCGATATAGGCCTTGAGAAACTCCTTCAACCGCAACATGATATCTTCCCACGCAAAGGTCAGTTCCTTGGTCACGGTCACAAAATTGTTGGAGATGTAGACCCCTTTGACAAAGGGCTGCTCAAACAATTCCCTGGCCAGGGGAGACCATTCCTCTGCCAGCTCCGGAGTCCGAAAATCGGCAGTACCCTGATACAACATCCGGTTGGTCACATATTTCAGTGACTCCGGATTGGGGGTCTGCTCGGTATACATCATCACGGGGGTCTTGACCGTATTGCTCATCTTGGCTTGACTTTACGTAGTAAAACGGTTCAGGGGGTGGAAGGTTCCGAAACTTACAAGGTTTCCAGCATGGTCCATACCAATCCAAGCGAAATCTTTTGCGGGATGGGCGTCCAGGTGTATCCGCCGGCATCCAGGGTCACATCCTTCCAGGTCGCATAGAAGTTGTTCTGGACAGCCTCAGTCACACAGAACAGTCGACCGGATTGACCGGCAGGGACATCTTCCAACAGGAAAACGCCGCCCCCTTTATAATCCAGGGTAAAGCAATGATTCGTTACCGGATCCAGCCAATATACTGCCGTATTCGCCTCTGAAAATCCTTCCGGCATCTGCACCTGGATCTCCGGGTCAGCTGTCGACAATGTGGTTTCCTCCCCCAGGCAACCAATACCCGCCGCCTGAACAGCCACCAGATAGCCATTGACCCCGGCACCATTGACCGGGTCGATCCAGTTGGTCAGGCTGAATTGGCCCTGAGGGTCCTTCTGCCACCGGAAAACCCAGGGGGTGGGGCGGGTACCATTGTATACCTGGAGCGAACCGCCGGAAACAGACGGCCACCTCATAAGGATGTCCCGTTGCAGCACCAGAGACTCGCCCTCTTTCTCTGCGGTCAATGACCAGGCGATGTCCGTCTGGATCCTGCCCTGGTAATCACGCATGGACAGCTGGTCGCTGACCTGATCCAGGAGTGTCCTGATCTCCTTCCACTCCAGCTGATACCCATCAGTGACGACTTTGCCACCGGAGGTGACCCAGGCACTGTCCGGTATCTCCAGGATCACACCGGTCTTCGATCGGACCTGAATGGACGAACCGGTCACGCCCTGCAATGCATAGATCGTATCGGTCTGCGCTGGCGCCAACTGGTAGAAGTTCAGGATGCTCCCCCTGGGAATCGGCACGGTGTAGTCCGGGCTGAATTCATCGACCTCAGGCTCACAGGATGCCAGCAAGCAACCCGCCAATAGCACGAAAAGGTAGCGTCGGATCATCATCAGAAATAATTGCGAATACCCATGGCCAGACCGAGGTTCACGTACTTCTGGTCGATCGGATAGGCCTGGATATTCATGGGTTGCAGCCAGACCCGCAATTGGGGTTCCAGGAGCAGGTGCAGCTTGGGACGCAGGGCATAGTTGAAGCCCAGGCTCATCATCAGACTGCTGCCGACCCGGGTACGGAAGGCCCGGTACGCCTGATCGTTATTGGAGTCAAAGTTGACCAACTGATGATCGGGGTCCAGGAAATCACCTCGCTGGGAAGCAGCGACATTGAAGAGGATCCCGGTATTCAACTGGATCACCCACCTGTCCCGATCGATCTCATAGCCCAGCATCACCGGGATATCATAGAACCTATACCGGTTATAGCCGATCTTGTTGTAGTTGCCGTATTCGGTCACGGAGAGGGTATCCCACACATAGATGATGTTGCCATTCTGGTAGATCGTATCCAGGGTAACGTCGATCACCTTGGTCACCTGGGCATTCTCATCGCGGTAACGCAGGCGCTCCACGATGTCTGTATAGATGAGTCCGGTGCGCAGAGCCAATCCTCCCTTAAAGTGGGCATTGGCCCGGAACCCCGCGCTGTAGGCAAAGACATAGGATTCATCATCGTTTCGTTGCTCGGCATAGCCGATCATGCTGGGATCCTTGTACACCAGCTGACGTGACGCATATTCGGGGGCGATGTAGGCATCCACGGAAATGCCGCGCAGGAAACTGTTGAAACTGTAGCAGGAGGGTACCTTCTTTCGTTTATTGCCCTGGCCGGAACCGGGTAGTTTCAGTGGCTGCATCGAGGCCACTTCTTCGGCCTGGTCTACCTGGAGCAGATCGGTGGTGGCAAACCGATAATCCAATTCGACCACTTCCGTTTCCCTGGACCGATTCCCTGGTTCGGCTGTCTGCATCGAGGGACGGGATCCGATGGATTCACTTCCTTTCGATTGATCGATGTTTTCAGCCGTCTCTGCAATGAATGTGCGATGGTGCTCAGCGGACGCCGCCGTGGCTTCCTCACTGGTGGATGAGGCTCTTTCGGTTGTCTGGCGATTGGAAGAAGCAATTGACGATTTCGCTTTGGCTTGACGCTGCGCAGATGAGGTGTTGGCAGTTGTATTGCGGTTCAGGTCGGATGCGGTTTGATCCACACCGTGATGGATATCCGCAGACGTGATGATGGACTGATCGGGGATGTCACTGGACTGGTCGCCCGGGGTGTCGGATGCAGCGACCTGTTGTTCGATCTGCTCGACGGCTTGTCTTTCCGATTCGGGCATCCTGGCAGGACCCTGCCCAATGCTCAACACGCCGGCAATGATGCCGACAAGGAGGATACTGGCCGAAAAGAAGTACCACCCGAAGGGATGGGTCCGATTCTGCTTCCGGCCTTCCTGGATCCTGGCCCACATGTCCTCAGGCACCGGGGAGCTGTGGCTCGCCAGTTTCTGCCTCAGGGCATCGTCCATTCGATAATGCTGTTGCTTCTTCATCTTCTCACTATAATGCCACTCGCGTGATAGCCAATACTTTTTCCTGCAGCCATTTTCTGGCTTTTACCAATTGAGATCGCGACGTACTTTCTTCAATAGAAAGTAATTCGGCGATCTCCTGATGCTTGTACCCTTCGATCACATACAGGTTGAATACCGCTCGATACCCATCCGGCAGGTCGCGGATCAACCGATGAATCTCCTGCTCACCCAGATGGCCAATGACATCGGGCAGATCAGTGCTTTCCCTGAACTCCTCGACTATGGACAACTCCTGGGTAGGACGAGCCTTGCGGAGATGCTTCAATGCTGAAGTCACCATGATTCTACGGATCCATCCTTCAAAAGATCCCTCATGCCGAAATCCTTTCAGATGGGAGAACACCTTGATGAATCCCTCCTGAAGAATATCTTCCGCCTCTTCCGTTTCACGGGCATACCTCAAACACACCGACATCATCCGACCAGCATACCGGTCGAACAATGCGCGCTCACAATGAGGATCCCCCCGTAAGCATCCCTCGATCAATTCTCGTTCCGTCAAACGATTGTCTTCGTTATCCTCTAAAAATACGCCAATATTCAGATACGGCGAAAGGTCAAAACGCTGCCTGGTCGGGAAAAGATGCGTTTCTTCGATCGAACCTGCCTGTCGGACAGGCCTGACATGATAGCTAGATCACCGTCAATTTCCATTTGCCCCGCCTGAACAGGATGATGCAAAGTACCGCCAGAATACTCTCCGAAATGGCCACTGCCACAAAGACGCCATCCGGCCCCAGACCCGCACCGGAAGACAGATACCAGGCCAGGGGGATCTCGATCATCCAGAAACTGATCAGGTTGAGGATCATGGGCGTACGGGTGTCTCCCGAGCCGTTGAACGCCTGGCCCAGAACCATTCCATAGGCAAAGAAGATATAGCCCAGGCTGATGATCCGCAGGCTTTGCGCCCCGATGGCTACAACCTCGGGTGTGGGATCAAAAATGCCAATGATCGGGGCAGCCAGGCTGATATACAGGATGGCCACAACCAACATGAAGTACATGGTATATCGGCTGGCCAGCCAGGTGGATCGCTCGGCCTCATCGGGTTGTCCTGCGCCAAGGTGCTGGCCCACCAGGGTCGAAGCGGCATTGGCGATCCCCCAGGCCGGTAGTATGGTGAAAATGATCACCCGGATCGAAATGGTGTATCCCGCCAGG
>ERZ795053.4939-NODE-4939-length-14108-cov-7.064257_pt1 | contig 14108 bp, 11 predicted proteins | sample MGYA00375137_ERZ795053 | MGnify/ENA primary metagenome ERZ795053 (study PRJEB30182, sample SAMN05720284) | activated sludge metagenome | isolation source: Anaerobic digester | place: Hong Kong | collected 2014-12-17 ... | reverse complement strand
TTTCCTGCACGAGCTTGCGTTTAGATTTGTATTCCTTTTCCTCGTCCGTCAGCTCTTTCTTCTCGCTTGGCGTAAGCTCGCCGCCCTTTGCCTTGTTCTTGAGTTCCTTGACCTTGTCACTCTTGTTGATGATGGTCTCGATGATGTTGTCGCCAAGTGCACGCCATCCCTCGATGCGTTCGACGGCGGCCATCGCCTCGGGACTATCCAGCACGCGCCGCAGCGTGTCGTTGTCCACGTTCACCAGCAGCGCGGATTCCCATTTGCGGGCGAGCAGCGTGGCGGATGTTCCGGCCATCGCAATGTCGAGGATGCCGCCCGCGTCGATCTGCGTCATGTTCGCGCCGTCATAGGCCAGCACCGGCAGGAACGACACGAGCTCGCGCACGGCATTCTCCGGGTTCGCCTCGCCCGGTGAAAGCCCGATGCCGTATTCGGACAACTGCCGCAGCGCGCGCGTCAGCGCGAAGTCGAACACGAAGCAGACGGGCTTGAGGATTTCTTCCTCGTTCGGATTGTCGCCGTGGGGGTTCTTGATCGACCACGGCGACTGCACCCGAAACGCGGCCTGAAAATAGGTTTCCGGTGACTTGAGGTTGCGCAGCATCAAGATCGAGGACCATTGCGCCACAGTCACGCCGGTGGTCAGCTTGCCGCATGACAGCGTGATGGTCTTGGTGTCGAAGCCGCTGCCGACCGCCTGACGCACCGGAGGCAAAGCATCGAGTCCGATCCCCGCCGACGTTCCCGCCGCCACGATCACCCTGTAATCGCGCCAGAAGGTATTGTGCTTCTCCGCCAGCAGGTTCGCCATTGCATGACAGGCGGCGACATTGGGCAGGAACCAGAACGAATGCTGCAGATATGGCAAGAGCCGCACGTCCGAATAGGGGAACGGCGGCCGCGTGCCTGTTTTCAGGCTCTCAACCGTTTGCGGGGCATAGCCGCCCCGGATGATGTCGAGCCACTTCTGCACGTCGGTCTTGTGCTTGAATACCGCCGTGCCGCCTGTGCCGGTGGCGGCGAAAAAGGCATTCAGGTCGAATTCGTCGAACTCCCCGGCGCTGGCGATCGCCAGCAGCTCGTCGGGCATCTGGTAGGTCAGCAGCCGCATTTGCGGCAGCGCGCCATAGGGGTTGCGCTTGCCCGGTTTCTGCGCAGCAAAGGCGGCCTTGGCGCGCTGTTCGTCGGTATAGGTCCAGTTGAAGATCTGTTCCTCGATGAACTCGCCCGTCGCGAGGGCCTTGAAGGGCGTCCCGGAGAGATAGAGATAGGCGCGCGTGGTGATCGGCAGAAACCCGGCTTCGCTCTCTGAAAGCACGCCAAGGTCTTCGTTCACCTCTTCCAGATCGGTGGCATATTCGAGACTGGTTTCCTTCTTGGCGACAGCCGCATCCTCGCCTTCGAAAAGCTCCTTCGCCGTCTCCCGCCATGCGCCGAAATGGTATTCATCGAACACCACCAGATCCCAGTTGATGGTATGGAGCCATTCGTTTCTGGCTTTGATGTTCCCGACCTTGTCGCGTCCCAGCAGGTCCTGGAACGAGCCGAAATAGACTACCGGCTTGTCGTTGTCGATCTGGCTGGGGTCGCAGCCGGAATTGCGGGAGAGATACTGCCAGCCGTCGAAATCCACATGCGATTCGAGGTCGGTCTGCCATGCGTCCTCGACAGCGGGCTTGAAGGTCAGAACCAGCACCCGCTTGGCGTCCAGCTTCCTGACAAGCTGGTAGGTGGTGAAGGTCTTGCCGAAACGCATTTTCGCGTTCCAGAGAAAACGCGGTACGGCGGCGGCGTCCTCCTGCCAGCGGGATTGATAATAGGCATAGGTCTGCTCCACCGCCCGCGCCTGCTCGTCACGTGGCGGGAAACTTTCGTGATGCGTGCCGGTGAATTGCTGGCCGCTACGCAGTTCGGACAGCACGGTCTTCACGTCGGCGGCCGTGCACTTCATCCATTCGAGCTGCGGATTGAGAAAGCCTTTGCGTTTCAATGCGTCGCGGACGGCGTGATCGGTGATGATGCCGCCGTCATTGCGTTCGGCGCTTTCGTCCAGCTCGATGGTGTAGTTGGTGATGGCAGCGGTTTTGAGCTGTTCGGCCACCCGCTGCTTTACGTCGCGCGTGGTCTGGCCGACTTTCAGCAGCCCGTCATGCGTATCGGCGGCTATGGCATAGGCATAGATGCGCGGGCGCGCCTCCGGCTTCGGGGTAAGGACTTCCTCGATTGTGGGCTTGTTCATCGGTGGCGTCGTCCGATGCCACCTAGTCCACCCGAGCATCTGCATGAGCGGCCACTTGGGACTCGATGAAAGCAGTTTCCTCCGCCGTCAGCCCGTATCGCTGATAGAGGTTCCCATCCGACCACGCCTGGTCGAGCGGCAGGTCCGGCACGAAGGCATAAACATCGCGCGTCGCGTGCTGCGTCGCCTTTCGTAATGATACCAAAAAACGAACGAATCGTGTGCGCAAATATCCTGCGAAGTTTCTCGCCGCCGCTTCGTTGTCGAGATGTCCTGCGACTAGATATGTTTCCGTGCAGGCCGTCCCCGGTTCTGCAATAATCGGCTTGCTGAGAAATTTGGTTTCAACCGCCGCGCTGGTGCCTTGAACGGCGGTCATCAGCACCTTCCACTCGTCGATCCAGTGAGAGTTCGTGGTGATAGCAGAGCGTTCAATCCAACTGATTTTTTGTGAGCCGAACAGCTTGATCGGATCTTTGAGGCCCACCTTATTCGGTCTACCGTGAAAATTCGTTGGGAAGCCGAACGGTTTACGGCTTGTCACACGCGCATCGAGGGTCGGTTCACCTCTTGCCCTGACTTTTTCGAGGATTGGCACCGCCTCATTCCGCCGCACCAGGACATCGTAAACATCGAGGTATCGTGCAACCGCTGGTCCGGTCGGTTGCCCATCCCAAATCGTCTGAAACTGACACGGCCCCTGGTAACCGCCGTCCCACAGGAAATAGGATATGCCGCCCCGGATTTTCACTCCCGGAAAGGCCTCGTAGAGCTTGGGGTAATCGACGATAGCCCGCAGGTGCTTATCGGTCAGCATCTGCCTACGGAACTTGTCCAATCCCTTGCCGCCAGTCATCCAGCGTGATGGGGTAACGAACACCGCGTATTTTGGCGTCAGCGCCAGCGCCTGTTCCACGAAAATCTGATAAATCGGCGCGGCGCTGGTGCCGAAACCGCCATCGTCTAACTGATAGGGCGGGTTGCCGATGATCGCGTCAAACTGCATTTCGCCTCCGAAAAGCTCGCTAAGGCGCGCTTTAACGTCGTTGGTGTGAATGAAGGTATAGGCATGAGATTCCAGCCCTTGGCCCCGATCCAGAGTTCCCTTGCTTGCACCGCAAAATGTGCATTTTCCATTGTGCCAAATATGCTCGGTGCGTTCGAACCAGATATTGCCCTCATCCCCGGCAAAACCCTTCGCCACGGAATGTTTGCCGTTGGCGTGTTTCGAGCAATAGAGGCTCCGCCGCGCCAGCAAGCTGGTCAACGTAGTGATGCCGATGCCGAACACCTGTCGGGTCAGTATATGGTTCACACGTGCTTGCAGGTCCGGAATTTCCTCCGCCAGCCCGGCGATTAGCCGCGTGGCGATCTCCCGCAGGAAAACGCCGGATTTGGTGCAAGGGTCAAGGAACGTGACCGCGCTATCGGCCCAGATATTCGCGCCACCATTGTTGGCGGCCCAAGCTTCCGCGAGCGTGTCCAGCATCCGGTTGGCAAATTCCGGCGGCGTAAAGACTTCATCGTTGGATAGATTGGCGATGCAGCTCAATACATCGGGATTTCGCCCCCGCAGCGTAAATCCCGCCTGTTCATTCATTACCCGCCCCACGATTGCGTTTCATCGTCGAAGCCAGCCAAATCGCCAACCCTCGCAGGTGGATAGTATCGGATAGGGGTGAATATTTCATGTTTGCCGAGGCGCGAGAACAAAGACCCTTTTTCTGCAAAACCCGACATGCCGACGAGCACGTCAAGCCGGAAGTCGCGTCTTTGAAATAGGCCCTTGCCGCGGTAGCCCCATTCGACAACCGTGATAGGCGCGCCGCCGTCCTCGCGCATAGTCATGGCATCGCCGTGGATCAGGTTGACCGACAGCACATGAGACCCTGCCCGGTAAAACTCCTCGCCTGGCTCGAGCCTGAGGTAATCTGCAAAAACTTCGAGCATATTCGCCCGGCATTCAGCGATATTGTCCGGCAGCAGTTCGATGCCGTAGCAGCACATCAGCGCGAGCAGCCCGTAGTGCCGCTTCTCGAAGGCGGACTTGCCGAACTTCGCTTCGACGGCGGCCAGCTTGCGTTGCAGGATCGGGGCCAGAAAATTCCCGCTGCCGCAGGCTGGCTCCAAAAAGCGGGAATCAATGCGCTCGGTCTCGCCCTTGACGAGATCGAGCATCTTTTCGACCAGCCAGGGCGGAGTGAAAACCTCCCCGTGATCCGCGACGCGCTTTCTAGACTTCGTTAGATTCATGGGAACGCGGTCGGCATAAGGCCGATTTCCGGAAGCTTGCGGGCGAGGATTTCGCCGCGACTACTGGGTGGCGGTGCCATGTCCTTGAATTTTCCTATGGCAGCGACTGCTGCGGTCTTTTCGGCGTGCCCTTGAATGGCGGCACCTCGATTTCATGCTCACGCTGGCGGGCCTGCGCGATGTCGTAGCTGTTCTGCATGCGCATGAGCGTATCCATCGACACGCCGAACGCCTTCTCGATGCGCAGCGCCATGTCCGGCGACAGCGCGGTGTGTTCGTTGATGAAGGCCGACAGAGCCGCCCTCGTGATGCCCAAAGCCTTTGCTGTGTCCGTCACCGAAAGGCCGTGGGCCTCGACGATCTCGGCCCGGACGAAGCTGCCGGGATGAGCGGGAGAAGCCATCCTGATCCTTTTCACGGGGGCCACGGACGCAAGCCTCCCTGTTGATTCTCCCGCCAGCGTACCGAGGGCGGCTTGCCCCGTCAAACGTCAATTGACGGTTGACATATAGCCTACCTCATCGGCTCCCGGCGTCCAAATCCTCCTTGCGCATCAGATGCGGGAACCGCGCTCCGGCGCGGTTCCCCTTCTTTCCGCTAGCTGGGCGGAAGACCGCGGCATGAGCTTCGGCCGTTCGGCTGCCCTGACCCGTCAGCTCTCGCCAGCATGTTTCCCCGCTACTCGGCTCGGGTTGTCGCGGAATCTGCAACGTTTTCGCTCGGGTTGTCGCGGAATCTGCAACGTTTTCGCTCGGGTTGTCGCGTATACCGCGACATTCGCGGCCCGGCTGTCGCGGATTCTGCAACATTCCTCGCCGCATGTCGCGGAATCCGCGACATGCGGATGCGAACGAACCCGCCGGATCGACGAAGGAACCCACGGAATCGACGATCGAACCCGAGGAATCGACGATCGAACCCGGCGATTCGACGAACGAACCCGAGCCCCTGCCAACGAACCCGGCAGCGTTCAACCCTTTGCATGAAAAGGGTTTTCGCCCCCTTCGACCGACCGGCGGCCCCTGCCGCTGCTGCCGGAAAGCCGAAATTGCCGAACCAACCCGCCAGCCCGGATCGGGCTTGCGGAACGCGCAGAAATAGGCTATAAATCCTACAACGATCCGAGCCGCGGCACCGCGGCCGCCGCCGTCGTCGAGCACCCGACCCGCCAGGCTCGACCCGTCCGACCCGGCCTGCCTGGGCCCGGCGCAAGTGGCCTGGCCCGGCCGGCTGGCCGCCCGATCAGCCCGCGATCGTCACCTCGAGCCCGGCGCCGGCCAGCGCCTCGACCAGCGCCGCCTTGCAGGCGGCGAGCCCCGCCTCGGAGAGCGCCTCGGCCCGGCCGACCAGCACCGCCTGGGTGTTCGAGGCCCGCAGCAGCCACCAGCCATCGCCCTGCCGGACCCGCACCCCGTCGGTCGCGTCGACCTCCGCCCCCGCCGCCTTGAGCTGCGCCCGGACCGTCTCGATCGCCTGGAACTTCCGCTCCTCCGGGCAGTCGAAGCGCAGCTCCGGCGTGTTGAAGAGGTTGGGCATGGCATTTCGGACCTCGGCCAGCGTCCGCTCGCCCCGGGCCAGGATGTCGAGCAGCCGGAGCGCCACGTAGAGCGCGTCGTCGTGGCCGTAGAACCCGTCCGCGTAGAAGATGTGGCCGCTCATCTCGCCCGCCAGCGGTGCCCCGGTCTCGACCATCTTGCTCTTGATCAGCGAATGCCCGGTCTTCCACATCAGGGGCTTGCCGCCCCTTTTGGCGATGTCGTCGAAGAGCGCCTGGCTCGCCTTGACGTCGGCGATGATCACCGACCCCGGCCGCCGCTCGAGCAGGTCCGCCGCCAGGATCTGCAGGATCTGGTCGCCGGCGATGATCCGCCCCTGCCCGTCGACCACGCCGATCCGGTCGCCGTCCCCGTCGAAGCCGATGCCGATCTCGAACCCGCCCGCCCGCACCTTGCCGATCAGGTCGACGAGGTTCTCGGCCACGGTCGGGTCGGGGTGATGGTTCGGAAAGCGCCCGTCCACCTCGGCGAAGAGGCATCCGTGCCGCCCCGGCAGGCGCGCCGCCAGGGCCTCCATGATCGGCCCCGCCGCCCCGTTGCCGGCATCCCAGACGACATCGATCGCCCGCCCGCCCCGATAGTCCCGGAGCAGCCGCTCGACATAGGCAGCCTCGACGTCCGCCGTCTCGATCCTGCCGGCCCCGCTTTCGAAGTCACCTGCCGCCGCCAGGGCGCCCAGGGCCTGGATGCGCTCGCCGAAGAACGAGGCCTTGCCCAGCATCATCTTGAAGCCGTTGTAGTCCGGCGGGTTGTGCGAGCCGGTCACCTGGATGCCGCCATCGGTGCCGAGGTGGTGCACGGCGAAGTAGAGCATCGGCGTCGGCCCCATGCCGATGTCGACCACGTCGACGCCGGCGGCGGCGAGGCCCTCGACCAGCGCCGCCGCGAGCTCGGGCGAGCTCAGCCGCCCGTCGCGGCCGACCGCCACGCGCCGCCCGCCACCGCGGCGGACCATGCTGCCGAAGCTGCGGCCGATCGCCCGCGCATCGGCGGCGTGGAGCGTGTCGCCGACGATGCCGCGGATATCGTACTCGCGCAGGACGGTCGGATCGAAGCGGTGGCTCTTGGGCAAGATGGCTGGATTCCCTCGGCTGGTGATCGGCTCAGGCGGCAGGCGTCGTGGCCCGGCCGATGCCGGTATAGGCGAAGCCGGCCTGGGTGACCTGCAGCGGGTCGAAGATGTTGCGCAGATCGACCAGCACGGGCCGGCGCATCTCGTCGTGCAGCCGGCCGAGATCGAGCCCGCGGAAGACGTTCCATTCGGTCAGGATGACCAGCGCATCGGCCTGCCGGGCGGCGTCGTAGGGCCCGGCGCACCACTCGACCTCGGGGAGGAGCGCCTCGGCCTCGCGCATGCCTTCCGGATCGAAGGCCTGGACCTTCGCCCCCTCGGCGCGCAGCGCCGGCAGGATCACGAGGCTCGGGCTGTCGCGCATGTCGTCGGTGTTGGGCTTGAAGGTGACGCCCAGGACGCCGATCGTCTTGCCGGCGACGGAGCCGCCACAGGCATCGACGATCTTGCGGACCATGCGCCGCTTGCGCCCCTCGTTGACGCTCACCACCGTCTCGACGATGCGCAGCGGGCTGTCGTACTGCTCGCCGCTGCGCAGCAGCGCCAGGGTGTCCTTGGGGAAGCAGGAGCCGCCATAGCCGGGTCCCGAATGGAGGAACTTGCGCCCGATCCGCCCATCCAGCCCCATGCCCTTGGCGACCTGCTGCACGTCGGCGCCGACCTTCTCGCAGAGATCGGCCATCTCGTTGATGAAGGTGATCTTGGTGGCGAGGAAGCTGTTGGTCGCGTACTTGACCAGCTCGGCCGTCTCGAGCGTGGTGAACATGATCGGCGTCTCGATCAGGTTGAGCGGCCGGTAGGCATTGGCCAGCGCGTCGTGCGCGCGTTCGCTCTCGACCCCGCAGACCACCCGGTCCGGCCGGAGGAAGTCCTCGATCGCCGAGCCCTCGCGCAGGAACTCGGGATTGGAGGCGACGTCGATCGCGAGATCCGGCCGCTTGGCGCGGAACAGCCGCTGCAGCCGACGGCCGGTGCCGACCGGCACGGTCGACTTGGTGACCACCACCGTCGGCCCCTCGAGCGCTTCGGCGATCTCCTCGGCGGCGGCGAAGACATAGGTCAGGTCGGCATGACCGTCGCCTCGCCGGGTCGGCGTGCCGACGGCGATGAACACCGCCTCGCTCTGTCGCACCGCCGCCTTGAGGTCGGTGGTGAAGCTCAGCCGGCCGGCTTCCTTGTGGCGCGCGACGAGCGTGTCGAGGCCCGGCTCGAAGATCGGAATCCGCCCTTCCTCGAGCATCGCGATCTTGCGCTCGTCCTTGTCGACGCAGACCACGTCGAGCCCGAACTCGGCGAAGCAGGCGCCCGAAACGAGACCGACATAGCCGGTACCGATCATCGCGATACGCATTTCACAACTCCATGGGCCGAGCCGGGCGGAATAAGCGGCTCAGCGGTATTGATCGAGAACGGCGGCGAAGTCAGCCCCGAGGTCCGGCCGGGCCAGGGCGGTGGCGACGATCGCCTCGAGATAGCCGAGCTTGTCGCCGCAATCGAACCGTCGGCCGGCGAAGCGATAGCCGAAGAAAGGCTGGCTGCCGATCAGCTTCTCCATGGCGTCGGTGAGCTGGATCTCGCCACCGGCGCCGACCTCGTGGCGATCGAGATGACCGAACACGGCCGAATCGAGGATGTAGCGGCCGATGACCGCATAGCGCGACGGCGCCGCCTCGGGTGCCGGCTTCTCGACCAGCCCCTTGACCTCGACCAGGGGGCCGTCCTCCCGCCCAGGATCGACGATGCCGTAGCGGGCGGTATGCTCCTGCGGCACCTCCATGACGGCGACCAGGTTGCCGCCGGTTTCCGCGTGCGCGCGGGCCATCTGCGCCATGCAGGGTGTCTCGGCATGGATCAGGTCGTCGACCAGCATGACGCCGAAGGGCTCGTCGCCGATCAGCTGGCGCGCGCACCAGACGGCGTGGCCCAGACCCCTCGCTTCCTGCTGGCGGGTCGCGATCACGGTCCCGGGCTTCGGCACGTCGGAGGAGAGCCCGCCCAGCACATCGTCCTTGCCCTTGGCCGCCAGCGCCTCGAAGAGCTCGACCGCACGATCGAAATGATCCTCGATGATGGTCTTGCCGCGACCGGTGACGAAGATGAAGGTTTCGCAACCGGCGGCCGCCGCCTCCTCCACCGCGTACTGGATGATCGGCTTGTCGACGACCGGCAGCATCTCCTTGGGCAGCACCTTGGTCGCGGGCAGCATCCGCGTGCCGAGACCGGCAACCGGGAAAACCACTTTCCTGATGAGCGTCATCCGTTCCCCTCACGGCGCAGGTCCAGAGATCTCCACGGGCCGGCGCCGAAACGAAGCCCACATGCCACCTTCGAGCCGGAGTCGCAAACGCCAAGGCCCTTCTAGCCAGCGCCGAAGCCCCGTCGCAAGGCCCGCGCGGCGGCATGCCACGCGACCTTCGCGGCAAGGTGGAAACTACGAGGGCTTCATTAAGTTCCGGTTAAGGTCGACATGCGGCCGGCTTGCCGCTCTTCGAGGTTTGTGGCTCTATGCGCGCCGATTCACATCCCCAAGTCCCAGTCGAAAGTTTCCCTCATGACCCGTCTGTTGCGTTTCGGCCTCGCCCTCTTGCTCGTCCTCGGCACGGCCAGCGCGGCCTCGGCCCAGGAGGATCCGGTTGTCGCCAAGGTCGGCGACACCGAATTTCACCGGACCGACCTCGAGCAGAGCTATCAGGAGTTGCCCGAGCAGTTCCGGCAGATGCCGATCGAGGCCATCTACGACCCGCTGCTCGACCGGCTCATCGACGGCCAGCTCCTCCTCGAGGCCGCCGAGGCCGAGAACCTCGCCAGTGACGCCGACGTCGAGGCGGCAATCGCGCGAGCCCGGGCGGATGTCCTGCGCCAGACGCTGATCGAGCGGGCGGTCGTTGCCGCCACCGACGACGCGGCGCTGAAGGCGGCCTACGAGGAGCGCGCCAGCCAGCCCGATTTCGCTATCGAGGAGGTGACCGCGAGGCACATCCTGGTCGAGACCGAGGAGGAGGCGAAGGCAGTGATCGCCGAGCTCGATGGCGGGGCGGATTTCACCCAGCTCGCCATGGAGCGCTCGACCGACCCTGCCGCCGCGCGCGGCGGTGAGCTCGGCAGCTTCCGTCGGGGCGCCATGGTGCCGGAGTTCGAGGCCGCCGCTTTCGCGCTCGAGCCCGGCAGCTACAGCAAGGAGCCGGTGCAGACGCAGTTCGGCTACCACGTCATCCTGGTCGAGGCGAAGGAGACGACCAACCCGACCTTCGAGGAGACCGCGCCCGAGCTGCGGGCCGAGCTGGCCCGGACCGCGGTGGAGGACCTGCTCGCCGAGGTTCGCGAGGGTGCCGAGGTGGAGCGCTTCAATATCGACGGCACGCCGCGCGAGTAGACCGCCCGCGCGGCTCCCCGGCATCGCCAACACCTACCGTCTGCAGGCACTGCCCATGCCGAAGCCCCGCCAGCCCTCGCCGCTCGCTCCACGGACGCCGGTGCCGCCGGTTGCCGTCGCCGGCGCTCGTTTCGCCACGCTGGCGGCCGGCATCCGTTACACCGGGCGGCCCGATCTCCTCCTGATCGAGCTCGAACCGGGCAGCACGGCGGCCGGCGTCTTCACCCGCTCGCTGACCGCCGGCCATCCGGTCCTCTGGTGCCGTGAGGCGCTCGCTCGGGGCCTGGAGCAGGGGGGGCGGGCGCGGGCGGTCATCGTCAATGCCGGCAACGCCAATGTCTGCCGGGGTGCCGAGGGCGATGCGGCGGTGGCCCGCGAGGTGGCGGCGGTGCAGGCCGCCCTCGATTGCGCGGCAGAGGAGGTCCTCGTCGCCTCCACCGGTGTGATCGGCGAGCGCCTCGCCGTCGAGAAGATCGAGGCGGCGGTGCCGGCGCTGGTGGCCGGGCTGCGGGCAGATGGTGTCGACGCGGCGGCGCGCGCCATCATGACGACCGACACCTTCGCCAAATGGGCTTCGGCCACGGCCAGCATCGGCGGCAAGACGGTGACCCTGACCGGCATCGCCAAGGGCTCGGGGATGATCGCCCCCGACATGGCGACCATGCTGGCCTTCGCCGTGACCGATGCCGCGCTGCCGGCCCCGGTCCTGCAGACGCTTCTGAACCGGGCCGCCGACCGCTCCTTCAACGCGACGACGGTGGACGGCGACACCTCGACCTCGGACACGCTCCTGCTCTTCGCCACCGGTCGGGCCGGCAACGCCCCGCCCCGGAGCGCCGACGATTCCGGCCTCGCCGATTTCGTCCGGGCCCTCGATGCCGTGATGATCGAGCTGGCGCAGCAGGTCGTGCGCGACGGCGAGGGGGCCCAGAAGTTCATCGAGATCGGCGTCAAGGGCGCCCTCGACGACGCGGCGGCCCGGCGCATCGGCCTCGTCGTCGCCAACTCGCCTCTGGTCAAGACCGCGATCGCCGGAGCGGACGCCAATTGGGGGCGGATCGTCATGGCCGTGGGCAAGGCCGGCGAGACCATCGACCCGGCGCGGCTGGGCGTCGCCTTCGGCGGGCACGACGTCGCCCTGAACGGTGCCGCAGTCCCCGATCTCGACGAGGCGCCGGTGGCGGCGCATCTGGCTGGCTCGGAGATCATCATCGACATCACGGTCGGTGACGGCCCTGGGCGGGCCACCGTCTGGACCTGCGACCTGACGCACGGCTACATCGACATCAACGCCGACTATCGGAGCTGAGGAGGGTGACCCAGCCGACCGGTGCTGCGCCCCGGGCGCTGCCGATCGTCCTCGTCGCCGCCGTGGCGCTGATCGACGAGGACCATCGCGTGCTCGTCGCGACCCGGCCGGCGCGGAAGAGCATGGCGGGGCTCTGGGAATTCCCCGGCGGCAAGCTCGAGCCCGGCGAGACCCCGGAAGCCTGCCTGATCCGCGAGCTCCACGAGGAGCTCGGCATCGTCACCCGGGCCGCCTGCCTCGCCCCGCTGACGTTTGCCAGCCACGCCTACCCGGACTTCCATCTGCTCATGCCGCTCTATGTGTGCCGGGTGTGGGAGGGCGAGCCCGAACCACGCGAGGGCCAGAAGATCCGCTGGCTGCGGCCCGGCGCGCTCTTCGACCTGCCGATGCCCGAAGCCGACAAGCCGCTTCTGCCGTTCCTCCACGAGCTGCTCTGAAGGCCCGGCATGGCCGCGCTCTTCGATGTGGCGCTGCCGTTCTTCGCGCTGATCTTCTGCGGGTACGCGGCGCTGGCGAGGAAGCTCGTCGGCCCGACGGCGGTCCAGGGCCTCAACGCCTTCGTCTTCCATTTCGCCCTGCCGGCGCTGCTCTTCGCCAAGGTCGGGACGACGCCCGTGGCCGAGCTGTTCGACTGGCGCTTCTTCGCCGCCTTCTACGGCGTCGCCTTCAGCTTGTGGATCGCTACCTCTGCCCTCGCCCGCTGGCGCTTCGGCCTGCCGCTGGCCGAGGCCGCCGTCGCCGGTGCCGGCGGCATCTGGACCAATTCAGGCTATATGGGCGTCCCGCTGCTGATGACGGCGCTCGGCCCGGACGCGGCGCTGCCGGCCGTGCTGGCGCTGACCTTCGACAACCTGATCACGGCACCCATCCTGATCATGTTCCTTGAAGCCCGGACGGGGCACGGCGGGGACCGGCTCGCGACGTTGCGCACGGTTGGCCGAAACCTCCTGAAGAACCCGCTGGTGCTCGCCGTCTTCGCCGGCTTCGCCTGGACCCTGACCGGCCTCGACCTCCCGACCCCGATCGGCAACTTCGCCGGGCTGCTCGGCGCTGCCGCCGCACCCTGCGCGCTCTTCGCGCTGGGCGCCTCGCTGGTCGGAGCACCGATAGCGAGCGCCCGCGCCGAGATCCTGACCCTCGGCACGATCAAGCTCGTCGTCCACCCGGCCATCATGGCCGTGACCGTGCTCTGGCTGCTGCCGCTTCGCCCGGAGCTCGCTGTCGCCACCATTGTCACGGCCAGCCTGCCGACCGGTGCGTCGGTCTTCGTCCTGGCCGAGCGCTACGGCATCTACGCCACCCGTGCCTCGTCGCTGGTGCTGGCCACCCACGCGTTCTCGGTGGTCACGGTGACGGCGGTCCTGATCTGGGCCGCCGGTTGACCCGCCATCGATTCCGGTTGCTCGAACAAACGGCGGCCTGCATCCTGCAACGGAAGCTCTCTGGGAGGAAGGACATGGCCGATCTCAAAGGCAAGGTGGCACTCGTCACGGGCGGCGGCACTGGCATCGGCAAGGGCATCGCCGAGCGCTTTCACAGCCTCGGCATGCATGTGGCCCTGGCCGGCCTCGACCAGGCCCGCGATGCCGCCAACCAATACCACGGCCGCAACATGGGCGGTTTCACGGCCGCCAAGTCGACCGCCGCCGGCCTCGGCGATCGAGCCCTGGCGATCGAGGCGGATGTCACCGACCCTGCCCAGGTGGCAGCGATGACGAGGGCCACCATCGACGCTTTCGGCCGCATCGACGTGCTGGTCAACGGCGCCGGCGTCATCACCGCCAAGCCCATCGAGGACGTCACCGAGGCGGACTGGGACAGCATCATGGACGTCAACGCCAAGGGGACGTTCCTGACCAACCAGGCGGTCGTGGCGGAGATGCGCCGCCAGGGCGATGGCGGGAGGATCATCAACATCGCCTCGATCGCGGGCAAGCTGGGCGTGCCTCTGCTCACCCACTATTGCGCGTCGAAATGGGCGGTGATCGGCTTCTCCATCTCCCTCTCGAAGGAGGTCGCGAAGGAAGGGATCACCGTGAACTGCCTCTGCCCCGGCATCGTCGGCACGCAGATGTGGACCCTTTTAAGCCAGACCTTCGCCCAGCCCGGCGAAAGCGAGGCGGACTCCTACCGACGCTCGGTCGAGGCGTTCACCCCGCAGGGCGTGCCGCAGACCGAGGCGGACATGGCCGACATGACCGTCTACCTCGCGACGGCCGCCCACGTCACCGGCCAAGCCTTCGCTGTCGACGGCGGCGCCTCGCACTGAGGACGAGGGCGCGCCGCTCTGGCGGCAGGCTCAG
>ERZ795053.4931-NODE-4931-length-14121-cov-5.121499_pt1 | contig 14121 bp, 9 predicted proteins | sample MGYA00375137_ERZ795053 | MGnify/ENA primary metagenome ERZ795053 (study PRJEB30182, sample SAMN05720284) | activated sludge metagenome | isolation source: Anaerobic digester | place: Hong Kong | collected 2014-12-17 ... | reverse complement strand
CAAACAGATACGGCGCATCAGAATGGCTCAAGAGCAGCGCAACCTGCTCTGGCGTTGTGAGCAGGATGTCGGGTGGCCGTGAGCGCTGGCGCTGTTTGCGTGCCACCGACGTATCGCCGGTTCGCGTTTCGGTGCGGATCTTGAACCCCATCTCGGCGATGGGAGCCGTGAGATTACGCGCCACGTCAGCAGCAAGTGCCTTCAACGGCGACACATAGAGAACCTTGAGGCCGGCACCCTTCTTCGGCGGCCGCTTGCCTGAAAGACGAATCAGGCTTGGCAGAAAACCCGCCAGCGTCTTGCCCGCTCCGGTCGGTGCGATCAAAAGTGTCGAGCGACGTTCTTCACAAGCAGCAAGAAGCGCCATCTGATGCGGCCGCGGCTGCCAGCCGCGGCCGCGAAACCAACTCGCAAACGGTTCGGGCAACGAAACGAGCGGCGCTACCCCATGCACGACAGGCGTATGGATTTCCTGTTGCAGGATCTTTCGTTTACGTTGCCTGTTGGCCATTGTGGCGTTTCGCTACATGTCGCAAGGTCCCGACACCTGACCCCGGCCCATATTATCGCCCAAACTGCCACCCCCGCGCCACCACTGCGTGCCCACCGGTTCGCCCGGCTATCGTCGCAAAGGATAGGATATGATAAAGCGTTGCCGGCGGCAGGCCGGCCTGATGTTCGCTCTGGCCCATTGAATTTGGCTGCCTGAGCAGCGCGTGACCTTGCAAGGATGACAACGACATGGATCGCAGGACGATTTTCGGTGGCAACCCATTGGGCGTGATCATCAGGCTTGCCCTCCTGTCGATCGTCGTCGGCGTCGTGCTATCGGCGCTTGGCATTACCCCGCGCAACTTTCTCTACAACATCGAACTCCTGTTGCGGCGCATCTACGATCTGGGCTTTGAAACCTTCGACTGGTTGTTCCAGTACCTGATCCTTGGCGCCATCGTTGTCGTGCCGATCTGGCTCATTGCACGCCTATTCGGGGCCTTTGGCGGGCGCAAACAGGAGTAATATGAACAACCGCCCCACCCACCAGTCGACAACATTTTTTCCATCTCTCATCCCGGCCTGCCAATTCGCAACTGGGAACCGAGATCTTGCAACATCACACTCGGTACCTTTCCCGAGGGGTGCCAAGTGTGGCTGCTAATCGCAATGGTTTTAAGGAAGCCTCACTCCTCATCACCATCCCCATCAACCTTACGCAATCGAGACTAATAGGGCTTGAGTCTGAGTCTCTACCAGCCCGAATACTTCAGCCAGATCATCTTTGATTGTCGTTGGATCGCTCAAGGCGTCGATCTCAGCCATCGTCTTGCGACGTTGACCGGCGATCATGCCCACGGCAATGGTGTAGGCATTCGCATTAGCGATGATCTTGGCGGCTAATTCCGCCACTGTCTCGCCAACCATGTCGGCTTCAGCGCTGATCAGATCATGCTGCACCTGGGTCGCCCTGCCAGCTTGGATGGCGCGTGCGGCAGCTTCCTTGATCGGCCACGACAGCCGTTCAGACAAGGGCACCGATCCGATAACCCTCTCGGCGATCTGATCGGCGCGTGCCGCGACGCGTCGCTTGGCATCCGCCTTGATATCTTCGATATATTCCGGAGCCGGAGGTGGTGGCTTGATGGCTAGGCCGTCTTGGGCCGGATCGCCCAATATCTCAATAATCAAGGCTTGGCCATCAACGTTCCACCATCTTTCACCCCGATGGTCTAGCACCTGCGTCCACGATGCTCCGTCCCAGACGCGGACATGCCCATCCATGCCATCTGGTGGTGCAGTCGTCGTTGCATGCGCAGGAATCAAGTACGTGTCGGGTTCCAACGGACTATGGTCAGCGACGCCGGGTCCGATCAACTCGCCAGTTATAGGGTGATAATGCCAGATTTGCATGGCACGGTTCCTCTAATACTTGATGCAGACCAAGAAAGCGACGTTGCGCGGGCGCGTCTCTGTCCCGCTACCCACGGAAAAAGTGCTTAGCGCGGAGTATTTGAGATATGGGCCAGTTTGCACGTTGAGAGGAGGACCGCCACCGTCTCCGACGATCATGTTGAAGCCGCTGGTCGAACAATCGAGCGGCAGTTTCTGGACAGCCTGCGCTTGTGCTGAACCAAACACGCGCCCTGTATCCACACCGCGCGCATCGTCCCATCCGCGAATGAACTCGCCACGCAAATCGGGTAGCGCAAACGTCGTTGACCCATCACCTGCACCGAATATCGTGCCAATCGCGGAAAACAGATTCGCATATGTCGTGCGCGAAACAAGCGCCCCATTGGCCTTCAACCAACCAGCTGGCGGTGTGGACATCGCAAAAGATTGGACCGCACCAGCAGGCACGCCCGCACCCGCAGATATTGTGATCTCGTCTATTCCGGGCGTGATGGTAATGTTGGATCCTGCCACCAGCGACTTGAACGGTAGATCCACACCAACTTTGGCTTTGGCGATACCCGTTCCGGCTCCCGCATTCGATGCCGTGTTTGCCTCACCCCCACTCGCACCTGGCGGTAGCGCCCACGTGCCATCAGCGCGCAGGAAGTTGGCAGCTCCACCACCCGAGGCTGGCGTCAGCCCTTTTGCACCTGAAGTAAACGTGTCAAGCAGCGCCGTAGCTTGCGCCACCGTCAAGTCTTCGGGATCTCCGGCCCCGGCTGCGGTGCGTCCCTTGAAGGTCTGCGCCGCCATGTCGGCAAGCTTGGCATTCGTGACAGCGTTGTTGGTGATCGTTGTCGCCCCGTCTCCAACACTGGTGACGTCTCCAGAATGGTTAGGATGCGCGTAAGAGTTGGCACCGGACGCCACGCCATCAAGCTTCGACTTGTCGGCCGCCGACATGAAGCCGTTGACCGATGTCGTCGCCACCGTGTGCAGCGCGCCGCCGCTGCGGTCGCCATGCGCGGTGTCGTTGAACCGCGCCGCCGCCAGCGTGCCAGACACCTTCGCACCACCAAGGTCGATCGCACCTCCGAGATTGGAAAGCGTCAGGTTGGCTTCTGCAACGTCGATGTCGATCTCGTTGTTGGCGCCGTCGAGCACCACTGTTACCTTGGACGAACCGGCATTGACACCGCGAAACTCCAGGTTGGTACCCATCTTCTGTTTGAAGACACCAACACCTCCCGTGTTGACGTTCGATGCGGTATTGCTTTCGCCGCTGCCGCCTCCAGAGGCTGCGATGGTAATCTCGTTCGCCCCTGGCGTGATGGTGACATTGGCGCCTGCCACCAGTGACTTGAACGGCAGGTCTATACCTGTTTTAGCCTTAGCGAGGCCGGCGCCCGAACCAACATTGGAACTCGTATTGGCCTCGCCAGAACCCGACAGCCCGGGGGTGTTGGGAAACGTCACGTTACCGCTGGCGCGGTCAACGACGATTGCCTCCTTCCAACTCGTTCCATCCGACGACACCTTGACATGAAAGTCGTCATTTCCAGTAAGCCCTGTTTCAGCGCGCCCGGACCAGTTCGATTGGTAGAGCTGTGAAACGGTATTGCCGATCGCTGCTTTGTTGAGTACCTGGCGCATATCGCCTGAGCCTGGCGTCACGTCATCGTGCGAGAGCAAAACAGCGTCGGATTTGACTGCCAGCTTATTGGTTGCATCCGCGGTTACATTAACGCCGACCAGTGGCGCTGGATTGACAGTAACAACACCACCGCCACCGCTAAGTGGGGACCAATCCGAGCCGTTCCAGACAACGAGTATGTCTTCATCGGCAACCCACGCAACCCAACCCTCTGCCATCGGGTAGATGGCCCATGCGCCATCCTGATAGGCAGCAATTTTTCCAGTATGGCCTGCCCATGCGCCGCTGGCCGCTGCGGGGATGATATAGCGCTCTCCATTTACCGGCACTGACGGCGGCACTGTCAGATCGCGATCGATAACGCTGAGTTGGACCAGAGCGTCCAGCGCCCGGATCGCCTCGTTATGCGTCACGTGCTTTTGAGCTTGGGCGGCGGCAATATATGGCAATGCGAGATTTGGCGTCGTGTCCACGATGATACTCCTGCACGAATGCCTGCCATTCTCGCGACGCCTGGCAACGCGAGGATAAGTTCCTGCAAAAGTATCCAAAGTAGTTCCGGCTGGATCGGCGCGCCGCTTGAGAAACAGAAATTTGTTCCGATATAACGCACGACGCTCTAAAGGAAGCGGTCCAGCAGCCGGCGGCTGTGCTTGTCCAGCTTGGCAAGGTCACGGATCAGGAACTGAACACCATGGCTGTCGGCAATCAGCAGGGTCGAGCCACCCAGGCGGCGGATATCTTCCTCTCCCTTGAGCACGAAGCTGGTGTCACCCCGGTCGGTCTCGACCTGCCAGGTGCTCGGCGTGGCAAAGCTCGTCACGGAGCGCAACGATTTGATCTCGGGCACGAACTCGCGGCTGGCCAGTTCTTCCTCAATCAGTGTGCGGGCTTGTTCCGGCATGTCAGCCAGCCGTTCGATCCAAAGCAGCTCGTGGCCGTCAGACCCCATCAGCGATATACCCCGCTCGGGAGCGGCGATGGGTGAGGCACGGATCGGCGTCACTTCGTGAGAGGTTACTCCACCCGGCACCGTCAGCTCCAGGCGACCGAACGCATTTCGACTAATCTGCAAATCCATCGCCGTCATCAATGCGCACCCTCGGCTTTTTGTGGATGTTGAGCGCCAGAATGGTTGGCACCGGATGTCGGCCATGGGTTCGTCCCACCCAGCTCTTCGACATCGACATTGCGCAGCTGAGCCTGATAGAGGCGGTAATAGGCACCCTCCCGAGCCATCAACTCCGCGTGGCTCCCCACTTCGACGATATTGCCGCGGTCCATGACGACCAGTCGATTGGCACGGCGCAGCGTGGAAAGTCTGTGCGCGATGGCAATCGTTGTGCGCCCCTTCACCAGATTATCAAGCGCTTTTTGAATTTCCTTCTCCGTTTCGGTGTCGACCGACGAAGTCGCCTCGTCCAGAATGAGAATACGCGGATCGATCAACAACGCCCGAGCAATGGAGATGCGCTGGCGCTCGCCTCCCGACAGACCCTGACCGCGCTCACCCACCAGCGAATCATAACCTTGCGGCAATCGCAAAATGAACTCGTGCGCATGAGCTGCACGCGCCGCCGCGATGACCTCTTCCCGCGTCGCATCCGGCCGTCCGTAGGCGATGTTTTCCGCCACTGTTCCAAAGAACAAGAACGGTTCTTGCAAAACGAGACCGATGTTGCGCCGGAACTCTGCGACCGGCAGCGAACGAATATCGACACCGTCGAGCCGCACCGAGCCTTCGCTCACGTCATAAAAGCGGCAGACGAGGTTCACCAGCGTACTTTTGCCCGACCCCGAATGACCCACCAGACCGATCATTTCGCCCGGTTCGATCGTCAAATTGAGGTTGCGGATAATCGAGCGGCTGCCGTATCGAAACCCGACGTCATGCAGGGAAATCGTCCCTTTGACGTGCGGCAGATGCACTGGATTGACCGGCTCAGGCACACTCGAGACGTGATCGAGGATGTCGAAAATGCGCTTTGCTCCAGCCGCCGCCTTCTGCGTCACCGAAACGATGCGGCTCATGGAATCGAGCCGCGTATAAAACCGACCGATATAGGCCAGAAAGGCCGTCAGCACCCCGACTGTGATCTGATTGTCCGCCACCAGCCAAATGCCGAACGCCCATACCACGAGCAGACCAATCTCGGTCAGTAGACCGACGGTCGGAGAGAACAGTGACCAGGTTCGGTTGAGGCGATCGTTAACCTCGAAATTGTGGCGATTGGCGGTGCGGAAGCGCTGCACCTCGTGCTTTTCCTGAGCAAATGCCTTCACCACACGAATGCCCGGAATGGTGTCCGCCAGGACGTTGGTGACCTCCGCCCAGACACGATCGATCTTTTCAAATCCCGTGCGCAACTTCTCGCGCACAATGTGAATGAGCCAAGCAATCAACGGCAGCGGCGCCAGCGTAACCAGCGCCAGCCAGGGGTTGATCGAGAACAGGATTACCGCCGTCATCGCAATCATCAGCACGTCGGTGACGAAATCCAGAAGATGCAACGAAAGAAAAATGTTGAGGCGATCTGTCTCCGAGCCGATGCGCGCCATCAAATCACCGGTCCGCTTGCCCCCGAAGTACTCCAACGACAACTGCACCAGATGTTCGAATGTGACCGTTCTCAGGTCCGCGCCCATGCGTTCGGACACTACCGATAGGATGTAGGTCCGCGCCCAGCTCAGCGCCCAGGCCAAGACAGCGGCGGCAAGCAGTCCGCCCAGGTAAAAGCCGACCAAACCAACGTCGATTGGAACGCCGTTTTGGAACGGAATTAACACGTTATCCATCAGCGGCATGGTCATGTAGGGCGGCACCAGCGTCGCGGCAGTCGACGCCAATGCCAAAATCAGGCCGACAAACAACCGGCCCCGGTAGGGGCGAGCAAAGCGCCAAAGGCGGAAAAGCGTCCAGGTGGATGGCGGCGAGTGGATCGCCCGGGCACACACCGCGCACTCTTCCTGGTTCGGCTCCAGCGGCGCCCTGCACAAGGGGCACAGGTTTTCCAAAGTAGGCTCCACCGGACGCCCACTCAGGTGGCTGGCAAGCTTTCGCTCGAACCGGTCGGATAGACGCAAGGCCGCCGTGTTGTTCCCCAACGTGTAGCGCCAACTGGCCAGTAGGCCGGTCGTATCCACAAGTTCCAGAGTTCCAACCCCGGCATGGTCGTAATGCCTGAGTGCAAGCCCTGGCCGGTAGTCCCAGGCGCGCCAATCTACCTGGCCCGCTGCCCGGGCCAACAATCGCCGATTGGTCACCACGACTAGGCCATTTTTAAAGCGCAAATGAGCGTCTAGATCCAGCTCCAGGCAGGATTCGACCTCCTCGTGCTTTTCCAAAACGGATTTAACCTCCGCCAACCACAAAGGCGGCACGGGTAGCAAAGTGGAAGCAGGTGTTGGTGTCGTGGATGTCATGTCGATTTTGCGTAACCGCGTTAGTTCAGATTGCTTGATCGCTGGCCAAACCCCGGCCACGGTAGTAGCGCAAGGTCGTGGCCGGCTGCCCAGAACGGACCACGGCTCGATTGGTGCCGTAGGGGAAAGGGCACGGATTACTAGAACCTCTGGTGCAAGACGCAAGTGGCAGAGTATACCGCCGCAAATAAACTAGAATTGAGCCCGCAATTGGGGCGCCCACGGCAAACCGGCACACTATGAAGCGCAACGCTATTGAACTGCTCCGTGTCAACCATCTACGCGGGCCCAACATCTGGACCTATCGCCCGGTCATCGAGGCCTGGGTTGACATCGGTGATCTTGAGGACTTCCCATCGAACAAGATACCGGGCTTTCCCGAGCGGCTGGCTGCATGGCTGCCAGGCCTTGCCGATCACAGGTGTGGTATCGGCGTGCCGGGAGGCTTCCTGATGCGACTGACGGAGGGCACCTGGCCGGCCCACATCATGGAACATGTCGCCATAGAGCTGCAGAACCTCGCCGGTGTTGAAGTGGGTTTCGGCAAGGCACGCCAGACATCTCACCGCTCCATCTACAAAGTCGCGGTGCGGGCACACAATGAGTGGGTCGGTCGCGCCGCCGTTACAGCTGCACGCGACCTCGTGGTGGCTGCAATCGAGAACCAACCCTATGACGTGGATGGCACCGTCGCCTTGCTGCGCGACATGGTCGATCGCCACCATTTGGGTCCAAGCACGGCCGCCATCGTCGCCGCTGCCGGTGAGCGCCGGATACCCTGGATCCGTCTTAATGACGCCAATTTGGTGCAGCTGGGCTACGGCATCCGCCAGCGCCGCATCTGGACTGCGGAGAGTGACAAGACCAGCGCCATCGCCGAGAGTATTGCCCGCGACAAGGAACTCACCAAGTCGCTGCTGTCATCGTGCGGCGTACCTGTGCCAGAAGGGCGCGTTGTGGAGAACGCCGAAGAAGCCTGGGTCGTCGCCCAGGACATCGGCTTGCCGGTGGTCATCAAGCCGTCCGACGCCAACCATGCGCGCGGCGTTTGCGTTGACCTTACCCAACGCGAGGACATCGAGGCGGCGTTTCATGTGGCTGACGCCGAGGGCAGCGGTGTCATCGTGGAACGCTTCATACCGGGGACCGAACACCGCCTGCTTGTGGTCGGCGGGCGCATGGTTGCTGCCGCCCGCGGCCAGCAACTATGGATCGTGGGGGATGGAACATCGAGCGTTCGCCAATTGATCGACAGCCAATTGAACAGCGACCCGCGTCGCGGTGAAGCAGAGGAATTCCCTCTCGAATTAATCGTGCTCGACAACGATGGCGTCATTCGCCTGACGTTGGCGCGCCAGGGGCTGGATGGCGATTCGGTCCCCGATGCCGGTCAGCGCGTTCTGGTGGAGCAAAGTGGCAACGTGTGCATCGATTGCACAGACGAGGTCCATCCGGACGTCGCCTCCGCCGCAACTCTTGCCGCGCGGATCGTTGGTCTGGACATTGCCGGCGTCGATCTGGTCGCGCAGGACATCGCTCGACCATTGCCGGAGCAGGGCGGCGGTATTGTCGAGGTCAATGCCGGCCCCAGCCTGCTCATGCACCTCAAGCCTGCCATCGGCACACCGCGCGCCGTCGGCGCGGCGATTGCAGAACACCTGTTTCCGGCAGCTTCATCGGCCGACGCCGGCCGCATTCCGCTGATTGGCGTGACCGGAAGCCGGGACACGACTGCGGTTGCACGGCTCATCCACTGGCTGCTGCATTTGGCCGGAAAGAGCGCCGGCCTCGCATGTTCGGAAGGCTTGTTCATTGACGGGCGGCGTGTGGACCAAAGCAACTGTGCGCGATGGGACGCAGGCCAGCGTCTCTTGATCAACCGCTCGGTGGAAGCTGCCGTATTCGAAACTGGCGCCGAAATGATTCTGCGCGATGGATTGGCCTACGATCGCTGCCAGGTCGGCGTGGTCACCGACGCCGATGGCGCCGATAGGCTCGGTGAATTTTATGTCGAGAACGATACCCAGCTCTACAACGTCTTGCGTACACAGGTGGATGTCGTTCTTCCCGACGGTGCCGCGGTCCTCAATGCCGGCGACCCCCGGCTCATGCCGATGAAGGAACTGTGTGATGGCGAAGTCATGCTCTACGCCGCCGATCCCACATTACCCGACATCCTTACACATGTTGCCGAAGGCGGCCGCGCGGTGCTGGCGCGCAATGGGCAACTGGTCATTGCCTCCGGTCGCAACGAAATCGTCCTGGCAAGGCTATCTGCCTTCCCATGCCTCACCCATCCCACCCATGCGCTTTCGCTCGAATCGCTACTGGCCGGTGTCGGTGCGGCCTGGGCCCTCGGACTATCGAACGATCTCCTCGTCGCCGGCATCATCACGTTCTCGCCCGAGGGCGCATCCCATACGTTGTGTCCTGCCCAGTCACTTGCTCATGATCCGCTGCCAGCTTCCGGCCAGCACGTGCGCGCCTGACCGCTGTTTACATCGGATATCGTTCAATCGCGGCATCAACCTAAGGAAGACCAGTTGATGGACGTCTCACGTGTACGGGCCCTTCGTGGCCCCAACCTTTGGAGCCGGCAGACTGCAATCGAGGCGATCGTCTCGTGCAGCGATGCCGAATGCGCGATTTCGAACCTGCCCGGCTTTGAAACGCGCGCCCGTCAACGGTTCCCTCAGATCGGGGTATTCGACACCCTGAGTCACCTGGAAGCGGTCACGATGGCGCACGTTCTCGCCTTTGCCGCCCTCGGGTTGCAGGCACAGGCCGGCTGCCCGGTTACCTTCTGCCGCACCACCCCGACGGTCGAACGTGGCAAATACCAGGTTGCCGTCGAATACACCGAAGAAGCGGTTGGCCGGCTGGCGTTCGAACTTGCACAAGAGCTGTGCCGTGCATCGATGGAGGATAAGCCCTTCGATCTGACCGGCGCGCTTACCCGATTGCGCGAACTCGATGAGGAGGTGCGCCTGGGGCCAAGCACTGTCTCTATGGTGCGCGCCGCAGTGACACGAGGCATTCCCTACCGCCGGCTTACCTCTGGCAGCCTGGTGCAGTTCGGTTGGGGCAGCCGCCAGCGCCGCATCCAGGCGGCAGAGATCGATACGACCAGCGCCATCGCTGAATCGATAGCCCAGGACAAGGAGCTGACCAAGCAGCTGCTCGAAGCCGCTGGCGTTCCCGTCCCCAAGGGGCGCCCTGTATCGAGCGCCCAGGATGCCTGGGCCGCCGCCTGCGAGATTGGATTACCGGTGGTCGTAAAACCCAGGGACGGCAACCAGGGGAAAGGCGTCATCGTCAACGTCGAAACCCGCGAACAACTTCTGGCGGCCTACGCCGCCGCCTCCGAATACAGCAATGAACTTCTGATCGAGCGTTATATGCCCGGCCAGGACTTCCGCATTTTGGTGGTCGGCGACAAGGTCGTCGCAGCCGCGCGTCGTGAGCCGCCTCACGTGATCGGCGATGGCGTGCATACCGTTCGCCAGCTCTTGGACGTTGTCAATTCCGATCCGCGGCGCAGTTCGGGTCATGCCACATCGCTGACGCGGATCCGTCTGGATAATATCGCCCTCGCCCGGTTGGCCGCGCAGGATCTGACACCCGATTGCGTTCCCGAGAAGGGCCGACGGGTCGTCATGCGCAGCAATGCCAACTTGAGCGCCGGCGGCACAGCAACCGACGTGACCGACGACGTCCATCCCGACTTTGCTGCCCGGGCCGTGGCCGCGGCACAAATGATTGGCGTGGACATCGCCGGCGTCGACGTCGTTTGCGACAATGTGATCAAGCCGCTGGAAGAACAGGGCGGTGGCATTGTCGAGGTCAACGCCGCACCGGGTCTGCGCATGCATCTGGCTCCCTCCTACGGCAAGGCGCGCGCGGTCGGCGAGGCGGTCATTGCCAACATGTTCGCCGAAGAAGAAGACGGACGTATTCCGGTGGTTGCGGTAACCGGCACCAATGGCAAGACAACAGCCGTCCGCCTCATTGCGCATATCCTGGCCGCCGAGGGCTTGCGCGTCGGCATGACCAGTACGGATGGCGTTTACATTCAGGGGCGGCGCATCGACACCGGCGATTGCAGCGGACCGCGCAGTGCACGCAACGTCCTCATGCATCCTGACGTCGATGCCGCAGTTTTTGAAACTGCACGCGGCGGACTGCTGCGCGAAGGGCTGGCCTTCGATCGATGTGACGTCGCGGTGGTGACCAACATCGGTACCGGTGATCACCTCGGCCTGAACTTCATCACCACCTTGGAAGACCTTGCCGTCTTGAAGCGTGTCATCGTCCAGAGTGTTTCGGACAGCGGCATGGCGGTGTTGAATGCTGCCGATCCCATCGTCGCCAGAATGGCGCAGGATTGTCCGGGATCGGTAACCTTCTTTGCCAGGGACCGCCACCATCCCGTCATGGCCACCCATCGCGCCCTGGGGAAGCGCGTGGTTTACGTGGAAGCCAAGTCAATCGTCTGCGTCGACGGCGGCGTGCGCCACCGCATACCGCTTACCGAGGTGCCAATCACGCGCGACGGAACCATCGGCTTTCAGGTCGAAAATGCGATGGCAGCAATTGCCGCCGCTTGGGCGCTTGAGGTGGATTGGAACATCATCCGCGCCAGCCTGGCGAGTTTCGTCAATGATGCAGAACGCGCACCCGGTCGCTTCAACGTATTTGACTACCACGGCGCGACGCTGATCGCCGACTATGGCCACAACCCCGATGCCATGCTGGCACTGGTGCGCGCCGTCGATGCCATGCCCGCACGTCGGCGCTCGGTGGTCATCAGTGGAGCCGGCGACCGGCGTGACGAGGACATTCGCGGACAGACGGAAATTCTTGGCGATGCGTTTGACGACATCATTCTCTACCAGGACCAGTGCCAGCGCGGGCGTAGTGACGGTGAGGTCACGGCATTGCTCCGCGATGGCCTGGCCAAGGCGCGACGCACCGTCCGGATCGATGAAATCCAAGGTGAGTTCACCGCAATAGACCACGCCCTGGCTCGCCTTTCTCCAGGCGATCTGTGTCTCATTCTCGTCGATCAGGTGGAGGAGGCGCTGGCCCACATCACCAAGCACATCGATGAAAGCACGATGCCAACGAGTGGGCGCCTCATGCATGGGCGATGACGGGCGGCGATGACGGGCGGCAATGACGGGTAGCATGTTGACGGCTGGCGATGACGCACCGCCGCCGTCATCTCGTCGGGGATATTGAATGGCCAGCCGCCACGATTCGGCGAGCCAGTTGATTTACGGTGGTCGGGCGGATTGCAATCTTTCGGTTCGTCCAGCCCCGCTCACCTCACGAGCTCACGCCATATCCCAAGGCGCGAGAGATGCTGCGCCCGGCTTCAATGACGGCGCTGGCGTGCTTTTCCAAAATGCCATTCCGCAATCTGAGGCTTGGCCCTGAAATGCCAATCGCCGCGATCGGGCTGCCGCTGGCGTCAAAGATCACCGTCGCCGCCCCCATCACGTCGTCACGCCACTCGCCTTTGTTGTAGGCAATCCCTCGCGCGCGCGCGGCCTTCAGTTCCTTATCCAGCTTGGCAAAGTCCGTCAGCGTGCGCGGCGTGTAGCCCTGCAGCTTGGGGATTTGTGATCGCAGCACGTCAGGGTCCAGTTGAGCGATCAGGATCTTGCCGGTCGCCACACACCAGGCGGGCGCGCGCTCGCCGATCTGCGTGTAGGAACGCACAACCTGTGTTCCCTCGGTCTTGTCGAGATAGACAACCTCGGCGCCTTGCAGCACCGACAGATGCACCGTCTCACCGGTCGTCGCGGCGAGCTTGGGCATGTATTCGCGCGCGATGGCGACGAAATCGAGCCGGCCGATGATCTGCGCGCCAAGCTCCCAAAGGCGCAGCGTCGGCCGGTACAAACCCATGCTGCCATCCTGGATCACAAAGCCCAGCTCGACCAGCGTGCTGAGCAGGCGGTGGGTATTGCTCTTCGTCATCCCGAGCTGTGTGGCAAGCCCCGTCAGCGCGCGCGGCTCGGGACTTTGCGCCAAAGCCGTCAGAAGATTGATGCCCTTGATGAAAGCCTTATCTGCCATACGAGATTCGCTGCCTTTGATTGCAAGGCCGATCGGCACGTGTATTCACCGGGCGCACTTTAATCAACGGCGACGCGCCTGGGCAACCGAACGCGCATAATCTGCAATACGCTGGCGCAGCCCTGGCTCGGCGGCACTTCTGACGAGAGCCGCCAGATCAGCATCATGAAAGCCGGGGTCCAGGCGTTCGGCAACGATCCTGGCCATGCGCGGGTCGAGCGAGGTCTTGGCCGTTGCCAAGTCTTCGATCATGAAATCGAAGCTTTCAAGCTCGGCGCTCTCCTGCACAAGGCCCACGGCCAGTGCCGTTTCAAGCGGTATCGGAGCCGTTGCCGCCAGCAGACGCCGCGCCGCGTCCGGCCCCACACTGCGGGCCAGGCGACCGGTGCCCAAGGCAATGCCAAACCGCACCCCGGGAAATGAAAAGCGCGTTCCCGGCGCCGCTATGCGACGACGGCAGGCGGCGAACAGATCGGCTCCCGCGCCAAACGCAAACCGGTGAGCAAGCGCAACGGTCTCCTGCGGCAGTGACGCAACCTTTTGAAGAAGCAGTTCGATGCGAACGAGGCGCATCAGAAAGCTGGCGTCGGTTTCCGTTTCAAGCTCGGACAGATCGAGCCCACCGCAAAAACCCTTGCCTTCGCCACGAAAGACAATGGTGTCGCATTGATTGGCATCGATGCGATCGAGAGCGCCCAGCAGGTCTTCAACGATCTGGGCATCGAATGCATTGCCAGCCTGAGGCCGCGCCAGCGTCAATTCCACCACGCGCCCGCGAACCCTTTGCGAAACAGTTTCCATCATGGCGACCTCCTCAGCTTGACTCTGACTTCATGTTCTATATCATAGAAACAAGTTCTGCAATACAAAACTTCTAGGAGGCATGGCAGATGGCGTGGCCGGTCAGTGCGCATACGCTCAACAATCAAAAGAATGGTTATGGCGGCCCGCTGGCCAGCCTCAAGGTTCTGGAGCTTTGCCAGGTTGCAGCCGGACCGTTCTGCGGGATGCTGTTTGCCGATATGGGCGCCGACGTCATCAAGGTCGAAAAGCTGAACGGTGACGACACG
>ERZ795053.4924-NODE-4924-length-14135-cov-5.540483_pt1 | contig 14135 bp, 10 predicted proteins | sample MGYA00375137_ERZ795053 | MGnify/ENA primary metagenome ERZ795053 (study PRJEB30182, sample SAMN05720284) | activated sludge metagenome | isolation source: Anaerobic digester | place: Hong Kong | collected 2014-12-17 ... | reverse complement strand
GCGCATAATGCGCTCGAACACGCGGTTAACCGCGTCGAGCACCGCGCCGCGCGAGCGGTAGTTCTGGTTCAGGTCAATGCGCCGCCGGGGCGCGGAGGCATCACTCAGAAACGTGCGCTCCTTTTCCATGAACAGGGTCGGGTCCGCCTGGCGGAAACGGTAGATGGATTGCTTGACATCGCCGACATAAAAGAAGCGCTGTGCCATGCACCCGTCAGGGTGAGAATGACCGGACTTCGTGTTGTTTTCCCCTGGATTGTTAATAAATTGACAAACGGATTCGTCTGGCGTGGGTTCTCTTTCAGCGGAAGGCGCGGGTGAGTGTGAACGTCCGGTTTCCGGGGCGGGATCAGGCTGCTTCAGGCTGTTGAGCAGCGCCTCCTGCACGCCGGAGATATCCTGATACTCGTCGACAAACACCGCGTCGAAGCGGGCGGCGACGGCCTGGCGGATTTCCGGGTGGCGCAGAATCTGCAGCGCCATGTGCTCCAGATCGTTGGGATCCAGGAGCGAACGCTGCTTTTTGCGGCGCATGTATTCCTCATGCAGGGAAGCGCTCAGGCCGTACAGACCTTGCAGCGCGGGCTGCATGGCGTTGAGGCGGGCGATGATTTTCTCCGGCTCCTGCGATAGCAGGCCGCCGACCTTTCCGGCAAGGTCCTTGAGCGCATCGCGCAGGCGCTTGTACTCAAGGTTGATTTCCTTTTCCTCGTCCGAAAGGTTGCGCAGCCCCGGCATCCGGTCCAGCGCAAAGCGCTGCGCCGCACGCACTACGGAGAGCAGGCCCTGTGGCAGGGCGTTCAGCAACTCCTGTACATAAACCTGGTCGGCCTTCATGGTCGCAAGGTACTTCTCGGGGCAGGCGGGGTGCGCCGCCAGCGCGTTCAGTTCATCAGAAAGCTCGCGCGCGCCGTCCAGAATGACGCGGCAGTCCTGCAGCAGGGTATCTGCCATCGGCCCGGTTTCCAGATCGTCCGGGGCGTAGGTTTTCCCGGCGTGCCGCGCAAGCCAGGTAAAGGGCTCGGCCAGCGTCATCAGGAAGGGATACAGCTCCGTGACCATGGAGACGATCTGCTTGTCCTCGAATTTCGCGGTCAGCTGCCTGGCCGCATCGTCGCCCGCCGCGGCGCGCTCGTACAGGGCGTCCATGGCCGCATCCAGCGCTTCCTGGAACAGGTTGGAGGCGACGGTGGTATCGGCGATGGCCGACAGGGGATCGACGTCCGTCGCCTGAAAAAACTCCTGCACCAGGGTATGGCAGAAGCTATGCAGGGTGGAAATCTGCGCAAGCTCCAGCCGCTCGCGCTGCCTGCGCAGATCGGGCGATGAATCGCCCGCCATGCGGCGCTTGAGCCGTTCGCGCATCTCCGCCGCTGCGGCGCGCGTAAAGGTGACGACCAGCATGCGGTCCACATGCAGGCCCTCGCACTTGAGCATCGTATAGATTTTTTCGATCAGCACAGCCGTTTTACCGCTGCCCGCCGCTGCGGACACCAGCAATTCCCGGTTCTGCGCGGCAATCGCGGCCTGCTGTTGGGGTGAAAACTGCATTGAACCTCCTGTTGTCTGGGAAAACGCTGCCGAAATCCCGCTGCGCTGCCGACCGGATTTACGCCATCTCCGGCACACGAAAGCTTCGATGTAGCGCTGCTACGACTTCAACGTTCGCGCACCCAACCTGACAAAAATCCGGCTCGCCATCCCGCGCGTTCTTTCACCATCGTTTTCCCGGAAAACGCTGCCGAAATCCCGCTGCACTGCCGACCGGATTTACGCCATCTCCGGCACGCGAAGGCTTCGACGTAGCGCTGCTACGACTTCAACGTTCGCGCACCCAACCTGACAAAAATCCGGCTCGCCATCCCGCGCGGTCGTTCACCATCGTTTTCCCGGTGGGGTCTCCCAACTGGCTAGATGATACAAGCGGTGAAACGGCACACGTCGTGCCCAACCGCTCCGGGATGCGCAGGACCAAAGTCCATCAATGGTCAAGCCAAAACCAGCGACAGGCAAGGTTGCCAAAGCGCGTCAGCGTGCTTTGGCAATCTCGATGATCAGCTGCGTTACCTTTTCAAGCTCCGGAACGCTGACATACTCCATCAGGCCGTGTACGTTGTGCATTCCGGCGGGCAGGTTGGGGCACGGCAGCCCCATATAGGTGAGGCGGGAGCCGTCGGTGCCGCCGCGGATGGGCACAACGTTGGGTGTTTCGCCAATGGCGCGGATGCCGTCCAGCGCGCGCTCGACGACCTCAGGGTGCTTGTCGATCTCGTCGCGCATATTATAATAGGAATCCTTCATGGCGACGGTCACAGTGCCATCGCCGTACTTTCCGCTTAAAAACGCGGCGGTATCGAGCATGCGCTGCTTGCGGGCTTCGAACGTCTGCCGGTCGTGATCGCGGATGATATAGCGCAGCGTCGCCTTGATTTCCTCGCCGTTGATGGATGCCAGGTGATAAAAGCCCTCGCGGTGCTCGGTGTGCGCCGGGGTTTCGGCGGGCGGGAGCAGCGCGGCGAACTCGGTGGCGATCAGCGCGGCGTTTTTCATGATGTTTTTGGAGGTGCCGGGGTGCACGTTCACGCCCAGCACCGTCACCTCGGCAGAGCAGGCGTTGAAGCACTCGTAATTGAGCATGCTGGGCGCTCCGCCGTCCACGGTGTAGGCAAAGTCCGCGCCGAAGCCCGCAACGTCGAAATAATCCACGCCCTCGCCGATCTCCTCATCGGGGGTGAAGGCGATGCACAGCTTGCCGTGCTTGATGCTTGGGTCGTTGACCATCCTTTCGCACGCGGCCATGATGGCGGCAACGCCGGCCTTGTCGTCCCCGCCGAGCAGGGTGGTGCCGTCGGTAACGATCAGCTCCTGCCCGGCGTTTTTGGAAAGCTCCGGAAAGGCCTTTTCCGTCAACACCACGCCGTGGCCGATGGTCAGATCCCCGCCTTCGTAAAACACGCTGCGGGCATGCACCGGACCGGTGGGAACCGACGGAGAGGTATCCATATGCGCGATGAAGCCGATGGCGGGCTGGTTTTCTGTGTTTGCCGGGAAGCTTGCGTAGACCACGCATTGCTCCGACACGCGCACGTCCTGCGCGCCAAGAGATGTAAGCTCCTGCTCCAGCATCCTTGCGAGCGTCCATTGCTTGTCCGACGAGGGATGCGTACCGGAATTCTCATCCGCGCCTGTATCGATGGCGACATAGCGTAAAAACCGTTCTTTGACTGTCATACTATAAACTCCTTATTGTGATTGTTTCACGTGAAACATTGGCGTTCTTTAACCGCGCCACACAATCGGCCAGCGGCCGGTGCACGATGGGCATGATGTTTTGGGGAAGACTGTCGATAGGAAACCATTGCAGATCGACGGTTTCATCGGTTTGGGTGAGGGGCGTTCCGGTGAACTCCTCACAGAGGAAGAAATGCCCGACATAGTACACCTGGTCGCCGTTGGGGTAGGTGTGGTAGAAATCCGGGCCGGAATATACGCCCAGGAACTCGAGTCTCCCGGCGGTCAGCCCGGTTTCCTCAAGCAGCTCCCGGCGGGCGGTGTCCTCCGGCGTTTCACCCAGCTCCAGGCTGCCGCCATGGTCGCCCCAGGTGTCGTCGTCCCGGCGGCGCTGCAGGAGAAGCCTGCCGTTTTGGTGCACAAACACACCGGCGCCGACCAGCAGCAGCCTGTCGTGCCCGATTTTGGCCCGCATCGAGGCAATATAATCGTTCATTGCGCCCTCCTGTACTCCTTTCATTCTACCACGGCGAAAAAAGGGGAGCAAGGGATTGACACCGAAATCACGAAGTGATATAGTCGCTTTCCTGCGCAAAAATGCAAGCACACAACAGACGAAAAAAGAAAAACGAGGTCCGCATGATCGAGCTTCAGGACATCTGCAAAACCTTTCGGGTAATGAAGCGCAAAACAGGGTTCGGGCAAGCCCTCAAGGCGCTTTATTCCCGCGAGACGGAAACCATTCACGCGCTGGACAATGTGAGCTTCAAGGTCGGCGACGGCGAAATGGTCGGCTATATCGGCCCCAACGGCGCGGGCAAGTCGACCACGATCAAAATCATGTGCGGCATCCTGACGCCCGATTCCGGCCTGTGCAGCATCAACGGCCGCACCCCGTGGAAGGACCGCACCGCGCACGTCAAGCACATCGGCGTGGTGTTCGGCCAGCGCAGCCAGCTGTGGTGGGATGTGCCCGTGGGCGACAGCTTTGAGCTGATCCGCGATATTTACCGGGTGGAGCAAAAGGCGTACCGGGAAACGCTCGATGAGCTGACGGAGCTTTTAAACCTGTCCGAAATCCTGAAAACGCCAACGCGCTCCTTAAGCCTCGGCCAGCGGATGCGCTGCGAGATTGCCGCGTCGCTTCTGCACAGGCCGCAAATGCTGTTTCTGGATGAGCCGACCATCGGCCTGGACGCGGTATCTAAAATCGCCGTGCGTCAGTTCATCAAGCGGCTCAACAGGGAGCAGGGCACGACCGTGATTCTGACCACGCACGACATGCAGGACATTGAAGCGCTGACCGAGCGCATTTTGCTGATCGGCAAGGGCCGCATCCTGCTGGACGGAAGCCTGGCCGAGCTCAAGCGCCGCGCCTCGGTGCAGAAAATCCTGGTGGTGGAATATTCCGGCGCGCAGCCGGAGCTTGCGGCGGGCATGAATCTCTGCGAAAGCCGCGAGGGCCGCATGATTTTGACGCTTGATCCCGCGGTGATCTCGGCTTCCGACGCCATTGCGCGCATCGCCGCGCAGACGGAGATCACGGATGTGGCGGTATCGGGCATCTCGGCGGAGGAAATGGTCGCGGCGCTGTACGAGGAATATCAGATATGAAAGCCTATCTGGCGGTGTTCCGCATCCGGTTTTCACACACCATCCAGTACCGCGCGGCGGCGGCTGCGGGCATGGTAACGCAGTATGCCTGGGGGTTTATGGAGCTTTTGATGTTTTCGGCGTTCTACCGCGTGAGCCCCGAAGCGTTCCCCATGACCTTCCAGCAAACGGTTAACTACGTGTGGATTCAGCAGGCGTTTTTGGCGCTGTTCATGACCTGGTTTTGGGAGATGGAAATTTTCGATACCATCACCTCCGGCTCGATCGCCTATGAAATGGCACGGCCGCTGGATTTATACGGGCGCTGGTTTTGCCAGTCGCTGGCGACGCGCGCGGCGCGCTGCGTACTGCGGGCGCTGCCGATTTTGCTGGTCGCGTTTTTGATTCCCGGCCCGCTGCGCATGACCCTGCCGCCGGATGCCGGGCAGTTTGTGTTGTTTCTAGTCTCCACGGTGCTTGCGTTGTTCGTCGTAGTGGCGTTTTCGATGCTCATCTACATTTCGGCGTTCTACACGGTTTCCGCCGTGGGGATGCGGGTGATGGCGGCTGTGCTGGTAGATTTTCTGGCTGGCGGCATTGTGCCGCTGCCGTTCTTCCCGCCGTTTCTGCGCTCGATTGCCGAGCTTCTGCCCTTTGCCGCCATGCAGAATATGCCGCTGAGGATCTACTCCGGCAACATCGCGGGAGCCGACGCGCTTTGGGGCATTGCGCTGCAGGTGTTCTGGCTTGTGGTGATGGGGCTTGCGGGCAGGCGCTGGATGCGCCGGGCGCAGGCAAACGTCGTGGTACAGGGAGGTTGAAGATGAAGCTGTACATGCGCTATCTGTCCATTCACATCCGCAGCCAGATGCAGTATAAGCTTTCGTTCCTGCTGCTGACACTGGGGCAGTTTATGGTGTCGTTCACGGCGCTTTTGGGGCTATGGTTTTTGATGAGCCGCTTCCACACCGTGGAGGGCTTTGCCCTGCCGGAGGTGCTGATCGGGTTCTCGGTCGTGCTGACGGCGTTCTCCATTGCCGAAACCGTTGCGCGCGCGTTTGACCTGTTCCCCCGCCTGATCGCCAACGGGGAATTCGACCGTATGCTCATGCGCCCGCGCGGGTTGATCTTCCAGGTGTTGGCCGCCAAAATGGAGCTCAGCCGGGTCGGGCGGCTTTTTCAGGCGGCGGTGATGCTTGCCTACGCCATCCCCGCCAGCGGCATCGTGTGGACGCCGGATAAAATCCTCACGCTGGTGCTGATGATCGCCTGCGGCGCGGTGGTGTTTTCCTGCCTGTTCCTGATTTACGCCGCCATCTCGTTTTTCACGCTGGAGGGGCTGGAGTTCATGAACGTGCTCACCGACGGCGGGCGCGAGTTTGGCCGCTATCCCTTTGCCATCTACGGCAAGGAGGTGCTCCGCTTCCTCACCTATGTCGTCCCGATGGCGCTGTTCCAGTATTATCCGCTTTTGTATTTAATCGGAAGGGAGACGAGCAAATTCTTTATGTTCCTGCCGCTTCTGAGCCTTTTGTTCGTGTTTCCGGCATACGGTCTGTGGCGGCTGGGGCTGCGTAACTACAAATCCACCGGCTCGTAATCAGCCTGCCCAGAATACCCAATCTGCTGTGTTGGCAGCGGGTCGTCGAGGGTATCACGTACAATACGAGTACGCTCAACCCTCTCCGCCCTTGCCGCCTTGCATCTCAGGCATTCTGAACAGGCTGATCATGAGCTTTCGGGAAGCTGATGTTTCACGTGAAACAATCGATGGTACTCTCCTAAAGATAGCGCAAGGAGGCGTAAAACCCGCCTTTGGCTATCTTTTCTCTTTCATGCTATAATGAAGGCTGAATTTTGACCCGGGAGGAAATACAATGCCTGCCAAAGCCTGTGATTTGAACTCAATCAAGGAATATATAACCGGAAAACTGCTGCGCTACTACGGGGTGACCGTGGAAAGCGCCACCAAGCGCCAGCTGTACAAGGCCACCGCCATCACTATCCGCGACCAGATCATGCAGCAGTGGATGGAAAGCCGCAAGAAAAACGAAACCGATCAGGGAAAGATGCTCTATTATCTCTCCATCGAGTTTTTGATGGGGCGGAGCATGAACCAGAACCTGATCAACATGAGCGCGCAGAGCGTTTACGCCAGAGCGCTTAAGGAGCTGGGCGTGGATATCCGCGACCTGATGGAGGAGGAGCCGGAGCCCGCGCTTGGCAACGGCGGCCTGGGGCGGCTTGCCGCCGCGTTTATGGATAGCCTGTCCACCATGGGCATCCCCTCGGTGGGAAGCACCATCCGCTACGAGTACGGCCTGTTCCGCCAGCGCATCGTGGACGGCCAGCAGGTGGAGCTGCCCGATCCCTGGCTGCAGGACGGCAACGTGTGGGAAATCCCCGTCACCGAGGACATCTGCCAGGTGCAGTTCGGCGGCGACGTGAAGGAGTATACCGTCGGCAACCGGCGGATGTTCGCGCTGGAAAATACCTATACCATCGACGCCGTACCCTACGATATGCCGGTGATCGGCTACGGCTCCGATACCGTGAACACGCTGCGCACCTGGTCGGCCCGCAGCAGGGAAACCTTTGATTTGCACACCTTCGGGCGCGGCGAGTACGACAAGGCCATGGACGAAATGCGCATGGCGGAGGTCATCAACAAGGTGCTCTACCCCGAGGACAGCCACTGGGAAGGCAAAATGCTGCGCATGAAGCAGCAGTACTTCTTCACCTCGGCCACCGTGCAAACGGCCATCAAAAGGTTCAAGCGCCTGTACGGCAGCGATTTTCAGCGCCTGCCGGACAAGGTGGTTTTCCATGTCAACGATACCCACCCCGGCCTGGTGATCCCGGAGCTGATGCGCATTCTCATCGACCAGGAAGGCCTGGGCTGGGATGAGGCACAGTCCATCGTCAACCGCTGCGTGGCCTACACCAACCACACCGTGATGCAGGAGGCGCTGGAGCGCTGGCCGCAGGATATGATGAAGCAGACGCTCCCCCGCATTTTCATGATTCTGGAGGAGATGAACCGCCGCCTGTGCGAGGAGCTGTTCAAGGCCTACCCCGACCAGTGGGACCGCATCGGCCATATGGCGATTCTCGCCTACGGACAGGTGCAGATGGCCAACCTCTGCGTGTCGCAAAGCTACAGCGTTAACGCCGTCAGCCAGCTGCACGGCAAAATCCTCACCGACGGCCTGTTCCACGATTACTGGCTGTTAAACAACGATAAATTCAAGGCCATCACCAACGGCATCACGCACCGCCGCTGGCTGTTATCCGCCAATCCCGGCCTGACCGGGCTGATTGAGGAGGCCATCGGCTCCGGCTTCCGCGGCGACGCGGCGGAGCTACAAAAGCTCAAGCCCTTTGCCGACGACGCGGCCTTCCGCGATAAGTACGCCAAAGTGAAGCGCCACAACAAGGAGCAGCTGGCGGAGCTCATCAAGCGGCGGCAGAACGATATCCTAAGCCCGGAGTTTATTTTCGACGTACAGGCCAAACGCCTGCACGAGTACAAGCGCCAGCTTTTAAACGCCCTCCACATTCAGGTGCTCTACAACCGCATTGTGGACGATCCCAATTTTTCCATGCCGCCGCGCGCGTTCCTGTTCGGCGCCAAGGCCGCGCCGGGCTATTTCCGCGCCAAGCTGATTATTCGCTACATTAACGCGCTAAAGACCTTGATCGACAAGCACCCCCGTGCCAGCCAGATGCTCAAGGTCGTCTATATTGAAAACTACGACGTTTCCACCGCCGAGGTGATCATGCCCGCCGCCGAAATCAGCCAGCAGCTGTCCACCGCAGGCAAGGAGGCCAGCGGCACCGGCAACATGAAGTTTATGATGAACGGCGCGGTCACCCTGGGCACCATGGACGGCGCCAACGTGGAGATTTTCGACCTTGTCGGCGACGAGAACATCTACATTTTCGGCATGCGCGCCGATACCGTGGAAAACATGTACCGCGAGGGCACCTACCGCCCCATGGCGATTTTTGAATCCAACAACGAGCTTCGCAAGGCCCTGGGGCAGCTGATCGACGGCACACTCTTCCCCCGCGAGCCGCTGGCCCTGCAGGATCTGTACCATACCCTGCTCCTGGGCGATCACGGTGCCATGGCCGACAGCTACTTTGTTTTGAAGGATTTTGGCAGCTATTCCATGGCCAACCGCCGCATGATGGACGACTACCAAAACCGCGACAAATGGCTGAAAATGGCCGTCGTCAACACCGCCATGTCCGGGAATTTCTCCTCGGACCGGACCATAAAGGAATATAACGAACGAATCTGGCACATCTAACCAGCCGGTTCATTAGGCGCGATCTGCGGTGTTGGCTGCGTCGGGTTTTCGCATCACTTACAAAACGAGTAAGCTCAGCTCAACCCCTCCTTGCCGCCTAGCATCTCACACCTTCTGAACCGGCTGGCGCTAAAGAAGATCGAACGAAAAGGCCGCGCGATGCGCAGCCTTTTCCGCTACTTATTTTGTTCTTTTCTAGGACTATTTTGATTCTGTACGGTCTCGAACTTCTGCATTAGCGGCATTGTCTTTAATTATGTTGATAGCATTTTTTGCGTTTTCTTTCCTTGTATATGTTTCGCTATGACAAAGAGTTTGTCCGCTTGCAGATTTAATTCTAAAGAAGAATTGATCATCATTAGAATCAACAATTTCAAAATACATTCCATACCCTCCCTTCATTGGTGAATCCTTAAGTATCAATTGCTACTAATATAGCACAGAATGAATGATTTGTAAATTGTGATGATAAAAAGCAACTCGTCAAGAGAACGTTGTAATAATTGGCGGTTTGTCGAAAAATGACAACACAGCAGGGATGCTCGAAGGGTCGCAACCCTTCGACATGTAATCCGAAACCAGCGGCATGCGCGGTGGTTTCGGAACCTTGCGAAGGCAAGGGCACCTTACGCCGAGGGCTGGCCGTGAGCGCAGCCGATGTGCGCGAACAAGCACGAGGCGAAACCTCGTAAAAGTGGCAAAGCCACTTTTACGAAGCGCGGTCAAGCGCCGCCAGCGTGCCCGGCAGGATGAACACGATCAGCAGGCAGGCCAGGAAGCCGCCCTTGGCGATGGTGAAAAGAATCTCGGCGGTGGAGGGCTCGGCGGAGAGGTACACAAGGCCAACGCCGGCGGTCACGGTGATCAGCACCAGGCCGGAGGTGAGTATGGTATGGATGGCGCTGCGCAGCGCGTGGATGATGGCATCCTTTTTGCTCATACTCTCGCGCGCCCTGTGGTAGTAATCGGCGTAGAGGATGCCGTAATCCACCATTGCCCCCAGCAGCAGGCACTGGACAATCAAAAGCGGCAGATAATACATGCTGATGCCTTGCAGGTAGCTGGTGCCCATGGTCAGCCAGACCGCGCACTGGATGATCAGCGTCAGGATCAGCGGCACGGTGAGCTTGCGGAACACCAGCGCCACAATCAGGAAGATGGCCGCCACGGTCAGCAGGGTGATGCGGTTCATTTCAGGAGGGAAGCTTTCGTGCATCTCGTAGGCGATGGGCGAATTGCCCACCAGGGAATAGGCTGCGCCGGTATCGTCGAGCGCCTGCTTGATGGAATCAATCAGGGCAAAGGTCGCGTCGCCTTCCTCCGGCATGCGCGTGTTCAGGATGGCGCGGGAGTGCGCCGTACCCACAAACGCGTCCGCGGCGGACGACAGCTGCTCCAGCGCGCCTTCGGGCAGCTGGCTTGCGTACAGGGGATTCTTTGCCACTGTGGTTTGGATGTAGGTGAGCAGATCGGCAAGCGGGATGCTGTCCGCGCCGTAGGCCTGGAACAGCTGTCCGGCCATCAGCGGGTTCACGCCCGCCAGCTCGGCGAACTCCGTAGCCGTGTACTCCTTCTGCATGGTGGTAGCGTAGGAATCAACGCTGTCAATCCCCTCGTCCGCCTGCAAGGCGCTCAGCGCGGGCGCGATCGCCTGCTCGTCGGCGTTGTCGTACAGGACCACGATGGGATTGGAGACATTGAAGTGCTTGTTCACCTCGTTGTAGTCGGCCAGGGAATAGGTAATGTTCACGCCAGAGCGCAGGAAGAAGCTGCCCGCCAGCAGGATGACAAACGCCGCGAGGATGAAGAACCGGCCCCTGTGCTCAAACGCGCCGATTTTGGTCATCTTGGGCTGAAAGGCGCGCTTTTTGGTTTTTTCGATGGCCCTGTCAAACATCAGGATCAGTGAAGGCAGGAGCGTCAGGATGCAGATCAGGCTGATCAGCACGCCCTTGGCCAGCACCAACCCCAGATCCATGCCGAGGGTAAAGCTCATCAGCGTCAGGGCAAGCATGCCGATAATGGTGGTGATGGAGCTGCCCGATATCGCCGTTACGCCGTGGCGCAGGGCGCGGCGCATGGCCTGCTCCTTGTTTTCGGCGGTTTCCTTCTCCTGCCGGTAGCGGGTTAAGAGCATAATGGAGTAATCAATGGACAAACACACCTGCAGGATGGACGCAATGGAGTAGGTAATCTCCGAAACGCTGTCAAAGATAATATTACTGCCCATGTTCAGGGCAATCGCCACGCCGATGGTCACGGCAAACAGGAGCGGCTCCACCCAGGAGGTGCTCATGATGAAAAGCACCAGCATCAAAAGCACCGAGGCGATGCCGATCAGCACCGGAATGCGCTCGATGGCCGTGTTGCCCGCCGCGTCGCCGGAGACGAAGATCGTATCATTGTCAAACTGCGCGGTAATATCCGCGACAATCGCCTTGGAGTCGGTGGTAAAGGCAGGCGCGTCCACGGTGATCTCGTACAGGGTGTAGGGATCGCTGTTGAACGTTTCGGTGGCGTCGTAGGTTGCGCGCAGCACACCGTCGGTTTGCAGTATCTGTTCATAAACCGGCTGCTTGCGCTCGTCCGGCAGGTTTTCAAACATCAGGGTAAAGGTGCTGGCGGGCGTAAACTCCTCGTTGATGATGGCGATGCCCTGCTTGGCGGGGGAGCTGTCCGGCAGATATTTGGATAAATCACCGTTGATGTTCACCTGAAACATCAGTACGACGCTGACCACGGTCAGCACCAGAAACAGGATCAGAATCAACTTTCGGTCTCTTACAATGTTGCGTGCGATGGTTTTCATGCGAAGGCTCCTTTTACAATATTGCGGTGACGGGCCGTTGACAAACGGCGTCATGTTCATCATAATAACCATGTGTAGACAAAACAACCAACTGTTGCGCTCGCATCGGCTGTGAAACCGACAAATCGCCCCAAAGTGTCTGCATCGGGGCAGTACCGCGCCGATTTGTTGCAATTGTGAACCCTGATCCGACAGGAGGAAGCCATGTCCGAAAACCAACGCGTACGCCTGTCCAAACAGCTGCTGCGCCAAAGCCTGGTCAAGCTGCTGGGCGAGAAAAATATCCATAAAATCTCCGTGCGCGAGATCTGCGATCTGGCGCAGGTCAACCGCTCGACCTTCTACAAATACTATGGCAGCCAGTACGACCTGTTCCACGATATGGAGAACGAGATTTTGGAACACGTCAACACCTACCTGCACGACGGGCCCGCGACCACACCGGGTGACCTGTCCCAGATTACCAACCTGATGGTTTTCGTCGCTGAAAACGCCGAGCTGTGCCGCATTATCATCAACCAGAATATCGATCCCCAGTTCCCCGAAGCGCTGGTCAACCTGCCTACGCTGCGCCAGTGGATCGATACGCACTTCCGCCCCGAGTACTCCAAAACCGAGATGGAATACGTCTACGGGCTGGTGGTCAACGGCGGGTTTTCCGTGATCCGCATGTGGCTCAACAAGGATAGTCCCGAGCCGCCGGATGTCATCGCGCAGGTGCTCTGGTCCACAATTGCCAAGCTGTTCCCCGCGGCTATATAAGCAGAAAGGGCTTGCGATGGAGTTCATAATCCGCAGCGCCGTGCCGGGCGACGCCGCGCAGATCCGGGAGATCTATGCGCCGTATGTGCTGCATACCTGCGTGTCGTTTGAGTTTGAGGTTCCCTCGCTGGAAGAAATCACCCGCCGCATCGACAAGAGCCTCAAGCGCTATGCCTTTCTGGTGTGCGAGGCGCAGGGCGCAATTGTCGGGTATGCGTATGCCACGGAGCACCGCGTCCGCGCCGCCTACCGTTACAGCGCCGATACCTCGGTGTATATCAGGGAAGGCTACCAGCGGCAGGGGCTTGGGCGCGCGCTGTATGAAGCGCTGTTTGATGCGCTTCTCAAGCGCGGTATCTACACGCTGGTCGCAGGCGTTGCCCTGCCCAACCCCGGCAGCGTCGGGCTGCACAAGGCCATGGGGTTTGCGGAGGTTGGCGTGTATCGAAACATCGGGTACAAGTTCGGGCAGTGGCATGACCGGATGAACCTCCAAAAGGCGCTCCGCGCGTACGATACGCCGGAGGAAGCGCCTTCCCCCACGCCATAGCCTGCGGCAAAGGCGCGATGATCACAGCGTATTTCCAATCGACATATAAATATGATATGATAGGGTAACAAAACGAAAGCCGATACCGGAGGAGATTCAATGACACACCCCCCATTTCGCCGCCTTGCCGGCCTGGCACTCGCCCTGGTGCTCCTTTGCGGCACCGCGTTTGCGGGTACGGCGTTTTCGTTTCGCGGCGGCGTTGACGGGACTACCGCGCCCGCGCAGATGCTCGCGGCCGAGGGCGTTGCGGACGGCGGCTACAACCAGCGCGACGAAAACGGATACACTTTCTTCTATATAAAAGGGCAGAACGCTTACTACGTATTCCGGGGCGAGCTGCTGCTGCAGGCGTATACCGTGCAGGCTGCGGATGCCTATGCCCAAACCCTGGAGGCGCAGACCGTGCGCTACGGCGCGCCCGTGGAGGTATCGGCGGATACGGTTGCGGCGCTGTGGAACACCTTCGTGCCCAATGCCGTAATGCCGGAGATGCTGTCCAATCTTATTGGCTGGCAGCTGTCCGATGGAACGCTCGCGGCGCTTTTCATCCTTGAGGGTAAAGCCTGCATGGCGTATTTTAACCAGCAGCAGATGTAAGCGGAAGGCAGCCGGAGGGCCTGATTTGTAGGGTTTCTCGCCTGTGGTTCCGCCAGCTAAAACAGCCTAAAAAGAAATATGGGAGCCCTATGGCGGGGCTCCTTTTCAAAACCCCATATGTGGTGGTTATAGCCGGGGTTGCCCTACAAGTTGCGAAAATTCATGTGAAAAGTATGAAAAATATGGTTGACATTGGAAGTATCCTTTGTTATCATAGATAAGCTCGCTTAAGAGCGCGAACCTTGAAAAAGATACAGAGAAGAAGAAGAAAGAA
>ERZ795053.4923-NODE-4923-length-14139-cov-22.395839_pt1 | contig 14139 bp, 9 predicted proteins | sample MGYA00375137_ERZ795053 | MGnify/ENA primary metagenome ERZ795053 (study PRJEB30182, sample SAMN05720284) | activated sludge metagenome | isolation source: Anaerobic digester | place: Hong Kong | collected 2014-12-17 ... | reverse complement strand
TGAGTGGGTCAATCTCGACATTGGGCGCGCCACCAGCAATGCCCTGGCTATTGTTTGCGATGGCGGCTATGACACCCGTCACATGCGTGCCATGTCCAAAGCCGTCAGCCGGGAGGATGTCCCGATCAAAATAGTTGATGCCATCAAGCAGGCGCCCAGCCAGGTCCGGATGGTCAAAATCCACTCCGCTATCGATGACCGCCACGCGTACCTTGTTGGCCGGCAGCTTGAAATCCTGCGCCAACTGCCAGGCCCGCGCAAAGCTGCTGCGCTGCGACGGCCACTGGTGCGACGCATAGTAGTAGTCGTCAAAGGTAAATGGAATCTCAGGGATGGCAGGGGCGTCACCGGCCGCCCGCACGATCCAGTTCGGCTCGATGGATCGCACCGCCGGGTTGACGGCAGCCGCCACGGCAATCGCCGCCGGCTGACCTGCGCTGGCACGCCAGACCTGCAACACCGTACCGGAGCCGCACGCCGTGACCTGGTCGACCAGTTCACCGCCCGCGGCAAGTTGCGCCGTCGCCGCGGTCACGTCGCCCGCAGCGGGATCGAGCACCACGATATATTCGCCGGGCCAGGCGTCGACGCCCAGACTACCATCCGGCGCGGCCGCTGCATCCTGGGCGCGCAAGATGGCGGGCACGCTTAGCATCGCGACAAAAACAACTGCCAGCGTCACGATCAGACGTGACGAAATCCCGTGTCCAAATCTCATAGAATCCTCTGCAACGTATCGTTCGATCGCTCGCTCAGCGCAATGCCATAACGGAACGGCACCATCGCTGGATAGATCTATCAGGCCTTGAGACGAACGCTCCACGCCTCGCCCCTGGTTCCGGAACTGTCACCGGAGCCCAGCCCCATTGTAGCACGCAATGATACTCGCCTTGGTGATATGGCGCACAGGGCGATGTGACTGAGCGCGCCTTTCGTGCGGAGGATGGCCTGTCAGCCGGCTGGGGCGCGCAGCATGACGTCTGCTTAGCGCGATTCGACGGAGATCGACGGCGCTGCGGGCGTTTCGCCGCGCCGGTGGTTGCCGCGCGCCCAGAGGATGCCGCCGGGGATGCTGACAACATAGCCGATGAATTGCTGGAGCAGGCCGACGGCCGTCCCCAGTTCGTAGCCAGCGCCCATGAAGAGGAAGAGTCCGGCAAACGAAACCTGGCGCACGCCCAGCCCGCCGGGCGAGAGCGGCACGACAATGAGCGCAAAGACGATGATCGGGTTGATCACCAGCACCTCGAGCAGCGAGATGCTGTCCGGCTGGATCGCCCACGCAATCAGCCAGATGTTCAAGCTGGTGAGGATGACAATGGCCGTGCTGCCCATGGCCGTCAGCACCAGCGCGCCGGGGTGGTCGCGATAGACGTCAAAGGCCGCCGCCAGCTTGTACCAGAGCGGCAGCACGCGATCGCTGAATGGCAGCACGCGCAGCAACCGCTCCATGAGCCGCTTGAGGCGCCGGCTGAGCAGCGTCGCCACGACGGCGAGCAGCGCCAGCGCCGCCAGCATGCTGCCGAACGCGGCAAAGCGCATGAAGAGCGCACCCTCCGGCGAGAAGGGCTGGCCGTCAGGCTTCCCCCAGACCAGCACGGCATTCGAAGCCAGCGCCGCAAAAAGCATGAAGACCATCAGCCCGATGAAACGGTCGATGAGCACGCTGGCCGCCGCGTCGGCCGTGCGCTTCGTGTCCACCGCCACCGCGTAGCCGCGCATGACGTCGCCGCCCACCTGCGCCGGCAGGAAATTATTGAAGAACTCCGCCATCCACTGGAAGGAGAGCAGCCGGCCGATGGGTAACGCAATGCCGGCCGCACGCAGGAGCACGCCCCATTTCACAGCGCTAACGGCCACCGCCAGCGTGTAGCAGATCGCGCCGAGCAACAACAATATCTTGTTGGCGTGGACGATCTGCCACCAAAGGGCCGCCGGGTCGGGCAGTTTGAGCACCAGCCACACCAGCAGGCCGATGGCAACCACCAGCTTGAGGAGATCAATGAGGCGAGACTTGGTCATGAGAACACTTCATCGCGCTGCGCAGGCAAGGAGTCTCCCTGCCCTCCGCCGCGTCGATGGCTACTGCTCCAACTGTGTGCGCGTCTGGATGGTGAAGGACTCATTGCCGTTACCGTTCTCGCGCAGCACACGGCCGTCCTGGACGTTCTGCTTCTGCGTCCATGCCATGTTCCAGACGACGTGCCGGTCGCGCTTGATGGCGAAGTCATACCAGCCGAGCACGCGGCTCATACCTTCGATGAATGCGAGCAGGAAGATCACCCACACCAGCCGGACAATCCCCCACAGTTCCTTGAACGCAATGCGCGCCACGCGCCGGTTCTGGATGCTGCTCACCTTGTAGCCGTACTTGTGCTTGAGATAGAGGTGGCCGGCATGATTGCGCCGCCGCTGGCGGATGAAGTCGTTGACCGTCGTCGGCCCGGTGTTGTAGACGATGGCATCCGGCGCATACCGCACCTGCATCCCGTTGCGCACGACGATCGCCTCGACAAAGGCTTCGTCCATGGCCACGTCGGGCGGAATCTCATCGAAGACTTTGCGAAAGGCGATCATTTCGCCCAGCCGCGGGATCTCCAGGCACAGCTCGTGCTCCATGCGCAGACGCAAATGGCTCAGCAGGCCGGTGATGTGATCCGGCGTGTTGACAGCGACCTTCTGCGCGCCGACCATGCCGACGCCGGGATCGCGGAACATGCGCACCATGTGCTCGACCGCATACTCGTGCGGGATGGTGTCCCCGCTCTCCAGCACGCAGATGTCGCAGGACGACGCCTTCAGGAAGATGTTGATAGCGCTGGTCTTACCTTCGCGCCGCTCCTGTTCGATGAGCTTGACGCGCTCATCCAGCATCATGGCTTCCTTGACAATCGCCACCGTGCGGTCAGTGCAGGCACTCGCCACGACGATGATCTCGGCGATCTCCACTTCATGCACATGCTGGTCGATGAGCGCAGCAAGCAGTTGCCCGATGTTGGCTTCTTCGTTGTAGGCAGTTACGCCGACACTACAGCGGATTTTCTCTTGAGAACTCGATGTCATAAATGCGAATAATCCCTTGCTTCGTTACGAGCTGACCAGCTTGACCATCGTCACGCCGTCGCCGCCCTCGTTGCCTTCCCCTGCCCGCATACTCCCGACCAGCGGATGGCGCTTGAGGACATCGCGCACGGCCGACTTCATGGCGCCCGTGCCGTGTCCGTGAATGATGCGGATAAAGGGCAGGCGCGCCCGGTAGGCGTCATTCAAATAGCGTTCCAGGCGATCCAGCCCTTCCTCGACGCGCTCGCCGCGCAGGTCGAGCTCCATGCCGGGACTGGGACCGGGACCGCTGCTCTGTATTTTAACGGCTGCTGCCGGTGCTTCCTTGACGGCTTTCTGCCGAAGCTCCAACCGTTTGATGGGCAATTTCAGGCGGAAGTTGCCAAGCTGCACGTCCGCTTCGCCGCTGGCATCGTAGACGGCGAGCACCTCGCCGCTGGCTTGCAGGCTCGCCACCCACACCAGGTCGCCGATCTCGATCGGGCCGGCTACCTGTTCCTCGGCGTTGCCCGGCACCACGACGCGCTGGTTGACGCTCTCCACGGCATCCTTGCGCCGGCTGAGTTCCTTCTCGGCGCGCGTGAGGAACTCTTCGTGCGCGCCGGCGGTCGCGCCAAACGGCGTGCTGCGTGCCTGACGGCGCAACTGCTCCATCTCCTTGCGCGCCTCCTCCAGTTCGGCCTGCATGAGATCGCGCGTCTCGCCGATCACCGCCCGCCGCGCCTGCTCGATCTGCGCAAGCTGGTGGCGCAGGTCGGCCTCGAGCAACTGGCCTTGGCGCTCGCGTGCCCTGGCCCGCTCGGCGATCTCCAGCGCATCCTGCTTGGCGCGGCGGATGTCATCGAGCAGCTTGTCGGCCTGCAACGTATCCGGGCGCACGGTCGCCTCCGCCTGCTCCACGATCACCGGATTCACCCCCAGCCGCCGCGCAATGGTCAGCGCGTTGGAGCGGCCGGGCAAGCCGATGCTCAACTCGTAGGTTGGGCTCAACGTCTCGACGTCGAATTCGACCGAGGCGTTGCGCACGCCTGGCGTGTTGTGGGCGTAGAGCTTGAGGTCGCTGTAGTGCGTCGTCGCAAAGGTTGTGATGCCGCGGTCGCGCAGGTTGTCCAGCAACGCCATGGCCAGCGCCGACCCTTCCTCCGGATCGGTGCCCGCTCCCAGCTCATCGAGCAGCACCAGGCACTGCGGGTCGGCCTCCTCCAGGATGTTGATGATGTTGGTCATGTGGCTGGAGAAGGTACTCAGGCTCTGCTCGATGCTCTGCTCGTCGCCGATGTCGGCGTAGATGCCCTCGAAGACGCTCAGCTTGCTGCCCTGGTCAGCCGGGATCATCATGCCCGATTGCGCCATGAGCGCCAGCAGGCCCACGGTCTTGAGCGTCACCGTCTTGCCGCCCGTGTTCGGCCCGGTAATGATAATCAGGTACGTATCGTCGTCCAGGTAGACGTCGATGGGCACGACCGTCTTCTGGTCGAGCAGCGGGTGACGCGCCCGGTGTAGATCGACGACCGAGCCGGGGTGCGGCAATTCGACAGTCTCATCCTTACCGTGTTTGTGCGTCGATTTTCGTGGCTGAAAAGGCACCACTTCGGGCAGCGTACTGTCGAGCGTGTAGGCATACTTCGCCTTTGCGAAGGTGAAGTCCAGCTCCGCCAGGATCTGCGTGTTGCGGCGCAGGTAGACGGCTTCCTCGGCCACGCCGGTGCTCAGTTCGAGCAAAATGCGCCGCACTTCCTTCTCTTCCTGCAACTCCAGTTCGCGCACCGCGTTATTCTGCTGCACGACCTTGAGCGGCTCGATAAAGAGCGTAGCGCCGCTGGCCGACTGGTCATGCACGATGCCATCGATGCTGCCCTTGTACTCGGAGCGCACGGGGATGACATAGCGGCCCTGGCGTTGTGTCACCAGCGCTTCTTGCAAGTAAGGCTTGATGTCGCTGCTGTGCACCAGGCGATCGAGCGTGCTCAGCAGCCGCTCCTGGGCGATGCGCAACTCGCTGCGCAGGCGATTCAGCTCCGGGCTGGCATTGTCCAGCACGTCGCCGCGATCGCTGATGCAGCGTGCGATCTCCGCCACCACGTGGTCGCACGTCTGGATGTTGACCGCAATCGCGGCCAGGTGGGGGAAGGAGTGTTCGAGCCGCGTCAGCAGCGTGCGCAACTGCTTGGCCCGCTGCAAGGTGAACTTCACCTCCAGCAGATCGGCCGGCATGAGTACGGAGCGGCGCTCGGCGCGATCCAGCAGCGGGCGCAGGTCGCTCACCCCGCCAAAGTTGATGTCATCCTTCTGCTGCAACAGATGAAAGGCCTCGCCGGTCTGAGTCAGCCATTCCTGCACCGTGACCAGATCGTCGCTGGGCAAAAGCGATTCGGCCAGCTCCGCACCGCCACTGAAGGCGCAGTGCTGAGCCAGCCGTTCGAGAATTTTTGGGTATTCCAGTACACGCAGCGTGCGTGGATTCATAGACATCCAGTTCCAACCAGCCCGACTTTAGGCGTAACGGCCATCATATCACAGGCGATGATCTACCACCAAAGCACAGGCAAAACTCCATGAACATACGCGAGGCACGTCTGACGTGAGGTGCAGCCGGCCATGCCGCCCCGTTCCGCAATCGATCGCACCGGCGCTGCGTGATTGCCGGATCGGGCGCGGCTGCCTATAATCACAACCTATGGCCCGCCCTTACTTCACACTTCGCCGGCGCCGCCGACCTCGAGCAGCCCAATGATCCCGCCCGCGATTTCACTCGCTCACGTCTCCAAACGCTACGGCACGCTTGATGCTGTGACGGATCTCAATCTGACCGTCGCAGCCGGTGAAGTACTGGGCTTTCTCGGACCCAACGGCGCCGGCAAGACCACGACGATCCGCCTGTTGCTCGGCTTTCTGCGCCCAAGCGCCGGCAGCGTCCGCCTGCTGGGTCACGATATGACCGATGCGGCCGCGTCGCTGCACGCGCGCAGCCGGGCCGGCTATGTCCCCGACGTCGCCGGGCTGGACCCGGCCGCAACTGGGCTCTGGCTGCTCGATGAACTGGCTCGCCTGCAACGCCGGTCGCCCGTCGACCGCGACCAACTGGTCGATGCCCTGGAATTGCGCGCCCAGGACTTGCGCCGGCCCATGGGGCGTCTCTCGCGCGGCACGCGCCAGAAGATCAACCTCATTCAGGGGATGCAGCACCGGCCCGACTTGCTGATCCTCGACGAGCCTACCGAGGGGCTCGACCCGCTGGCCAAGCGTGCGCTCTTTGGCCTGCTGCGCCAGGCTCACGCCCGCGGCGCCACCATCTTCTTCTCCTCGCACGTGCTCAGCGAGGTCGAGGATCTGTGCGACCGCGTCGCCCTCATCCGTCGCGGCCGGCTTGTTGCCGTCGACCGCATCGACGACCTGCGCGCCCACATGCAACGCCGCGTCACGGTGCAACTCAGCCGCGACGCGGACGAAGCCGAAGCCCAGTTGGCGCGCCTGCCCGATATGACTGCGCTTCAACGCACCGACGATCGCTGGCATTTTCTCGCTGGCGACCTGCCGGCCGTACTGCGCCTGCTGGCCACGCTTCCCGTCGAGGACGTCATCATCGAACCGCCGTCCCTGGAAGATGTCTTCCTGCAATACTACCGGCCGGAGCCGCCCCACCATGCCTAGCCTGGGTGACATCGCGCTCATCTTCTGGGGAACGTTGCGGCGCAAGCGGCTCTCACTCTTCTGGTTCGCCCTCTCTGCCGGCGCCTTTCACTGGCTGGTGGCGGTGAGCTTTCCCGCTATCGGCGGTACGGAAGCAGTCACCAGCGTCGTGCGCACCTTCCCCGACGGACTGCGCACGTTGCTCAAGCTGGCGCCCAACTTGCAGGCCGGCTTTGGCGTGCAGGATTACCTGGCCTTCACCTGGATCCACCCGCTCTTCATCGGCCTGGGCGCAGCCTTCGTGGTGTCACGCGCCACGGGCGGGCTGACGGCCGAGATCGAACGCGGGTCGATCTACCTGGTGCTGAGCCGGCCGGTACAGCGCTCCAGCTTCGTGCTTGGCAAGGCAGCGGAGATGATCTTCGGCGCGGGCGTCATTGCGCTGGCCGCGTGGATCGGCCTGGTCATTGGCGTGCAGGTGCTACCCTACGAACTGCCGCTGGGCAATTATCTGCTGGCGGCAGGAATGGCCTCGCTGCTCTTTGCGGCGCTGGGTGGCGGCGCATTCTTCATCGCCAGTTGCTTCAGCCGCGCCGCGCTCAGCGATGCGTTCGGCGCCGCCTGGACGATCGTTGCCTTCGTGCTCGACGTGATCCCCGCTGTCGCCGCTTCGCCGCTGGCGTGGATCAACCCGTGGCACCACTACTTCCCGCAGGCAATCGTGGCGACCGGCGCCATCGACCCGTTCGGCGTTGCGATTCTGCTGGCATGGCTGTGTGGCGGGGTTGCGGCAGCGGTGGCTGTCTTTGGCCGGCGTGACCTGGCATAGTTCGACACGGTGACAGATCGCGTATGACGTGGGCCAGAACAACGTCGGCGGTTCATGTCCGCATCCATCCGCCCGATCCGCGAAATCCGCGTGCCATTCGCTACAGACGGGCGAGCAAGGCCGTGCGCTCCGCCAGATCGCGGATCGACAGCCGTTCCTTGCCACGCAGGTAGGTCTCCAGCAGGTCGCCCAGCGGCGCGGCCCACGGCTCCGGCGCGCCATGCATGATGCCCAGCACCGTGCCCACCAGCCCGGCGTTGCAGTCGACGTCCAGCCCGGCATGCGCCAGCCAGCGGAAGGCCGTGGTCAGATCGCCGCGCGCGTGCCAGAGCGCCAGCATGTCCGCCGCCAGGTTCGGATAGGCGTGGATCCAGTTGTACTCCTCGAAGCGCGCATCCAGGATGCGCCAGGCAGCGGCCGGGTTTGGCTCGCCGCGCAGCACCTCGAGAATCTCGCGGGCAACTGCGGCATACTCGCTGCCCGATGGGATGTAGTTCAGCGCCTCCGCCATCAGCGCGCGTTCGTCCTGGCGCACGTAGGCCAGCGCCGTCAGCACCGCCGCGTACATCCCGCCGTAGATGCCGTTGCGTGCATGCGACACCGTCCCGTCGAGCCAGGCCAGGCGCGCCGCCTCCAGCGGCCAGCCCGGCGCCAGCATCCCGCAGACCATGCCGCGCATCTGCACGCCGATCCAGTCCGAATAGGGATTGCGGAACGAGCCGGAGCCCGGCGGCAGCATGCCCATGCCCAGGTTGCGCAGCGCGATCCACTCGGCCGACCAGCCAAAGGGGATCTGCCGCACCCACTCCAGCCCAAGCTGGCGCGGCGTGAGCCGGCGCCCGTGCCGCTCGAAGACGTCGAGCAGTACCAGCTCGTAGACCACGTCGTCGTTCATCGTTTCCGGCGTCGTGATGTAGGAATCGATCACGCCGTAGACTTCGTCGATGCGGTCGGTATGGTAGCCCTCAATAGCCGTGCCAAACGCGCCGCCCGCCAACTGGCCGAGCCAGCCGTCCAGCGTCCTCGCCTCCAGGTCATCCAGCGCCCGCCGATCCTGGTCGGGATCGGCGTCACGCAGCGACGCGCGCACGGAACGCCACGTGGGGCCGGGATAGGTGTAGCGCCAGTACGGGTGGTCGGGAATTTGCGGCGCGCCATGCAGCCGCGCCAGCAACTCCGCCGTGAGCGTGCGCAGGTCATCCATGCGTCCCTCGGCGGCAAGCTCGATACCCTCCGGCAGCAGCGCCTCGGCCTTCGTCACGTCGTAGCCCTGGTTGTGGAGCGACTGCGCCATCTCGACGTAGGGAATCTCCGGCGCGCCCGAACCGGGCACCGTCGCGTTCCAGAAGAGCTTGATCAACTCGTCGCCGGTCGGGAAGACGGTCTCGCTCGTGTACCACTCGCTCGGGTGCGTGCGCCGGTCGAGCGGGATCGCCGCCAGGCGCAACTCGCGGTCGATCTGCCAGGCGCGGCGTGGCGTGGAAACCTCAGGCGTCGGCATAGTCTCGCTCCTTGCGCTGGCGGCGTGCGTAGAAATAGAGTGCGATCAAGGTCGCAATGTAGGGCGTCATGGCCGTGAACTGGGAGGGGACCTGGTAGCTTTGCAGGAGCAGGCCCAGCACATCGGCAAAGCCAAAGAGCAGCGAGATGATCGCCACGCCCCACGGGTTGCCGCTGACCAGGATGATGGCGGCCAGCGAGATCCAGCCGCGGCCGGCCGACATGTTCTCCGAAAAGAGATTCACGTAGCCCAGCGACAAGAAGGCGCCACCCAGCCCGCACAGCACGCCGCACAGCAGCAACGAATACGCGCGCAGCCGGTTGGAAGGCACGCCCGACGAGTCGAGGCTGGCCGGGTTGTACCCCGCCGCGCGCAGCCGTAGCCCGAAGCGCGTGCGAAAAACCAGGAACGCGCTGGCGATCGTCGCCAGCACTGCGACATAGACCATGAGGTTCTGCCCGGAAAGGATCGGGCCGACGACGGGAATCTGCGCGATCAGCGGGAAGTTCAGGCTCGGGATCGGGTCGATGCCCGGACCGGCATAGACGCCCTTGACGCCAAAACTCTGGCGCAGCAGGTAGGTCGTCGCGCCCAGCGTGAAGATGTTCAGCGCGATGCCGGTCACGAACTCGTCGGTGTCGAGAACGACGGCGAAGAAGATAAAGATCAACGCCAGCACCAGCGAGCCGGCAATTGCCAGGAGCACGCCCGCCACCCACGAGCCGAAGGTGAACGATCCCCACACCGCGCAGAAGGCCGCCATGAGCAACATGCCTTCCATGGCGATGTTGAAGACGCCGGCGTAGAAGGTATACGCGCCGCCCAGCGCCGCCAGCAGGATGGGTGTGGCGCCAGATATCGCGCCGTTGATCAGCCCGGTGACAACATTCATCGCTTGACCTTTCAAAGAATAGACCGCGGATGAGGCGGATTTGGCAGTTGCTCACGGACAAAACAGGGAAAAACTGTACCCATCCATCTACCCAGTCAAATCCCCATACAATAGAACGCGGATAACGCGGATTGAGCGGATCCTCGCGGATCTTTGAGAAGCGTATCGATTTTGCCGAGTACAACTGGAACGCAGATAAAATCAGCGCAAATCCGCCCGATCGCACAGCGGGCGCAAAGCGCCATCCGCGTTATCCGCGTTCTATCTCCTGCGCTACCGCGCGCTCATTTTTGGCTGCATCCGCCGCGCGCCGGCGCACTGCCAGCCGATCCGCCACTTTGTGCAGCGCCTCGCGGCTGGCCACGATCACCAGCACCAGCACGCCTTGCAGCACCAGGGCAATCTCGCTCGGCACGTCGGTGATCAACTCCATACCCAGCGCGCCGGTCTGGATCGCGCTGAAAAAGAGCCCATAAAAGAGCGTGCCGATGATGCTGTTGTTGGCGACGATGGCGATCATGACGCCGTCCCAGGCGTAGTTGGCGCCCAGCCCGCGCAGGAAGCGATGCGGCCCGCCCATGATCAGCAGGCCGCCGGCCAGCCCCGCCAGCGCGCCGGTGAGTAGCATCACCAGCACGAAGTTGCGGTTGACCGGGCAGCCGCCCAGCCGCGCAAAGAGCGAGTTCTGCCCGCCCATGCGCCACTCATAGCCGGCGCGCGTGCGGTTGTAGAGAAACCACATGAGCGCCACCGCCGCCAGCATCCAGAAGATCGCGCTGTTCCAGTCGCCGAACTCGGGCAGCCAGCCGCTTCGTGCGATGGGCGGCGTCATGGGCGAATAGGCGGTCGCATCCTTGAGCGGGCCGGTGATCACCCACAGCGCAAAATAATCGGCGATAATGTTGAGCATGAGCGTGACGATGAACTCGCTCATCTGGAAGGCCTGGCGCAGCAGCGCGGCCAGCCCGGACCAGAGCGCACCGCCCGCCATGGCCAGCAGCGCCAGCACTGGGATCATCAGCCACGGCGGCAGGTCGAGGTAGAGGCCACCCACCGTCGCCGCCAGCGCGCCCATGATCAACTGCCCCGGCTGGCCCAGGTTGACCGGCCCCGAGGCAAAGGCAATCGCCGCCGAAAGACCCGTCAGCACGAGCGGCACGGCGTTCTTGAGGGTCGTCGCCAGCGCGTAGGGGCTGCCCAGCGAGAACTGGAAGAGCGCGGCGTAGCTGGCCAGCGGGTCGTAGCCCTGGGCCAGCATGATCAGCGCGCCGATAAAGAGCGCAATCACAATGCCGAGCGCGGCGTTGAGAAACTTGCCCATCAGAGACTATGCCTCAAGCATTGAAGAGAAACCACAAAAACTCGCAGGGCACAAAGCGGCATAAAGGAGGGCAAGCCGTATACCGTCTAGGTCTCTACTTTTCCTTGGTGCCCCTTCGTGCGTTTGGCGTCTTCGTGGTGAAGCAGTTCCAGCATTCATAAGGTTGCGTCATTTCCCTCGAGCATGTAGCGACCGATCTGCTCAATGCTTGCCTGCTCCACCGGCACGTCAGCCACGATTTCGCCGCGATGGAGCACGACGATGCGGTCGGCCAGCATGAAGATCTCCTCCAGGTTGGCCGAGATCATGAGCAGCGCACGGCCGGCGCCGCGCATGGCCAGCATCTGGTCGTGCACATATTCAATGGAGCCGACGTCCAGCCCGCGCGTCGGCTGGTCGAGCAGAATGAAGGGGCTGTCAAGCAGCAGTTCGCGGCCCAGGATGACCTTCTGCTGGTTGCCGCCCGAGAGCGAGCGCAGCGGCGACGAGCGCGAGGGCATGCTGACGGCAAAGGCTTCGGCCAGGCGGTCGGTGAAGCGCCGCGCCGCGCCGTTGTCGAGCAGCAGGCCGCGCCAGCGCACCAGTTCGGCGTTGAGCCGGTGGTGCGTCATGATCGCGTTCTCCACCACCGACGCGGGCAGGCTGCCGCCCATGCGCCCGCGATCCTGTGGCACGTAGGCGATGTGGCGCCGCCGCTCCAGCACGGGGGCCGCGGTCACGTCCTCGCCCGCCACCTCGATCGTGCCCGCCGTGGGTTTGAGCAGCCCGGTGATGGCGTTGACCAGCTCGAACTGCCCGTTGCCCTCGACGCCCGCCACGCCGACGAGTTCGCCGGCGCGTACCTGCAAGGTGACATCCTTCAGCCGCACACGGCCGCGGCCATCTTCGTAGCGCAGGCCCGCGACGGCGAAGACGACCTCGCCCGGCTCCTGCGGCGTGCGGCGCGAGGTAAAGAGCACCTCGCGACCAACCATCAGTTCGGCCAGTTCGGCGCGCGTCGTCCCGGCGGCGGGCACGGTGGCGACCAGGCGTCCCTTGCGCAGCACCGTCACGCGATCCGAGAGCGCCAGTACTTCCTCCAGCCGGTGCGAAATGAAGATGATCGTATGGCCCTCGTCGCGCAATTCGCGCAGTTCGGCGAAAAGCTGGGGGATCTCCTGCGGCGTCAGCACAGCGGTCGGCTCGTCCAGGATCAGCACGGAGACCTTGCGATAGAGCAGCTTGAGGATCTCGACCTTCTGCCGCGCCGCCACCGAGATGTCATCGACCTGGGCATCGGGGTCGAGGTCGAAGTGAAACTGGTCGATGATCGCCTGCACCTGCTGCCGGGAGCGCGTCTCGTCGATGCGCCCCAGCCAGTCGACCGGTTCGGCGCCGAGCACGATGTTCTCCCACACCGTGTACTCGTTGACGAGCACGATCTCCTGGTGCACCATGCCGATGCCGGCGGCAATCGCCTCGCCTGGCGTGCGAAAGCGCACGCTGCGATCCTGGTAGAGGATCTCGCCGCCGTCCTGGTGGATGAGGCCGTAGAGCACCTTCATCAGCGTGCTCTTGCCCGCGCCGTTCTCGCCGACCAGCGCGTGGATCTCGCCGTCGTCGAAGCTCACCGTCACGTCGTCCAGCGCCAGCACGTTGGGCGGATAGACTTTGACGATGGCACGCATCCGGATGAGATCAGGGGCGAGGGGCGAGGGGTGGTCGGTCACGTGCAACCCTTTCGGCTGGGAAGGAAAAAGCGGAGCCACGAAGACGCAAAGGCGCAAAGGGGGCACAAAGAACTACTTCGACTTGCTCTTCTTCGTGCCCCTTTGTGTGCTTCGTGCCTTCGTGGCTATGCCCTCTTCTTGAGTTACTGCCAGACGTCGCTGCCGTCGTACATCTCGACCGTGAGCGTGCCGTCGATGATCTGCTGGCGCAGTTCGTCGACCTTCGCCACGATGGCTTCCGGCAGCACCTGCACCTGGGCCTCGGTTACGAGGTCGACGCCGCCGCTGGCCAGGCCATATTGCAGCACTGCACCCGGTTCGTACGTGCCGTCGGCGACGCTCTTGTAGACGTCCTGGATCGCCTTGCCCACGTCCTTGATGTCGCTGGCCACGACAAAGCCGGGCTCCAGGTCATTCTGGTTGGTGTCCACGCCAATAGCGTAAAGCTCGCGTTCGCGGGCGGCCTGCAATGTACCGATCCCGGCCGCGGCCGCCACCTGAAAGACGACATCCGCCTTCTGGTCGTAGAGCTGGAGCGCGGCTTGCTTGCCCTTGGCCGCATCATCCCACGCGCCGCCCAGCGACTTCGTCTCGACCGCGATCTCCGGATCGACCGACTGCGCGCCCTTCTCATAGGCGAAGACGAACGCGCTGACGACCGGGTCGACATCGCCGCCGACGACGCCCACGATCTTGTCGGCGTTGATGTTCTTGACGCTGGTGTCGGTGGTGAGCATGCCTGCGACGACGCCGGCGAGATAGGCGCTCTCCTCCTCGATGAAGTCGACCGAGGTGATCGTGTCCGCGCTGTTCTCCACCACGGTGTCGATATTGACAAAGACCTTGTCAGGGTTCTTGTCGGCGATCTCCTTGAGCTGGTCCTCAAAGCCGTACGAAATGACGAAGATCACGTCGGCATAGCCCACGGCGGCCTGCAGCGACGGCTCGTACTTGCCGGCATCGAAGTTGGCCTCGATCGTGCGCGTCTCCACGCCGTACTCGGCTGCCAGCGCGTCGATGCCCGCCTGGCCGGAGTCGTAGAACGCGTTGTCGCCCAGCGCGCCGTTGATGAGATAGACGACACGCTTAGGCGCCGCCTGCCCGGCATCGTTCTGGCTGGCCGGCTGAGCGCCGCTCGACGGCTGGGCAGCTTGCGGCGCCGTACAACCGGCCAGCACAGCAACGGCCAGGCTG
>ERZ795053.4921-NODE-4921-length-14140-cov-3.899539_pt1 | contig 14140 bp, 11 predicted proteins | sample MGYA00375137_ERZ795053 | MGnify/ENA primary metagenome ERZ795053 (study PRJEB30182, sample SAMN05720284) | activated sludge metagenome | isolation source: Anaerobic digester | place: Hong Kong | collected 2014-12-17 ... | reverse complement strand
TGACCTGCGGTCTGTTTGCCGCCTATCCGGTAAATGTTCTCCTTGTACATTTCGGGGTGAAGGAGGGCATGATGGACCCTCGAATGACACGCTGACGAATTTCCAAATTTCCTGCCTGTTGATCGACACGACCAGGGACGGCCTGACAGCGCGGAGCTTCTTTGCTGCTTGACGCCGTACCGTACGGTACGGTACAGAGCGGGCGAGTAGATGTTCATGAACATGGCAGTCAAGACAAGGGCCGGTCAGGAAACCGCAGCGGGCGAGCGCACGGAGGAATTTTCCGTTCGTCAGCGCGAGGTTCTGGACGCGGTACTGGCCCTTATGGTCGAGGAGGGCGATGGTTTCTCCATGGCCGCCGTCTGCCGAAGGGCAAGCTGTTCCAAGGAAACGCTCTACAACTGGTTCGGTGACCGGGACGGGCTACTGACGGCTACCGTTCAATGGCAGGCATCGAAAGTGAAGATGCCGGTACTTCCGGGCGAGGGGCTTTCGCGGGTGGCGCTTGAACGGGCGCTGGCCGGGTTCGCCGCCAACTGGCTGGCCGTTCTGACCAGCGATCTGTCGATTGCTCTCAACCGTGCAGCCGTTTCCCATGCGGGGCAGGGCGCGGGTTCAGGCAAGAGCAGACTGGGCGAGATCGTGCTGACCAACGGGCCGGACGCGATGCGCCGCAGGCTCGATCCGCTGTTTGCGGCCGGGCGCGATGCGGGGCTTCTGGCTTTCAAGGATGCGGCAGAACCATTTCGCGCCTTTTTCGGTCTCGCCATCGGCGACACGCAGATCCGCGTGCTGCTGGGCGGGACAGTTAGGCTGACGGAAGCCGAAAGGGAACATCGTGCTGCCCTGGCAGCCAAGCAATTCCTGGCGCTCTACGGCACGTAGGCACCGGGTGGAAAATGCCGCCGGCGGCGTCAATGCCTGCCGGGGGAGGAAGACTTAAACAGACAGGCAAACACGGAAAACAGGAGAGTACCCATGCGTGTTTATTACGATCGCGACGCCGATCTCAATCTCATCAAGGGCAAGAAGGTTCTCATCGTTGGCTACGGTTCGCAGGGCCGCGCCCATGCGTTGAACCTCAAGGACAGCGGCGCGAAGGATGTTCGCATCGCGCTTCGTGAGGGTTCTGCTACCGTCAAGAAAGCCGAGGCTGACGGCTTCGAGGTAATGAGCGTTTCGGATGGCGCCGCCTGGGCTGACCTGATGATGATGGCAACGCCTGACGAACTGCAGGCAGGCATCTACAAGAACGAGATTGCAGGCAATATCCGTGACGGCGCTGCCATTGCATTCGCGCATGGCCTGAACGTTCATTTCGGCCTGATCGAGCCGAAATCGACCGTCGACGTTCTCATGGTCGCGCCGAAAGGTCCGGGCCACACGGTTCGCGGCGAATACATGAAAGGCGGCGGTGTGCCCTGCCTGATCGCTGTTCATCAGGATGCTTCCGGCAACGCGCACGACCTTGCTCTCTCCTACGCCTGCGGCGTTGGCGGCGGTCGTTCGGGCGTCATCGAAACCAACTTCCGTGAAGAGTGCGAGACCGATCTCTTCGGCGAGCAGGTGGTTCTGTGCGGCGGTCTGGTAGAACTGATCCGCGCCGGTTTCGAAACCCTGGTCGAAGCCGGTTACGCTCCGGAAATGGCCTATTTCGAGTGCCTGCACGAAGTGAAACTGATCGTCGACCTGATCTATGAAGGCGGCATCGCCAACATGAACTACTCCATCTCCAACACTGCAGAGTGGGGCGAGTACATGTCCGGTCCGCGCATCATCACCGACGAGACCAAGGCCGAGATGAAGCGCGTTCTGCACGACATCCAGTCCGGCAAGTTCACCTCCGAGTGGATGCAGGAGTGGCATTCCGGCGCTGCCCGCTTCAAGGCAACCCGCCGCATGAACGACGAGCATCCGATCGAGGAAGTAGGCGAGAAACTTCGCGGCATGATGCCGTGGATCAAGTCTAACGCACTGGTCGACAAGGCGAAGAACTAAGGGTTCTTGCCGGTCGCGATCCACGACTGATTTCAGTTTGCGCTTCCTCGCGGTCTAGCCGCTGCGGGGAGCGCTGGTGGATCAACTCGAGCGCACTGGCCGGCAAGGCGAAGAACTAAACCGCGCTTGCCGGTCGTGATCCACGACTGATTTCAGTTTGCGCTTCCTCGCGGTCTAGCCGCTGCGGGGAGCGCGGCTGGATCAAGTCGAAGGCACTGGCCGAGAAGGCGAAGAACCAGGCCCTTCGGGCTGATACGTACAGGCGCTTGAGCGTCAACGATCAAAAGCGAGGGCCGCGGCTAAAGCTGCGGCCCTTGTTTTTGGATGCCGGAGAATCGGTACCCCGGTTGCTATTGGGTTTCCCTCGCTGCGCTCATGCGGTTCCAGGCAAGCAGTCCGATGATGGCGGCGACGCCAGCTGCTTCGACCGCCAGGTCAGGCCAGAAGACGGCGATGATGGCGGGAAGCAATGCCATGCGCTGCCACACGGGCATGCTGGCAAACAGGAAGCCCTCCAGCATGGCGGCGAAGGCAACCAGCGCCACGATTGCGATGAAGCCCGTCCAGATGACGAGCGGCAGTGGCCCGCCGATGATGATCTCCTTGTTGAACACCATGAAAAGCGGAATGAGGTACAGGCCCTTGGCGTATTTCCACGCCTGAACGCTTGTCTCCATCGGCCGGGACCCGGCAATCGCGGCTCCGGCGAATCCGGCGAGTGCCACGGGCGGGGTGACATTGGAATCCTGCGAATACCAGAACACCACCAGGTGGGCGATGAGAAGCGGAACGCCAAACTCGCTGGTCAGTGCAGGGCCGACCAGGATGATGAGGACGATATAGGCAGCGGTCACCGGCAGGCCCATTCCGAGAATGAGGCTTGCAATAATGACGAGAATGAGCGCCAGAATGATGTTGCCGCCGGAGAAGGCCAGCATCATGGCCGAGAATTTCAGTCCCAGGCCCGTCAACCCGACGACGCCGACAATGATGCCCGCGACGGCACAGGCGGCAGAGACCGCGACTGCGTTGCGTGCGCCGAGTTCCAGAGCTTTCAGGGTGAGTTCGGCACCGCGCCAAACGAGGGATTTCAGTCCTTCGAGCGTCGGTTCATTGGTCGCGTAATTCCATAGCGCCCGTGCCGAAGCTGCGGCAATCACGGCGACGATTGCATAGAAGCCCACGCGCATGGGCGAATATCCTGCAACCAGCAGGAAGATCAGTGCCACCAGCGGCAGAAGGAAATGCCAGCCATCGGCCAGAACATCGCGGGTTTTCGGCAGGTCTTCCTTGGCCATGCCCTTGAGCCCTTGCTTGACCGCTGCAATGTGCACCAGGAGATAGACTGACCCGAAGTAGAGAATTGCCGGGAAGATCGAAACCAGAACGATGTCGATATAGGGCGTTCTGGTGAACTCGCTCATGAGGAATGCGCCCGCGCCCATGAGCGGCGGCATGATCTGCCCGCCAGTGGATGCGGCGGCCTCGATCCCGCCGGCCTGTGCCGGGCGGTAGCCGAGACGCTTCATGAGGGGAATCGTGAAGGCGCCGGTGGTGACTACGTTTGCAATGGCGGAACCGGAGATCGATCCCATTCCAGCCGATGCAATCACGGCGGCCTTGGCAGGGCCTCCGCGCTGACGGCCGGTCGTCGCGTAGGCAAGATCGATGAAGAACTTGCCTGCGCCGGTTACCTCCAGAAAGGCGCCGAACAGGACGAAGACGAAGATGAAGGTTGCGGCCACGCCAAGCGGGATGCCGTATATGCCTTCGGCGCCAAGGGTCATCTGGCTGGCCAGGCGGTCCAGCGAATAGCCGCGATGGTTCAAAATGCCGGGCAGCCAGTCGGCGAGCCACGGCAGTTCGCCACGGCGTCCGGCGAAGGCGTAGGCAAGAAACACGGCGGCAATCACGGTCATGATCGGGCCAACAGCGCGGCGCGCAGCTTCCAGAACCAGCAAGACCGTCAGGATGCCAACCGCCACGTCGATCGTTCGCGGAAATATCGCGTTGGCGATTGTGTCGATGTTTGCGGGTACCCAGTAGCCGGCAAGAACAGCGCCCGCGATCAACGGTCCGTCGATCAGCCAGCCGGCGATACCGCGTTTGCGGGTGACGCCGAAGGCGGGATAGATCAGGAAACAAAGCACCAGGATGAAGCCCAGATGGATTGGCCGCTGGAAGAACAGTCCAAGGGGCTGAACGCCCGCCGCGTAGAGCTGGAATAGCGAAAGGGCTATGCCGATCACGGTTATCGCCCTGAGCACAAGCGGGTGCTCGTCCACATTTTCGCTTGCGGTTTCCGCTTTGGTGTCAGGGGTGTTTTCGCTCATTTTCCGGGTTCCGGCTCAAGGCTGATGCGAACACGGTCGTGTTCGGCAACGCGTGAAATCGAAAAGGTCTGGCCCGCCACCTGTATGCGGTGATTTACGGTGGCATACCGGCCGGGACGCACCACGTAGGAATTTCCTGGTACTGCCTCGTCTATGTCCTCGATCCAGTAGCCGCCCATGCCGTCCGACAACTGTCTGCCTCTTCCGGGGATATGATCCAGTCCGGCGGCGAAGTCGGGAAGATGCGAACGCACAAGGACCATCCGGCCCTTTCTGTTCTGGTAGCAATCCGAAACCTCGAACCCCTGGACGGAATGATTCCACAGGACACACCAGGTGCCATTCGCCTTTACAGGAAAGCGGGCAAGCAGTTCTCCGCTGCCTGCCTCTGTTACAGACAGGATGGCGGCAGACGCCGGCAAGGTGGTGGCGGCAGAGATAAGGAGGGCGGCAAACAGCCGCCCCCGCATGATCGGTCTCATCTGGCCGCTATCACGGACGCAGGTTGTCCGGGATCGTGGCGCCGGTTTCCTCGTAGTAGCGGATGGCACCGGGATGCAGCGGAATCGGCGTGGCGTTCAGCGTGAACTCCACGGTGGTCTGATTGGCTGCAGGGTGAACGGCTCTCAGATCGGCAATATGTTCGAACATCGCCTTGGTGATCTTGTAGACGAGTTCCTCGTCCATTGCAGAAGATGCCACGAGGACGTTGGGCACGCCGACGACTGCAACCTCACTATCCACCCCGTTGTAGATTCCGCCGGGCAGCTTGGTGCTGGCAAAGATCGGGTTGGCCTTGCGGGCAGCAGCGATCTCGTCTTCCGAAAGCGGTATCATCTTGATTTTCTGCGATGTTGCCAGGTTCAGGATCGAGGAAGTCGGTGCGCCCACGCTCCAGAAGCCTGCATCGATGTCCCCGTTGGCGAGCGCGTCAGCGGTTTCGTTGAAGTTCAGGCGCTGTTCCTCGATGTCGTCATAGGTGATGCCGTTGGCTTCGAGAATCTGTGCGGCATTGACTTCGGTGCCCGATCCCGGAGCGCCGATGGAAACCCGCTTGCCTTTCAGGTCGGCCAGCGAATTGATGCCGCTGCCGTCCAGCGTCACGATCTGGACCATGTTCGCATAGAGGGAAGCCACACCCCGGATCATTTCAAGCTGCTGGCCGTCAAAGCGGCCGGTGCCGGTCTGGGCCTGGGCGACGGTGTCGGCAAGGCCGATGGCCAGATCGGCATCGCCGGTGGCAACCAGTCCCATGTTCTCGACTGAAGCGCCGGTGACTTCCGCGCTGGCGGAGTATCCCTCGACGTTCTTGTTGATGATCTCGGCCAGTCCGCCACCCATCGGGTAGTAGACGCCGCCGGTTCCGCCGGTGGCGATGGACAGTTGCTGCTGTGCCAGTGCGGGTGTTGCGACGATCGCCAATGCTGCTGCGATCACGGTAGCTATGCGCATGTTATTCCTCCCTTTGCCAATTGCTTCATATACAATCGGCTTTTTTCGATGATGTTCCGGTCTCCCGTTCTTAAGTGAACCGTCTGGAGTTTGCCCCATGGCGTCCGCCGGTTCAACCGCCGTTCGGCCAGAACCGGAACATCTGCAAAATAGGTCAGCATTATTGACATAAATTGCGGAGGGTGTAGAAATCGCCCACTTTGCCCGAACGGGTTTCTTCCAGAGGTCCAACATGTCTTCCGATAACGCTCCTTCCACTGTTTCTGCGGGCGACCGTCACATCGACTGGGAGCAGGTCTTCGCCTCCCGCATGGGCCGGATGAAGGCGTCCGAAATCCGCGAGCTGCTGAAGCTTCTTGAGCAGCCGGACATCATCTCCTTCGCAGGTGGCATTCCTGACCCCGCTCTCTTTCCGAAAGAAGCGTTCGCCGAGGCCTATGCCGAGGTTCTGGGAGGCGAGGGGGCCGGAGCTGCCCTGCAATATTCGGTTTCGGAAGGATACAAGCCGCTTCGCAAATGGGTCGCCGGCGAAATGGCGGGGATCGGCGTTGAGTGCACGGAAGACAACATCCTGATCGTTTCAGGTTCCCAGCAGGCACTGGACTATCTGGGCAAACTGCTGCTGTCGCCAGGAGATACCGCGCTGGTCAATTGGCCGACCTACATGGGAGCGCTGGGCGCATTCAACGCCTACGAGCCGAACTACGACCGGCTGAAGGCAGGCGTCAACCGCAGCGCTGACGACTACCGCGAGACGGCCGAAGCGCATGGGGGCAGGGTCAAGTTTGCCTATCTCTCGGTCGATTTCGCAAATCCTACTGGCGAGACACTCGATCTGCGCGAACGCGAGAGCATTCTCGATCTTGCCGCCGAACTGGACATCGCGATCATCGAGGATGCTGCCTATCAGCGCCTGCGCTATGACGGCGAGGCCGTGCTGCCGATCCTTGCGCTTGAGATCGAGCGCACGGGATCGATAGATTCCTGCCGCACGCTCTATTGCGGTTCGTTTTCCAAGACGCTGGCGCCCGGGCTTCGTCTCGGGTGGATCTGCGGTGCCAGGGACGTGATATCCAAGCTGGTGCTGATGAAGCAGGCGGCGGACCTGCATTCCTCGACGATCAACCAGATCGCAATCGCCAAGGTTGCCGAAAAGCATTTCGAAGAACAGGTCGCGAAGCTTCGGAAGACCTATTCCGAACGCCGCAACGCAATGGTCGCAGCGCTGGAAAGGCACATGCCCGAAAATGTCCGCTTCACGCGGCCCGAGGGCGGCATGTTCGTCTGGATCACCCTGCCAGACCACCTGGATGGCGCCGACCTGCTGGCGCAATCGCTGAAGACAGAGAAGGTCGCCTTCGTGCCTGGACGCGCCTTCTTTGCAGACGGGTCGAATGGCAACACGATGCGGTTGTCCTTCTCCTGCGCCGGCGAAGCCGTGATAGAGGAAGGCATCTCGCGCCTTGGCAGGCTACTGAAAACCGTCTGCTGACGATTCCTCAGCCGGCTGCCGTCAGTTAGCGGCGTTCTTGCGCCAGGGCGGCGTGTAGTAGGGCGATGCGCAGTATTCGACGCGGCCATCAGAAGTGCGCCAGTTGTTCCACTCGGCCCTGAATCCGGGCTTCTGCTTGCGGCACCATTCCACGTGCCCCGGCGTGTTCCTGGCCTTCTTCGCTTCTTCCTTGAAACCCTTGTCGAGCAGCATCAGGGGAAGCAGTTGCGCGCTGGCCGGCGTTGCCACCGGACCAAGCGACATGGTGCTGGCGGCGATTGTTGCTGCGAGCAGCGGACGGATCATCTTCATTCGGTTCTCCCAATTTCCATGCCGGTTTGTCTCGTTTGCATGGTTGCAGGTTTTTGTGCCGATGTTCAATTGCCAACTTGCACGGAGGCCGAGGCGGCCGGGCAGTGTTTCCTTGTTCCGGTGATTGCCGTAAGGTCGCGGCGATTCAACCTTCGCCAGGCGCATCCCGTTTCATGACCCTCCGCATTGCCACATTCAACGCCGAAAACCTGATGCAGCGTTTCGACTTTTCCGGTTTCCGCAACGAGTTGAGGCGTGACCGGACCCTGCAGATGCTGGATATCCGCGACAAGAAGCATTTCGAGCAGTTGGAGCAGGCGCGCATCGTTGCCCATACCGACGACACGATGCAGCTGACCGCGCTGGCGATAGCGGACACGAATGCGGACATCATCTGCCTGCAAGAGGTTGAAAACCTCGATGCGCTGCATGCCTTCGAATACGGCTATCTCTTCAAGATGATCGGCTCGGGCTACCGCCACAAGTATCTTGCGGAAGGCAATGACGGGCGCGGCATCGATGTCGCGGTCATGACACGGGAAGAAACCGCCAGCGGCCAGGAAATCGAATTCGTCAAGATGCAGAGCCACGCTCACCTGACCTACGAGGCGGCGGGTCTCTACAACGATGACCTCAAACGCATGGGTGAACTGCCGCACGAACGGATTTTCAGGCGCGATTGCCTGGAAATCGATTTCAGGATTGGCGGCAAGCCAATGACGTTTTTCGTCGTCCACTTCAAGTCGATGGGAAATGGCAGGGACGGTGAGGACGGGCGTACCTACACGATGCCGATACGGCAGGCAGAGGCGCGCGCGACACGGCAGATCATCGAGAGCCGGTTCGGCAAGGGCAAGACCGCCGGGAAGCGATGGATGGTATGCGGAGACTTCAACGACTACCGCTCGCGCATCGTGGTCGAGGGAACGCATCACAGCGGCTACCGCTTCACGCCCGTCAATGAGAATGCGAGCGGGTTCGATCCGCTGCTGGGAGGCGGGTTTTCGGAAAGCCTGGTGGCGCGCAGACCCGAGATGGACCAGTGGACCCTCTATCACTCGCGCGGGCCGCAGGAACAGCATCTTTGCCAGCTCGACTACCTGCTTGCCTCGCCTGTACTCGCCGATCGAAATCCCAAAGCCGTTCCCGAGATTATCCGCGCCGGGCAACCCTGGCGTACGCCGTTTCCCGAGGGCCAGGAGGTGGATCGTTACCCGCGCACCGGATGGGACCGGCCGAAGTCCTCCGACCACTGCCCGGTGGTGGTGGAACTGAATATCGTCTAGCATCGCCTATGCAGCAGACTTGGCGTCTTGGCTCGGAAAGCCATAGTTCTGGGGACTTGAAACGGGCGCGGCCAAAAGGGAACAACCATGCTCTCGCTTTTTGAAATTGCGGCACTGCTGCTGGCGATCTCTGCCTTTTTCGGCTGGTTCAATCACGTCATTCTCAAGCTGCCGCATACCATCGGCCTCCTGGTGATGGCACTCATCACCTCCCTGGCACTCCTGCTTCTTGAACACTTGGTGCCATCGCTTGCCATCACGGACACGATGCAGGCAGCCATAGGCCAGATCGATTTCTATTCCACCGTCATGGAGGGGATGCTTGCCTTCCTGCTGTTCGCCGGCGCACTGCACGTGGATTTCGATTTCCTGAAGGATCAGAAATGGCCCATCGCCGTATTGGCCACGCTGGGCGTGCTGATCTCTACCTTCGCGGTTGGCGGGGGACTTTGGCACCTGTCCGGCAGCATGGGCTTCCAGATACCGCTTGCCTGGGCGCTGGTATTCGGTGCCCTGATTTCGCCCACCGACCCGGTGGCGGTTCTCTCACTCTTGAAATCGGTCAACGTTCCGCACTCGCTCGAAGCCAAGATCGCGGGCGAATCCCTGTTCAATGACGGTGTAGGCGTTGTGGTTTTCACCATCCTTCTTGCCATAGCCCTGGGTAGCGGAGGGCACGGGGGCGAGACTTCGCAAATCGAAGCGGCGCACGTGGCGGAACTGTTCTTCGTCGAAGCGGGCGGGGGCGTTGTCCTGGGACTGCTCACCGGCTGGATAGCCTACCGTGCGATGGCGACGATGGACCAGTACACGCTTGAAATCCTCATCACGCTGGGTGTCGTTGCCGCGACCTATGCGATTGCGCTTCGCCTGCACATTTCGGGGCCGATTGCCGTTGTCATAGCAGGGCTTCTCATCGGCAATCGCGGCGCCAGAATCGGCATGAGCGAGACCACGCGCCAGCACCTGTTCGAGTTCTGGGAACTGATCGACGAGATACTCAACTCGGTGCTGTTCCTGCTGATTGGTCTCGAAGTGCTTATCCTGAGGTTCGATCCGTCTCTGGGCTGGCTGGCCCTCATGTGCATCCCGCTGGTGCTGGTAGCCAGATTCATTGCTGTCAGTATTCCGATAGCGGCGTTGTCGCGCTTGCGGCCGTTTTCGGCTGGTGCAATTCCCGTACTGACCTGGGGCGGACTGCGTGGCGGTATATCGGTGGCGCTGGCGCTGTCGCTGCCTGACAACGAGTACAAGCCCCTCATCCTAACGGCCACGTATGCCGTTGTCCTGTTCTCGATCATCGTGCAGGGGCTGACCGTCACCAGGGTTATCAACCGGACGGTCGATCCTACGCTTCTTTAAAGTGTGGACGGGTAATCGGGCTTGTGGTTGGCATTCCATTCCGGAAAACAGAAGCCGGCCGATGACTGAGATGCCGGGTTCCGCCCCATCGGCAATCAGTCACCAGCCGGCTTGACCGGGTTCACAGGTTCCGCCACGGACCTGCAGCGAGGGGGGCTGGTGTCCGTCCTGTATTCCGGTCGGGCCCGGGAAAAGTGTAACCCGGACATGAAGGCGGTTAGTTGCGGAGAGCAAAGGCATTGTTCCGGGGGGCAATCAGCCAGATCGGACCCGGCAGGGCATGCCTCGACCACTCCTTCCGCCGCAACCGGCGAGGTGGGTGGGGGTTACCCGCGCCGGTTCTCAAGGCGCAAACCGGACTGGAGAGAGACTTCTGCCCGCCATTGCGCATTTCCCTTTGACGACCAGCCGGTGGTGCGAACGGGTCTCAGCGAAGACCCGGCGCGATCCCGAGCGCGTTCGTCAATGGTGGGAGACTGGCTGCGGATTGTGTTTCTGGATGGGTCGAAAAGTGGCCGCAAATCGGCAGATCGACGCCAACAACCGTAATCACATTTAAAATTGCGGCAAATCAAAACCGTGAAGCATTACGCTATATTTCGTGAGATTTCACGGATGTGAATCGCAAGCGAGGCAAGCGTCGCAGGGATGCACAATTGGTGGACGTTGCGTAAGGGTGGGGAAGGTCCGGGAAGATTGTTCGTCGCGCTTGCCTGAACGCTTGAGCCGTGGCACCACTTTCACCGCGACAGGAGGAGCTTTCGTGGAAAAGGATTTCAAACTCGAAACACTGGCATTGCATGCCGGCCATGTACCGGACCCGGAACATGGGTCACGCGCCGTACCGATTCACCAGACTACGTCCTATGTGTTCCGGGATGCACGCCATGCTGCTGCGCTCTACAACATGGAGGAGGGCGGACATCTCTATACGCGCATTTCCAACCCCACCATTGCTGTGCTCGAACAGCGTCTGGCGGCGATGGAGGGCGGAGCAGCCTGCGTTGCGGTGTCGTCGGGAATGGCGGCATTGCACGCGGTCACGACAATGCTGGTTTCGGCGGGCGATCATATCGTCTCCACCGCGCAGCTCTATGGTGCGAACATCAACCTGCTCAAGAACACCATGCCGCGCTTTGGCGTCGAGACGAGTTTCGTGCATGGCCGCGATCTTGACGGCCTGAAGGCGGCGATCCGCGAGAACACGAAATTCCTGTTCTGCGAGATGATCGGCAATCCGGGGCTCGACGTTCTGGACGTGGAGGCGGTTGCCAGGATCGCCGGTGAAGCCGGTATCCCGCTGATCATGGATGCCACGTTCTGCACGCCTTACCTGTTCAAGCCGCTAGATCACGGGGTCAATGTAGTCGTTCATTCGCTCACCAAGTGGCTGGGCGGTCATGGCACCACGATTGGCGGCGCAATCATCGACGGTGGCAATTTCAACTGGGGCGGAAAGAATGCGGACGGCTCCGAGAAGTGGCCGACACTTGCAGCGCCGCACTATGCGCTCGATGGCATCGTGTTCTGGGAGGAGTTCGGGCCGATAGCGCTGTCTGCGCGCATCCGCGCTGAGGCAATGTACAATTTCGGCCCGACGCTCTCGCCAATGGCTGCCTTCCAGTTGCTGCAGGGGATCGAAACCCTTCCGCTCAGGATGGAGCGGCACATGGAAAACACGGCAAAGCTCCTTGATTTCCTGTCTGCACACGAGGCGGTGAGCTGGGTTCGTCATCCAAGCCTGCCGGAGCATCCCGACCACGAGACCGCGAAGCGGCTGCTACCCAAAGGTGCCGGCGGCGTCATCGCCTTCGGCATCAAGGGCGGACGCGCCGCCGGTGCGGCTTTCATTGAGAATGTCCAGGTTGCTTCGCATCTGGCCAATGTGGGCGATGCCAAGACGCTGGTCATTCATCCTGCTTCAACGACCCATTCCCACATCTCGGCAGAGGACATGAAGGCAGGCGGCCTGTCGGATGACATGATCCGGCTATCCGTTGGACTGGAGAATTTCGACGACCTGAAAGCCGATTTCGATCGTGCGCTCAAGATTGCAGCCAAAGCCGCTCAGGCTGCGGGGGGAATGGCATGAAAGTGAATGTGGACGGCAACGAAGTCTATTTCTCAACCGGCGGGCGGGCGCATGCAGATGGCCGTCCCTTCGTCATGTTCCTGCATGGTGCGGGCTTCAACCACCTGACCTGGCCGTTGCAGGTGAGGGCCATGGCATATGACGGCTACAACGTGATCGCTGCGGATATGCCGGGCCACGGACTTTCCGCCGGGGAGCCGATCGAGGGTATCGAGGCGCAGGCCGCATGGGCGCTGAAGCTGCTTGATGCAGCCGGGGCGAAGGATGCAATCCTCGTTGGACACAGCCAGGGGGGGCTGATCGCGCTTGAAATGGCAAGCCAGGCCCCGGAACGGGTGAAGGCGATTGCCTTTGTCGCGACAGCGGCGGCCATACCTGTCAACGGACAACTGATCGCGCAGGCCGAGAAGGATCCGCATGGCGCCTATGCCAACATGGTTGACTGGGCTCACGGTCAGGCGGCGCACATGCACGACAACACATGGCCCGGTGCGTCCCATCTGAACTATGGTGTGCATGTCATGGAGATGGGGAACCCGCAGGCGCTGGTCGCGGACCTGAAATCCTGTGCCGCCTATGAAGGCGGGGAGAAGGTGGCATCGTCTCTCAAGGTTCCGGCCATGGTGGTGCTTGCGGAGCAGGACCGGATGACGCCTGCCAAGTTCGGGCGTTCTCTGGCAAAGATGATCCCGGAGTGCGAACTGCATGTCATCGGCGGAAGCGGGCACACGATACCCACCGAGAAGCCGCGCGAATTGAACGCGTTGCTGAGGGCGTTTCTGAAGCGTGCAGAGGCGACGGAAGCCGTGTGATGGACCGCACGCAACTTGAATTCAAGAATTGAGAATGGGGGCCGGGAATGGTCAGTGAAATCAGGAAAGTCTGCGTTATCGGCGCGGGGACCATGGGTACGGGTATTGCGGCGCAGGTCGCCAATGCGGGCGATCAGGTGCTGCTGCTGGATATTGCAGGCGACGATGCCAACCGCAATGGGCCTGCAGAAAGGGGCCTCGAAAGGATTGTGAAATCCGATCCGCCTCTGCTGATGAAACCGGAGAATGCGGACCGCATTTCCGTCGGCAACATTTCCGACCATCTGGGTGCGGTTAGTGAATGCGACTGGATCGTCGAGGCAATCGTCGAGCGCCTGGATATCAAGCGTAGGCTCTACCGCGATCTCCTGCCGAACCTGAAAGAAGGTGCGCTGGTTTCCTCCAATACCTCGACAATACCGATTTCGCTCCTGATGGAAGACATGCCGGACGAGTTGCGGCAGCGTTTCTCCATTACCCACTTCTTCAACCCGGTTCGCTACATGCGTCTGCTCGAACTCGTCGAAGGTCCCGATACCCAGTCTGAGGTGATGGCACTGCTGGCGGATTACTGTGACCGCAAGCTTGGCAAGGGAGTGGTGCAGTGCGCCGATACGCCGGGTTTTCTTGGCAACAGGGTGGGCGTCTATGCCATGCAGAAGGCCATCCACGAGGCGATGGCACTTGGCATAGACATCGAGGATGCGGATGCGATTTTCGGCCGTCCGATGGGTATCCCGAAGACCGGTGCCTTCGGCCTTTATGACCTGATTGGTCTTGACCTGATGGCCGACGTGGTGCGCTCGCTGCGCTCCATTCTTCCCCAGGGCGACCCGTTCCACGAGGTCGGTGCCGAGAACGCGCTGGTCAACTCCCAGGTCGAGAAGGGCTATACGGGCAACAAGGGCGGGAAGGGTGGTTTTTACACCCGGCAGGACGGCAAGGCGATGGCGATCGATCTTGCCACCGGCCAATGGCGTGAACGCAAGAAGGACCTGCCC
>ERZ795053.4920-NODE-4920-length-14141-cov-15.981613_pt1 | contig 14141 bp, 11 predicted proteins | sample MGYA00375137_ERZ795053 | MGnify/ENA primary metagenome ERZ795053 (study PRJEB30182, sample SAMN05720284) | activated sludge metagenome | isolation source: Anaerobic digester | place: Hong Kong | collected 2014-12-17 ... | reverse complement strand
GCAAGCAATACAGTTGAAGAACACTGTTTTCTATTTCAAAACCAGAATTTTTTTTCATTAAGTTCTAATGATATTGAAGAATTCAGTAATAAACTAATTTCTTTCTCAAAGAAATCAAAAGAAGAATTGTCGAAATATTGTATAATGGGGCAGAAATGGGTTATTGAAAATCGATCTTATAAAAATATGATGCAAACATTATTCGATTTGATACAACTATTATCTTAAAGAGAAAAAAGTAATCAGGCAAAGCTGTTCGTTTCTGAAGGATATTGGATTTCAATTTCCATAACCGCTTCATCTTTAAAGAGCTTTTGTAAATTATGAAGTATTATCGGATATCGCATTTGGAAAGTGTAAAATAGGATGTATAATATTCCCTGATGAAAATTTCTTTCTTGACTTTTTAAATCGTATTCATGGTCACTATCGAGTAAATTCAGCAAGAAGAACCCTGCTCGGTTCTCAAAAAGAGGTGAACCGTATGGCGTATTACATGAAGTTGTTGGAAAAGCAGGCGGACTTGGTCCGTTTAATCGAACTGGAACGTCAGGTGTGGGGATTTTCTGAGGCTGATGCCGATTCTCCGTTGACAATGAAGGTAATGTCTAGCCAACGATTTAAAATGGGTTATACCTTTGGTGCTTATGTAGACGGTGAGCTAATCGGTGGGGATGTTTTTTTTGCCTCGCTGGTTCAGGGAAGGGTCTACGGGCATTTGGTTTGTTTAAAACCATCTTACCGAAATCGAAATGTCGGCACACGATTTTTACTAGATACCTTCGACTATATGAAAGAAAGAGGTGTGAAGGAGATTTTCTGGACATTCGAGCCGTTGGATGCTGCAAATTCAAAGGTATACATCAATAATCTGGGGGGAAGGGCAACCGAATATATCAGTGACTACATCATTATTGAAGACATTATTAACGGCGGAGTACCCCTGGATCGCATGATTTGCGAAGTGGATTTAATGCATTCCAAAGAGGCTTCATCAGAATGTTTAGACATCAGTGAAGCGCTGAATGCCTATCCGCTCATCGGTTCTAAGAATTTTAAGGAAGAGAAGCGGATTTTGTTGGAAATCCCAGGCGATTATAAAGCCTTGAAAGCCCACAGCATACAAGAAGCAACAAAAATTCGCTTGAATTCTCGGAAGCTGTTTAGTGAATTTATCAACGATAAGGAATATGTAGGTGTAAAAATCATTTCGGGAGTGGATAATGCGATGATAAGAAACTTTTATTTATTGGAGAAAGGCGTGGTTGGAAAATGAAAAAGTTTCATGAATTTGAATACAAACGGCCTGAATACGAGTCTGTTAAAGCAAGTATTAACACCTTCATTCAAGAATTTAAAACAGCAACTTCAGTGACAAGGCAAATCGAATGTGTGAATGGAATCAATGCCGTTAGGCGTGATTTTGAGAGCATGAGCTCAATTTGCTCGATCCGCTATGATATGAATACCGCTGATGCTTTCTATGAGGCAGAAAATGATTATTTTGACGAGTATGAACCGTTGATTCAGGAGTTAGTGAATCAGTATTATGCTGTCTTAGTTGACTCTCCATTTAGAAATGAGCTTGAGGCTGCTTTCGGTCATCACATTTTTAACCTGGCCACGAATGAGATGAAATGTTTTAGCCCTGAGATTATCGAGGACCTTCAGCAAGAAAATGCTTTGGTGACAATGCACACCAAGCTGATTAGTTCAGCTGCTATTCTGTTTGATGGGGAAGAAAGGAATCTGGCGCAGTTAAGGGCTTATTTTCAATCAAAGGATCGCTCTGTGAGAAAAGCTGCTTACGAAGCTTATGCCTCTTTTTTCAGCGACCATGAAGCTGAATTTGATAATATCTACGATCGTCTGGTCAAGCTGCGAACAAAGATGGCCAAAACACTTGGATTTGACTCCTTTGTTGAAATGGGGTATATCAGACTCAATCGTACGGACTACAACGCCCAAATGGTTGCCGGTTACAGGAAGCAGGTGTTGGAAGAGGTGGTACCACTGGCGCTAAAATTGCTGGAGAAACAGTGTAAGAGATTGGGACTGGAAGCATTGACCTATTACGATGAACCACTCAGATTCAAAACAGGTAATCCTCAACCCAAGGGCACACCTGAAGAGATTGTCAAAAACGGCATGAAAATGTATAGCGAATTGTCCAGAGAAACCAAAGAATTTTTCACTTTCATGGAAGAAAACGGCTTGTTTGACTTACTCAGCCGAAAAGGCAAGATGGGCGGGGGCTATTGTACCTTTATCCCTATTGAAAAATCGCCATTCATCTTTGCCAATTTTAACGGTACATCAGATGATATTGACGTGTTGACCCATGAGGCAGGCCATGCTTTTCAGGTTTATTGCAGCAGGAATTATGCTATCCCTGAATACGTTTGGCCTACGTTGGAGGCCTGTGAAATCCATTCCATGAGTATGGAATTCTTTACCTATCCATGGATGGAGCTTTTCTTTCAAGAAGATGTTCTCAAACATCGTTTTGCTCACTTGAGTGAAGCTTTACTGTTCTTGCCTTATGGGGTTAGTGTGGATGAATTCCAACATGAGGTATATGAAAACCCTGAGGCTTCTCCTGATGAACGGAAAAAGATCTGGCGGAATATTGAACGAAAATACATGCCCATGCGGAATTATGCGGATAACGATTTTTACGAGAAGGGAACCATGTGGATGAGACAGTCGCATATTTTTGAAACGCCTTTCTATTACATTGATTACACTTTGGCACAGGTTTGCGCCTTTCAGTTTTACAACAGAATGGAACAAAACCGGGAAAAGGCCTGGGAGGATTACAAAAACCTCTGCAATGCCGGAGGATCCAAGCCTTTCCTGGATTTGTTGAAAATAGCTGGCATTAAAAATCCATTTGAAAGCGGTTCTGTGAAAGAATCGGTATTGGAGATTTTTAAACAGGTTGAAGCGATAGACGATTCCGATTTTTAACTTTTAAACAAAGTCCTCATGACAATCGTGGGACTTATTTTTTGCGCTGTTCTTTTAAATAGGGGCTGTGTATCCGAACGAATTGGCATGCTTTTTTCAGCAAGCTGAAAAAATCTGCTATAATCTGTTATCTTCTTAGCGAGGTGAAAATCATGCGTGATTTTGCGTATTCAATAGACCGGGACTATCAACGAGTCATGGATTTTTTGGCAGCGACTTTTGATCCGGAGTTGCAAGCGTCAAACTGGTTCCCGTCAAGGTGGGAGTATATGCATTATCATCCTTATTTTGACAAGGCCAATGCCAATAAAATAAGGATTTGGGAAATGGATGGGGATATTGTAGCCATTGTTCATTATGAAATGCGATTGGGAGAGGCCTATTTTGAGTTTCTGCCCGGATATGAGTTCCTGAAAGAGGAGATGTTCCTTTATGCTTTGGACAATCTGTATCAGCCCACTCCGGAAAATGACAGGCAACTGATTCTCTTTCTCAATGAATCGGAAGAAGATCAGGGGTTGACAGATCTGGCAGTGACGCATATGTTTGAACGTTTGGAAGATTATCCTCAATGTATGTCGGTTTTTGATTTATCTGAAAATTCATTGGATTACTCGTTGCCCGAAGGCTTTTCCGCTTGTTCGTTGGCTGAGGAAAATGATTTGAACAAGATTTCAAGGGTTTTATGGCGGGGATTTAATCATCCGGGTGAGCCGGATATGCAGCAGGAATTGGCGGACAGAAAACTGATGCAGTCTGCCCCAAATTATGATAAACGGCTGAATGTGGTTATCAAAACGCCAGATGGGCATTACGGTTCGTATGCGGGTATCTGGTATGAACCCTCACACAACATCGCTTATGTTGAACCCGTTGCAACCGATCCCGATGATCGAAGGATGGGGCTTGGAAAAGCAGCTGTCTTGGAAAGTATCAAAGCTGTTCACTCACTTTTCGGTGCAGATAAGGCATATGTGGGAACAGCCATTGATTTTTACCTGTCTTTGGGATTTAAAGAATTGTATTGCAATTGGGCTTGGAAGAAAATTTATTGATAACTCTCTTTTTTGTTTTCGTCGATCGAAATAAAAAGGTCAAAGGCATTTCTGCGAGTTTTTAATGAGATCCATAAAGCCTTTTCCATCGCAGTCGAGTAGATTTGTATATCACCTATGGTAATTTGCGGGGGACAGCTTTCGCATTGATAGCCGTTCCCCTTAAATGTATGGATGGCATTTTCGCTGATAATCTTTGCAAGTTCTCCAACGGCGAATATGGCAAATTTATCTACTCTGTCGAATTTGTTTCTGGACATTTCCTCCAGAATCTCCAAAACCATCCCTTCCGGGAAACTGAAAAGAATGATTCCCTTTAATTCGCCTGTGATTCCTATTGAGACGTTCATCTTATTGCGGGTATGAATTTCTTGAACAAGTTGTATTTCCCCTTTTTGAACATCCCATCCCAACACGTTCGTGAAAACATCTCTAGAGGCTTTGTAAATGGGGTTGATATAGTCAGCTTTCAATGTCAACGCCTCCTTTGGGAACATGTTTGGCAATGCGCTGGTCATCGCCTGTGACGTGGTTGATCAGCCATGTGAGGAGTCTGCCGCTGAATGCCATGATCAGATCTTCGTTATATTTGTCTTTGTAGAATTCCTCTTGAAAGGCTTTTATTTCACGTCTGAAGGACTCATGAATCAGGCGGTGCTTTTCATAATCGGGATAATCGATTTTTCTTTGCAGGGCTTCTTCACTTTGAAAATGAACTTGAACGTATTCACCCATGAAATGGAAGGTTTTTTCAATCTCGTCCATCTTTTGTTCTAAGGGAGTTCCATTTCTCAAAACATCGATAAATACTGATAAACGCCGAAACAATTCCTCGTGTTGTTTATCGATGAGTTCAATGCCTATTTTGTATTGTTCTCTCCATAACACAGTCATCACTCCCTTGAAGAATATGACGCATTTTTATAATGAACCGTGTTGACATAATTATCAACAGAGTCATTATGGAACAGTGCTCAACTTGTGAGTTATCTTACCGGTTCAGTGTCAACAGGGCCGTGTCAAGCATCTCACATAAAATCGAGGGTGTGAAGGTTGAACTGTGATGCTTTTCTTTGTAAAGATCTGCTGCCAGACCATGGATATATACGCCCAGCTGGGCGGCCCGATGAGGCGCCATTCCTTTGGCGAGATAGGTTCCGATGATGCCGGCCAGGACATCTCCGCTTCCGCCACAAGCGAGCCCTTCGTTTCCGGTGGTGTTGACAATCAGCTGTCCTTGAGAGGTGCCGATCAGGGTTGTGGAATCTTTTAAAACCACAGTACATCCACTCTCTTGAGCAAATTTTTTCAGAATGCCAAAACGATTTGCCTTGATTTGTTCGATGCTTTTGCCGGTCAGTCTGGAAAATTCTCCCATATGGGGGGTCAATATTGTTCGTCCGCTTCTTTTGGCCAGTAATTCAAGGGCTTGAGGAGAGGAAAAGGCGAACAGTCCATCGGCATCAATCACAAGGGGTTTTTCAGTGTTCATGACAAATTCACGAACAAAAGTCGTGGTTGTGTATGCTCTGCCCATACCGGGGCCGATGACGAGCGTATCTGCATCTTGAGTGTATTCAACAATTTCATCCAGGCTATTCATGCCATGATAGTCATGAGAGGCGTCAATTTCTTTTAGGATGATCTCGGGTGGTATTGTAAAATACATCTGGTGGTCATAACTGGGCAGGATTCCCTGAACCATACCGGCTCCGCTTTTCAGGGCCCCCATCAGCGTGAGTAAAGGAGCGCCTTTGTAATGAACGCTGCCACCGATAACGGCTATACGCCCCATGCTTGATTTATGTGCATCGGGATCAGCAGTTGGCTGGATCTTTTTTGCCGTTTGGGCGTTCATCCAGTATTTTTCTTCCCATCCGATGGTTTCTGGGGTTTCGTTTGAGATACCGATATACGAGCATTTCAGCTTGCCAACTGTTTTTCTGGCCGGATAAAAAAACATCCCCGATTTGGGAAAGGCAAATGTAACCGTCAAATCAGCTTTAAATGGGTGATTCGAATATAGGCTGCCACTGTAAGCGTTGATGCCTGTCGGCACGTCCACAGCGCATTTGTAGGCATTTGTGCAGTTGATTTTTTCAAGGAACGCATCCACAGATTCAGGGATAGGTCTGTCCAGTCCCGTTCCGAATATGGCATCCACGATCAGGTCGTAGGTATGCAAACTGTTTTCCAGTGATTGGAAGTTTGTTGTGATTGTGCAGTTCTTTTTGGACAGGAGGTTGAACTCCCTTTTGGCGTTTTCAGAAAGTTTATTCAGTCCCATCGTCATCAGTACAGTGCAATCACTGGATAAATCCGTCAACTCCCTGGCCATGCATAAACCATCGCCGGCGTTGTTTCCAATACCGCAAAGGATAAGGGTTTTCTCCGGTACGCCGTCCATTTCATCCAGAACGGCATGCACAACTGAATGAGCAGCCCGTTCCATAAGAACGATGGCCGGTAGGCCGTTTTGGATGGTTGCTTGATCACAACGGTTCATTTCAGCAGGTGTCAGTATTTTAATTGGAATCACCCCTCATGAAAAATGACAGTTGTTGGGTTTTTCGTTGCTTCATTTTTTTAGTCTTTTGACTCTTTTTTCTGATCTCATCCATCTGCTTGAAACCCAGCACCCGTACTTTTCCCTCCAGATTTTTTTCTTCTGTGATTGTATCCAGCACTTCATGCGCTCTTTGAACAACTTCTTTCGGCAGTCCTGCAATCTTTGCCACTTCTATGCCGTAACTCTTGGAAGAAATACCGGCTTCGACCTTGTGGAGAAAAACAACGGCATTGTCTTCTTCCAACACTTTGACACACATGTTTTTCATGCCATCATACAGATTCGCCAGTTCGGTGAGTTCGTTGTAATGAGTGGCAAAGATGGTGTATGAACCAATGGTGTTATGCAGATATTCGGATACGACCCAGGCAATGCTGATCCCGTCATAGGTGCTGGTTCCCCTGCCCACCTCGTCTAATATTACTAAGGAGTCTGAAGTAGCGTTGTTTAGAATGGTAGCGGTTTCGGACATTTCCACCAGAAAGGTACTTTTCCCAGAGGACAGATCGTCTCTGGCACCAATACGTGTAAAGATTCTATCCAGTATGGGTAAATTGGCTTTTGTTGCCGGGACAAACGAACCCATTTGCGCCATCAGGCATATTAAGGCTGTTTGCCGCAAATAGGTGGATTTACCGGACATGTTTGGTCCAGTCAGGATGATAAATGACCCGTTTTGATCCAGTGAGATATCGTTGGGTATAAAATTATCTTCGAAACACTCAACAACCGGGTGACGTCCTCCCTGGATATGAACACGGCGCTCACGATTGAAAACAGGTTCGCTGTAATTCTTTTCCACAGCGATTTTTGCCAATGAAACAAAGCCATCTAAACAAGCCAGGGCATGGGCATTCTCTTTCAACCGGGGTATGAAGGCGAGGGATTGTTCCATCAATCGTCGATAGGCTTCATGCTCCAGGGTGTCCACTCGTTCGGATGCCATGGTCAGCTTTTCCTCAATGGGTTTTAAGGCATCGCTGATATACCGTTCACTGGAGACCAAGGTTTGTTTTCTTTCATAATCGTCCGGAATTTTTGCGCTGTGGGCTTTGGAGATTTCGATATAATAGCCAAACACCTTGTTCTGTCTAATCTTCAGTGTGGAAATGCCTGTTCTTTGACGTTCGTAGTCTTCCAGTTCTCTAAGTTTTTTTGAACCCCCAGTGAGCAGTTCCCGGTATTCGTCCAGTTCTTCATCAAAGCCCTCTCGGATGGTTTTACCTAGTCCGATTTGACTTTCCGGTTCATCATAGAGGGCTCTGTTCAACAGTGCTTTAAGTTCTTCCACAGGATCCAACTGTCCGTTGATATCTCCAAAGACAGGTTCATCCGCAAGAAATTCAATGATCTGAGGGATGACTTGGAGCGTGGATCTCAAGGAACAAAAATCAGCAGGTGTGACCTTTTTATAGGAGAGTCTGGATATGATTCTTTCAATGTCATATACTTCATCCAAAGCCTTTTCCAAGCACGAGATCAACCACTCGTTGACGACCAGTTGACGTACATGGTCCAATCGTGATGTGATTTCTTCAAGATTTTTTAAAGGCGATAATAGCCATTCTTTTAATTTTCTTTTGCCCAATGAAGTGAGTGTTCTGTCGATAACATTGAACAAACAACCCGACTGTTTTTCTTTGGTATCGCCAATCAGATCCAGATTCTCAACGGTTGTGTTATCGATGAGCAATCGTTGTTGGTCATTCATATAAACGGGGCGGCTTAGATGCTCAAAGGCATCCATATGCTGATAATCCAAATATTTCAAGGTGGCCCCGTACAGGGCACAGGCGTCAGCGGGAAGTTCCAGGAATGAGATATCACCCACCTCAAATACCCTTTGCAATTGATTAACCGCTTCATCGTGATTGTAATACCACTTGGGAAGGGCTTCGATGTAAAGACCTCTCATTTGCTTTTTTAATTGCCGAATGGCATGTTCATCTTCAAACCCTTCAGGATAAAGGAGTTGTACCGTTCCGAATTTCTTCACGATATCTTCGAGTTCGTTCCAGGTTTTTCTTTGAAAAACCATGGAGCTGCCGGTGGAGATATCCAATAGCACGCAAAAATAGGCACTGGGTGATTTCATGACGGATGCCATATAGCTGTTGGTTGTTTCCTGGAGAATCGAATCTTCAATGACGGTTCCTGGTGTGACAACCCTGGTGACTTCCCGTCTGACTATCCCGGTCGCCTGTTTGGGATCTTCCACCTGATCGCAAATAGCCACCTTGAATCCGGCCTCGACCAGTTTTTTAAGATAGTTGTTGAGTGCATGATAAGGGATGCCGGCCATGTCATTGCCGTTCCGATGGGTTAATACAAGCTGCAAAACACGGGAAATCCTTTTGGCATCTTCAAAGAAGGCTTCGTAAAAATCCCCGAGCCGGAACAATAGAATGGCATCAAGGTAAAGAGATTTGATGTCCATATACTGTTGCATCATAGGGGTGAGCTTCTTTTCAGACACTTTTTACACCACCTCTCCATAAAGGGGGCCGGCTGAAACCCGGTGTATTTTCACCTTTTTCCATTCGCCGATCTGATTGGCATCCGCTTCAAAAATGACAATTTTATTTCTCGAGGTTCGACCGTATATGAGATGGGGTTTTCTGGGTAGAACGGCTTCTCCGATCACATCAACGATCTTATCCTGATAACTCTCATTGAATGCCCGATTCATTTCCTTTTGAATATCTAATAAATGGTTCAGCCTTCTCTTTTTTTCTTCTAAGGGAACATCATCTTTCATGTTCTGTTCGGCAAGAGTTCCCTCACGAGGTGAATAGATGGCCAGGTTGACCTTCTCGTAGCCCACTTTTTTGACCAGGTTGACACTGTCCAAAAAGTCCTCTTCTGTTTCACCAGGAAATCCGATGATGAGGTCACTGGTGAGTGAGATACCGGGCAAGCCCTTTTTGATTTTATCAATCAGTTCCAAATACTGGGCTCGGGTGTACCTTCTGTTCATGGCTTTCAGAATCCGGTCGCTGCCTGATTGTACCGGCAGGTGAATGGATTGGGCGAAATTGTCTGCCTGTGCCATTACGTCGATAACCTTGTCTGAAAAGTCGGAGGGGTAAGAGGTTAAAAACCAAATGCGCTGCAGTCCATCTATTTGAGACACGGCTTTAAGGAGATTGGCAAAGGTCACCTCTTTATCCGCCACATCTAAACCGTAGGAGTCTACATTTTGTCCCAACAGGGTGATTTCTTTATAGCCGTCTTTTGCCAGTTGTTTGCATTCAGCGACAATGTCATTGAAGGGGCGACTTAGTTCCCTGCCGCGTGTATACGGGACAATGCAGTAGGAACAGAATTTATTGCAACCGTAGGAGATAGTGACCCATGCGTGATGCGTGGAGTTTCTCAACGCCGGGGTGTGATAGTCGATTTTATTCAAGGTATCTGAAAAATCGAGAAATCTTTGCCCGCTAACTGCTTTAAGAGCGTGTTCTTCTATTCTTGTGATGGCACGAGTTCCGAAAACGAAATCCACACCCTGTCTTCTCAACAAAGCCTTTTTCTCCTTGTCTGCCGCACAGCCACAAACGCCCACTTTGATCTTTCTTCCTTCTTCCCGCTTCATTTTGTTGAGTCGGCCGATGAACGCAAAAGCCTTTTCTTCTGATTTCTGCCTGACAGCACAGGTGTTGACCAACACAACATCCGCCTCATCCAGAGAGGTGATTTCATGTCCTTTTTGTACCAAGATGCCCTTCATGATCTCCGAATCGTTGACATTCATCTGACATCCGTAAGTTTCAAAGTAAAATTTCAATTTTTTCATCCTTTCATTTTCATTGAAGCATCATATACGATGATTGACGTAGAAACTGCTACATTCAGTGAATCGCATGAGCCCCTCATGGGTATCTTGACCAGTAATCCGGCGTGCTGATACCATTCTTTGCTGATCCCATAACGCTCAGACCCCGCAACAAAAGCTACTTTTGATGAGTATGACGTATGATGGTAGTCATCTTGTGCATCGGTATCGGTCAAAGCGATGGTGATGTTATTGGTTTCAAGCCAATGAATGGTTTCTTCTACCTCTTTTTCCACAACAGGAATCGTGAAAACAGCACCTTGACTACCTTTCAGGACCTTTGGATGGGTCAGGCGAGCCCTTCGATTGCAGATGATCACTGCCCGAACGCCAGCGCCGTCGCAGCTTCTTAAGATGGTACCGATATTGCCCGGGATTTCTACCCCATCGAGAATAACATACACACTCTTTTTGACGGGTAAAATATCTTCGAAATCATAATGCGGAAGTGAGCAGACCGCCAGTAAGCCATCAGGCTTTTTATACTCGCTGATTTTTGAAAAGACTTTGTCGGAAACCAGACAGCGGTCATAGGATCCTTCTTGTTCGATCAGCCTGGTTGCTAGCAGCTGAGCATCTTCTGATATGAATAATTGTGGAGAAAAAAACACCGCATCGATTTCCAGTTTCTTTTCCATGCATAACTTTACACCCCAAAAGCCCTCCACCACCATCAAATTGCGTGGATTGGATTTGGTGTTCTTGATGATGGATTGCACTTGCTTGATTCTGGGATGTTTGATTCCGGTGAATTTCAGCTTGCCTTTGTGTTTTTCTCCGAAACGATCCAGTATTTCATCCGTTGAGCCGTTGTCTATAAACATGCCTTGACTCGCAACGCCTTTTTTGGTGAGATCACGGTGTGTATCATATGATGAGCGGGGAAATAGGGAATAAATGTATAATCGGGAATCTCCCATAAAACGATGCCGGCATATTTTCCCGCTTCCAGTGTTCCCCAGTCGGTTTCAAGGTTGATAACCGCTGCGGCATTTAATGTCATCGCCGTAATGATCTCCTCCGGTGTCATTTTTAACTGTGATGAAGCCAAATGGGCGATCAGCGTGGGATCGTTGATCGTACATGAGCCGGGGTTAAAATCACTTGCAAGTGCCACTGCAGCACCTGAATCGATGAGTTTTCTGGCCGGCGCAAAGGATTTCCCGAGGAAAAAGCTGGTTCCCGGAAGCAACGTGGCGATGGTTTGACTATTAGCCAGTTTCGCAATAGACTCCTCTTTGATACAGATGAGATGATCTGCGGAGTTGGCATTTAGTTCACCCGCCAGAGAGCTTCCCCCGATGTCTTTAATTTCATCGGCGTGAAGCCTGATCTTAAAGTCGTTTTTCAAAGCCGCTTCCAGATATCTTCTCGATTGTTCGGCTGTAAAAACCCCGTCTTCGGTGAAGATGTCGGCAAATAGTTCCCCCTCAAAGGCTTTTCTCACTTGAGGTAGCATTCCATCTATAATCATTCTTAAATAAGAATCGTATGAGGTGAATTCCGGTGCCAGAGCATGGGGCCCCAGGAAAGTTTTCACGACTTTTTGACAGCCTAATTCCTCTATTTTTTCAAGGGCTTTCAGCTGCTTGATTTCTGAATCGGTATCTAATCCATAGCCGCTTTTTCCTTCGAAAGCCACTACCCCTTTTCGAAACATCTCGTTGGCAAATTTCAGATTAAACTCGATCAAATCATTTAAAGATGCCTTTCTAACGGCTTTCGTGGTGTTAACAATACCTCCGCCTTTTTGCATAATCTCCATGTAAGACAACCCCTGCTGCCTCATGAAAAATTCATCATGCCGAAACCCGTAAAAGGGGATATGTGTATGGGGGTCGATAAAGCCGGGTGTGGCAACCAGATCATCTGCGGCAATGACGTGACCCTCAAAGTCCTCCGGCAACTCCAGATTATGGCCAATTTGTTCAATAATGCTGTTTTTAACCAAAATATCCATGTGCTTAAGTATGGAAAGCTTTCCCATATCCTTGCCTTTTTTTGCTTTATTGCCGATGGGAGAGGCGAGTTGTTTGATATTTTTAATCAGAAGATCCAAGATGATCAACTCCTTTTGATCTTGCTTGATTTATTATAACAAATTGAGAAAGGTCTGTGGTATTCGATTTTTAAAAATACTGGAAACTGTTCAAACGATATGGGAAACCCGTTTGTCTTTCCACGTGCCTTTGAAGTAAACCACACCCATAACAATAAACTCAGCGATTTCTGAGGCGATAAAACCAAACCAGATCCAGTATATGCTCAAATTGAGTAAAGATACCGTGATATATAGAAACGGGAGTTGTACGCACCAGCGTGATACGATAGCCGAGATAAGAAAAGGCAGGTTATGACCGGCACCGGAGAAGCCCGAGCCCCATCCAAAGGCAATACCCAAGAATGTATAGGACGGAATGATGATTCTCAACATGGGTATTCCCATTTGAATCACATCCTGATCAACGGTGAAAATCATCATGATCTGTTTGGCAAAAATAAAGGTTAGAAGGGATATAACGATCATGAACAAAGAACCCAAACCAGCGGCGTATTTGGTGGTTTTAACAGCACGCTCTTTCAATTCTGCACCCAGATTTTGTCCAACAACGGTAGAACTACCCATGAAAAGGCCTAATAGAGGCATGATGACAAATCCGGACAGTCTTTGTCCAATTCCCAGTGCAGCAACGGCAGTGGTTCCGTAAATGGTGATCAGTTTGAGAATGATCAGATTGGCTGAATTTCTAAAAAGCACTTCGATTCCAGTCGGCAAGCCGATGGTCATGAGTTTTTTATCGATTGGAAAATCGAAACGGAATAATCCGCGAAGCGAAGGCCTGATTTTTCTTTTTTTGGAAAACAAAGCGAAAAGACCAAAGACAAACCCAACACTGATGGAAATGACTGTTGCCAAAGCAGCTCCCATTACTCCGAGACCCATTCCCGGTAAATTCAACAGCGGGATCTGCTCGAAGATAAAGACAGGATCCAGAACGATATTCAAACTGGCTGAAACGAACATGAGGATCATGGGTGTTTTTGAATCGCCCACGCATCTTAATGAAGTATATATGCTATAAGTCGTGTACATCACAGGCAAAAAGAATATCCTCAAATAACCGTAATCCAAAGCATCCTTTTGGACCATGGGATCATCAGTAAAAAAGCCGATCAACGGTTTCATGAAGATCAGCAGGATAGCCATGGCAATCAGTGAAACAAACATTTTAAACGTCAGGGTTTGTTCGATGCACACCCTTGTACGGTCATAGTTTTTTGCGCCGAAATTCTGTGAGATTAAAGAGACAGAACTGGTTCCGATGATCTCGTTTAAGACCTCAACTAACCAGAAGATGCCGGTCAAAATAGTAACTGCCGCCAAAGCCTCCGGGGAAATCCTTCCGATCCAAGCCATATCGGCCAGATCATACAGGGTTTGGGCTCCAAATCCCAACATGGTTGGGATGGACATATATAAGATGTTTTTTAACAAACTGCCTTCGGTCAGATTTCGTTCCATGAGTTCTCCTTTATGTGGCTTTATCAAGTACCGAATGAGATTATACTATATTTCACCAAAAAAGGTATGACATTATGCTATCCTTTTTCGATAATAATGAGCAAATCTGAATAAAAAGGATGATTAAGCAAAACAAAAAAAGCTTGGATCTTCCAAACTTTTTTTGCTTGAGTTCATTGTTTTTGGAGA
>ERZ795053.4918-NODE-4918-length-14145-cov-5.277786_pt1 | contig 14145 bp, 10 predicted proteins | sample MGYA00375137_ERZ795053 | MGnify/ENA primary metagenome ERZ795053 (study PRJEB30182, sample SAMN05720284) | activated sludge metagenome | isolation source: Anaerobic digester | place: Hong Kong | collected 2014-12-17 ... | reverse complement strand
ATCGTCAACGGCAATGGTCGCCGTGGTGAAACGCAACCGTGTATTCGCCATCTGTGTCGCCACCGTCCGCTTCCAGATCAGATCGTACAGGCGACGTTCATCGCCACTCAGGGGCAGGGCATCGACCGGGCGCATCTGGTCACCTGCCGGCCGGATCGCCTCATGGGCTTCTTGTGCATTTTTGGTGCTGCCACTGTAACGCCGCGGTTTATCGCTGAGATATTGTTTGCCATACAGTTCAGTGACACGATGCCGTGCGGCATTAATGGCCTGGTCGCTGAGATTCACTGAGTCGGTACGCATGTAGGTGATATAGCCATTCTCATAGAGCGACTGGGCGACCCGCATGGTCTCCTTGGCACTCATGCTCAGCTTCCGGTTGGCTTCTTGTTGCAAAGTGCTCGTAGTGAAGGGAGCAGAGGGAGACCGAGTCGATTCTCGCTCCTCCAGCTCTGTTACACGCCAGAGCCCTTTGAGCAACCGCTCCTTGAGTTGTTCGGCCTCCCGTTGATTGAGGAGCAGTACCTCCTTGCCTTCGGCCACCTTGCCTGTATTCTCATCAAAGTCACGGCCACTGGCGACCCGCACACCACCCACAGAGATGAGCTGTGCTTCAAAGCGGTGGTCAGGCTGATCCGGTCGTTTGTTGAGATGGGCCTTGAGATCCCAATAGGCACCGGAGCGAAACGCGCGCCGTTCCCGTTCGCGCATCACCAACAGGCGAACGGCAACACTCTGTACACGCCCAGCAGAAAGTTTGGGAGCAATTTTCTTCCAGAGTAAGGGTGAGACAGTATAGCCGACAAGGCGATCTAAAATGCGCCGCGTCTCCTGTGCACGCACGAGATCGTCGTCGATCGAGCGTGTTTCGTTGAGGGCGTGTTGGATCGCCTCCCGAGTAATCTCGTGAAAAACCATACGCCGTACCGGCACTTTGGGTTTTAGCACCTCATGTAAATGCCAGCCGATGCTCTCACCTTCTCGATCTTCATCAGTGGCGAGAATAAGTTCATCAGCATCTTTAAGCTTTTTACGCAATTCGGTGACAACTTTGCGCTTGCTCGATGGGATGACATAGAGTGGATCAAAATCCTGTTCTACATTCACACCCAATCGGGACCACGACTGACCTTTATATTCAGCGGGCACTTCTGCGGCAGAAGCCGGCAGATCACGAATGTGCCCCATACTCGCTTCCACCTGATATTCCTTGGGCAGATAATTACGAATGGTGCGTGCTTTTGTCGGGGATTCTACAATCACTAATTTTGTCATGAGCTCTATATAATGAATATGAAAAAATGCGAATCTATTTGAAGATGAACGCCGGGTAAATCTCCATGAACAGAGTCCTACTATAGTGTACACTGTAACGGATTGTCAACGATTTGGGCAAATTGTCTGTAAGTTCATCAAGCATCAGTGGAAATTTTCGTCTTTTTTCACCCTCGGTAACCACCTGCAAGTGAGCGCTAGCGCAATCAATATGGGTGACAATTGGCGTTCACAGAGTTCTAATCAATCCCAGCGTAAATGGCGCCAATCGGGCCGGAAGCAATTTCCGCTACTGCACGGGTGGTCAGGCCCAGCCTCCAGCAGCGCTCCGACATTGCGCAGATCCTGCGCAGAATTTGACGTACCTTGGCCTGAAAACACAATCACTCGAATGAGGAGAGATACCGAAAACATCCGATGTCAAATCGACAACCTTATCATACAATAGTTGCCAGCGGCTTATGTTTACAGTTTCGCAAGCTATGGAGGCAGCGGACATACAAGAATCTGCTGTCTCGTTAGTACCCGCCGGCGCCAATACCACGGCGGAAAAAAGCCGGCTATCACGGGGAACAGGCGGTATAACTTCGGCCTTATTTCTGCTGAGATCTACCAGCAGAGCACTGTAACAGAATAAGATCATTGCAGGCGCCCAAACGTACTGCAACTGAGAAGAGGGTGCTTTATTTTTTTGAGAATTGCCGACAGGGATCGGAGCAGGTTGCGTCCCATTTTTCGGGATGACAACAGAGGCCCCAATTGTGGGTCCGATGTAACTTCCCAGCGGTTGGGATGTTTCCTGCAGAAAACCTATCTGAGGCAATTGCAAACTTGTGATACGCACCGCTGAGGAGAATGGGTGTTGACGGACCAAAAGCGAGTCAAGCGAAGTTGTGATGTTGATCGGCGGCGCATCAAGCAGTTGGAAGAGCAGGTTGCGTTCTTTCAATCCGTGATTAATGCGCTGCCCGATCCACTCTTTGTCAAAGACGAAGAGCACCGGGTGATTCTGGTAAACGATGCCCATTGTAAACTCGTGGGCATGGGGGCTGACGAAATCCTGGCCACCCACTGCGTCGACCCAACTCCTGCCGAGGAACTCAGTATTTTTCGGGAACAAGATAAGCATGCACTGGCTGCGGACAATCCTATCGAGAACGAAGGATACCTCACCGACCGCCAAGGGCACCGTCACCTTCTCACCACACGCAAAGTCCGTCATCATCTGCCAAACGGCAAAAAAGTTATCATCGGCACGACGCGGGATATGACCGAACGCAAAGCAACAGAGGATGCGTTGCGTTCCGCCAAAGAAGCTGCGGAATCGGCTAACCACACAAAGAGCGTTTTTCTTTCCACAATTACCCACGAGTTACGTACGCCGATGAATGGTGTGCTCGGCTTGAGTAATTTGCTGATGGAGACTAATCTGTCGGCCGAACAGCTCGATCTGGTCAATGCGATTCACACTAGCGGAAACACCCTGCTGACGCTGATCAACGACATTCTTGATTTTTCGAAAATCGAAGCCAATAAAGTTGAATTGGAGATACAGAGCTTTGATCTGCGTCTCTGCATAGAACGTGTGCTCGACTTGGTGGCAGCACAGGCGACGGCCAAGGGGCTCACGTTGGCCTATCTTGTGGACGAAATGGTGCCCACCTGTATTGATCAGGATGAGACACGGTTATGTCAAATTCTTACCAATCTACTGAGCAATGCTGTCAAATTTAGCGATAGTGGTGAAATCGTAGTCCATGTCCAAGGCGAGAACCTCGGCAATAATGCCCGCACCCCAACCGGGGAAAGCACGCAGCCAACGAATAACTGGCAGTTGCACTTTCGCGTACGTGATAGCGGCATCGGGATTCCCCCAGAGCGGATGGATAAGCTTTTTCAGCCATTTAGCCAAACCGATTCTGCCATTAGCCGCCAGTTCGGTGGGACGGGGTTGGGATTAGCGATCAGCAAAGGGCTGGTCGAATACATGGGCGGTACCATGTGGGCCGAAAGCCAACGGGGGCAGGGCTCATGTTTTCACTTTACCCTCTGCGCCAAAAGCAGTCGGGCGCAACATGCGCCTTGGATAGAAAGCACCCCCATGTTACGGGGGCGCCGAATTCTGGTTGTGGAACAGAGCACGGCAGTTCAACATCTCTTGGAACAGCAACTGACGACTTGGGGCATGCGGGTCACCTCCCGCAATGCATTGGATTGGAAGAAACTGGCGAGCTTGCCTTTCACCTACGATGCACTCATCATGGAAGTAGCGGGAGCCGAGGACGCGATCGACCCACCAGCCACGAATTCTGCCCACCGCTTGTTAACGACACTACAGCAGATTGTGCCCAATTTTCCAGTTGTGCTACTGGTGCCGCTGGGTGAACGCCCTGCACATAACCGCTGGCAGCGCGTGGCGACCGTGGCAAAGCCAATCCATGCGTCGCAGTTACACGATGCGCTCGTTACGGTGCTCAGCAATCAACCCGCTCCACCACGTCGCATTCACAAGGCGTACCTGGTTGACAAAGAGATGGCAAAACGCAAGCCGTTGCGTATTCTCGTTGCCGAAGATAACGTTGTCAATCAGAAGGTGGTAGCCGGCATTTGTGCCAATCACGGCTACCGCTGCGACATTGCTGCGGACGGCTTGGAGGTGCTTGATGCGCTGCATCGACAGGCCTACGATCTCATTTTGATGGATCTCAATATGCCGGAGATGGATGGCATCACCACGACGGAGATCATTCGCAACAGTTGGCCGGCCACCCGGCAACCGTACATCATTGCACTAACGGCCAATGCACTGAGCGATGATATCAACCGCTGTCTGGATGCCGGCATGGATGACTATGTGAGTAAACCGATTCAGATCGCCAAATTTGCCCGTGCGATTGAGCAGGTCCCGTCTCGCTTTGCACGTCAAGACGACGCGTATCGCAAAGAAAAAAGCCCAGTGGCGACCATTGTAGGCCAAACAACGGATCCCCCGTCTCTCGCTCCTGCTGTTGATCTCACGACACTCAATGAAATTGCAGATACCGCCGGTAACAATCGGAAGATCTTCTTTCAGGAACTGATTACCCTGTTTCTGGAGAGTACGCCATTGCTCTTGACGCAATTACACCAGGCCAATGCGAACAACGATATAGTGAGATTGGGGCAAATTGCCCATTCCTTGCGCTCACCAGCCGGTCAACTCGGTGCGCACTACCTTGGCGATCTCTGCGCTGAGTTGGAACAAACGACGGCCGATGGCGACAGCGTACAGAGTAAACTGGTGGTCCAGAAAATTGTAAACGAATATGCACGGGTGGAAGAGGCGCTACAGCACACTTTGCACGCGGAACAGAATGCCCCCCACGAAGCTATTCCCACCTGACAGGGAGACCACTGGTCTGCGCACCCAACAATCCTCTTATTTCCAAAAGACAAAGGGAGCCGGTATAGTTGCCGACTCCCTTTGTCTTTTACCCCTCCAAGGCCTATCTTCTTATGGACCGCAATATTCCCCCGCCAAGTTTTTCTAGCAAACCATCTCCCACGAATATGCACTATGCCATGACGGGACTAGCCTTAGGTGACGGGCCATACTGGTTGGGGCCAGGATCACCATCGGATACGGTGAAGACGAGGAACACAATAGAGCCGATGAGCGGAATCAAGTTGATCAAGATCCACCAGCCACTACGACCGGTATCATGGAGACGGCGAACGGAGACTCCCAAGCCTGGCAAGAGCACCGCCAGCGAATAAAGGCTACCCAAGAGACCAACACCACTTTCCATGCTTCCTGTGCCAATCGCTTGATCGATCACTGCTAGAATAATGCTGACGATGATATTGAAGAGAACAAAATACCAATACTCTTTGCGGCGTGCGCGGCCACTGAAGTCAAAGTACTTCTGCAGCACAGCAAGATACCAGCTCATGCTTGTCTCCTATCTCTTTCACTTGTTGGGAAGATAATAAAGGCGTGGCACCTGGCTGCTCACACTCCAAGCAATCGCTCGCTACCAATCTGCCACGTAAGACAATGCGCATGGCACATAACGTTATGTGCCATAATGCGTAAACAAACAGCATCATTTTACAATATAACCATAGGCCTAACAATAGGCAAAAAATCATAGAGACGGGTTTAAGAGTAGCGCCATCGCCGCAAATGTTCAACCAAGCTGCAAGAAACATGCAGCGGCGATGTGTTGCTACGGCAAGTTCTTGAGAGGGAGCGTTGGCAATCGGGATTTTCTCAGCTCTTCGCACATTGCAAACACAAACGGTATTCTTGTGATCTGTTCGCGTTTTTAACTCGATCACGGTATGGATATCCTCTCGTTTTTGTTAACACAAATGTAACCTAAGTGTAGTAAAGTATCTTTGAATGTGGTAAGATCACGGGGAATTTGGGGTAATGCCAGCTGTAAACGAATAACCTACGAACTTATTGGATACGATCATGCGGAATTTAGCAGTAATGACAAGCGGTGGTGATGCACCGGGAATGAATGCAGCGCTTCGTGCGGTGGTACGCACCGCGCTGAGCCATGGCGTCGATGTCTACGCCATTCACGAAGGCTATCAAGGCTTGGTTGATGGTGGCCAGCGAATTACCAAAATGGCCTCGACCGATGTTGGCGGCATCATCCACCAGGGTGGGACAATTATTGGCACGGCGCGCTGTGCCCAGTTTCGGACGTGGGAAGGCCGGTTGCAGGCCGCGAAAAATTTATTGGAGCGCGATATCGATGGTCTCGTGGTCATCGGTGGCGACGGCAGTCTCACGGGCGCCAACATCCTACGCGAAGAGTGGCCGGCACTTGTTAGCCATCTGGTCGAGATTGGTGAGTTTGACGCCGAGCGCGCGGCGCGCCACCCCACACTCAATCTCGTGGGACTGGTTGGCTCGATCGACAATGATATGTTTGGCACCGAAATGACGATTGGGGCGGATACGGCACTCCACCGTATCGTCGAAGCAATCGATGCAATTATCAGCACTGCCGCCAGCCACCAACGGACCTTTGTTGTTGAAGTCATGGGGCGTAACTGTGGCTTCTTGGCGCTCATGAGTGCCGTGGCAACCGGCGCCAACTGGGTACTAATTCCCGAATGTCCACCAACGACCGATAACTGGGAAGACGAGATGTGCGCGGCGCTGAGTGCCGGGCGGGCAGCCGGACGGCGTAGCAGCACGGTCGTGGTCGCCGAAGGTGCACGCGATCGTAACGGCAACCCGATTACGGCAGCCTACATAAAAGAGGTGCTGGAAACGCGGACAGGGCAGGACACCCGTGTCACAATTTTGGGCCATGTGCAACGGGGGGGGTCGCCCAGCGCCTATGAACGGATCATGGCGTCGATTGTAGGGAATGCGGCGACGGAATCGCTCATTGCATCTTCACCAAGCGAAGCAGAATTGATTGGTATCCGCCAATACAGTGTCACCAGTTCACCACTAATGGCCTGTGTGGAAAAGACACACCACGTGGCAGAGTTGATTCGACAACAGCGTTTTGACGAAGCAATGGCGCTACGCGGCGGCAATTTTGCCGAGACCTATGATCTCTTGCAGACGCTGACCCGTGCCCATCCGCGCCAACTTGCTCCCGATGAAAAACAGCTCCGAATCCTCATGTTGCATTGTGGCGCGGTGGCGCCGGGGATGAACACGGCGTTGCGGGCCGCCGTTCGTTTTGGTCTTGATGCCGGTCATCGCGTCTTTGCAACCTACAATGGCTTCGAGGGGTTGGAAGAGGGGAAGATCATCGAAATGGATTGGACCAGTGTTAGCGGCTGGGTTTCCCGTGGTGGCGCCGAGATGGGCACCTCCCGTCACATCCCGGCGCAACGCGATCTCTATGCAGTGGCCAAACAGTTGAGTTCACAGAGTATCGATGCCATGATCATTATCGGCGGCTGGGACGGCTATGTGGCAGCGCAAAGTTTCCTCAATGAGCGTGAAAAATACCCTGCGCTACGTATTCCGATTGTTTGTGTACCGGCCACGATTAGCAACAACTTACCCGGTACCGAAGTGAGTATTGGTGCCGACACGGCCCTGAACAGCATCGTTCAAAATGTCGACAAAATTAAAGAATCTGCCGTTGCCAACCGACGCTGTTTCGTTGTGGAAGTGATGGGCGGGGACTGTGGCTACCTCGCCTTGATGAGTGGCATCGCAGCCGGCGCCGAGCGGGTCTACTTACCGGAAGAAGGCGTGACGTTAGCCGCTCTCCAACACGATGTGCAGTTGCTCATCGAGGAATTCAAAGACAACAAACGCCTGGGGCTGATGATCCGCAATGAACACGCCGACCCGCTCTACAGCGCTGATTTCATGACAGCTCTCTTCGAGAAAGAGGGCGGCAAGCTCTTCGACGTGCGGCAGGCAATCCTGGGCCATGTGCAGCAAGGCGGTCGACCTTCGCCCTACGATCGCATTGAGGCGACCCGCTTGGCGGCCAAGGCAATCGGTTATATTTTGCGCCATGCCAATGATATGGAGCCACCGGTTGTGGCGGTCGGTATCCAAAATAGCGATGTTGCCTTTATGGATATGGTGGACTTCCAACGGGGCATTGATCCCACCGCTCGCCGCCCCAAAAACCAGTGGTGGTTGGGGTTACAACGGCTGGCGCATGCCATTTCGTAAACGAGGTCGCCATCGGATGATAAGAATGCGCGTCTCCTCCAACCGGGCCTTCAGCAAAAATTGGAGGCTGTCCGAATTTGCGTGTAAATAAACGCCGCGCAGTGGAACCGGCGTTTATTTACACACATTCTGGTACAGTCTCTAAAAATTCCCGATTTGTACAACCGGCTTAAACAAGCGTTGTTCTTTTCTTGATGGTGCGTTAAACTATCGTTGTTACCCTCTCTATCACCCATGACCAATTTATCCTCCCTTCGTGGGCGATTTTCATATTTGGCCACAGTTGTCTAGCCGCTTACTTTTATCGCAAAAAGTAAGTATCCGACATTAGTGTCCAACGATGAGCGTAAGCCATATTGATTCAACCATTGCAAATCCAGGATGGTAAAGGAGAGAGATGATGCAGAGTATACAGTTGCCACAAAGAGACAATCACAAAGGGAAAACAGGCGTGGGAATTACCATGATCCTGTTGGTTGCCATGCTATTTGCCTTGGCAGCCTGTGGCGTTGGGCCACAAATTGCCGAAGAAGGTAGCGAAGGTGGCGCCCCGGCTGCCGATACCAGTGCCGACAGCGCGCCAACCGCTCCTGCTGCCGAAGAGAGCAGCGACGACACTAGCGCAGATGAAGGGGCCGACGACGGTCAAGTCAGCGTCTATATCGGCTCCGACACCAATATCTCTGACTGGTGGAGCAACACGATTAAGCCAGCCTTTGAAGCGGCCAACCCTGGCCTTGAATTGATAGTGGTACATACCGGTGGCTCCGGTGGCTCCGGCAATGGCCCGATTGCCGACCGCGCCTACGCCGCGCTGCAAACCAATGATGATCCCGATGTCGATTTCTTTGAAACGTGGAATGTGCTCCAGCCACCAGGATCGCTCGAAGCCGGCCTTTGGCAGGAAATCACCGCTGAAAATGTACCCAACATTGCCAATGTCATTGAGCCGGCCATGCGCAGCAGCACCGGTTATGATATTCCCTATCGGGGATCGCAGGTGCTCTTTGCCTACAATGCCGACCGCCTGCTGATGTTGGCCAAAGAACAAGGCAAAGTGGCAGAAGATGCCACCGAAGTACCGGAAGAACTTGTTCCCTCAACTTGGTCGGAGTTGATGACCTGGGTCTGTGAATTCCCTGGCGAATTTATCTATCCCCGCCCGGATACAACCGGCGCCGGTCGCAACTTTGTTACCCGTGCTGTACTCGAAGCCAATGGTCTCAACCAGGACACCTTCACGGTCGATGCGTTTACTGAGCAGTATGGCACCGAGGAGTTGACCCCGGAACAGATCGCCGAGATCAATGACACCTACTTTGCCGGCGCGTGGGAGATGCTCAACGAAATTGAGCCCTGCCTCTATGATAACGCCACCTATCCCTCCGGTGCCGCCGCCACCACACGCCTGCTTTCCGATGAATTGGTCACCTTGATTCCGATTTGGTCCGACCAGGCGTTGCAGGCTATGAGTGCCGGGCTGCTGCCGGAGAACACCCGCTTTATCCAGCTCGAAGATCTGCCCATGGTTGGCGGCTATGCAGCGGCAGCCATTCCCACCAACGCGTCCAATCTCGAAGGTGCGTTAACACTGGCCAATTTCCTCCTCTCTTCGGAGGTGCAGGAATCCGTCGTGCGCGACATCGGCGGTTTCCCGGCTGTCAGTTGGGATACTTTGCCCGCCGAGTTGCAGGAGGACTTCAACGATGTCATCACCGACAACGTCCCCTCCTTTGGTAGCCCGTGGACCGGCCCGATGTACGAAGGTTGGTACACAACCGTTGCGCCGGATGTAACCCGCGAGTAAACGAATGTAAAACGTGAAACGTAAAACGTAAAACGTAAAACGTAAAACGTGAAACGTAATGGCTTCACTCACAGTTACGCATTACGTTTCACGTTTTACAAATCACGCCTTTAGCCCATGTCCCAACAATCGCTCTTTCATTCATCTGCCACGCGCAAACGCAACTGGTATGGTTATCTCCTGGTGGCACCGCCTTTTTTGATCATGCTGGCGTTGATCATCTATCCAGCGTCACTGGCGGTCATTGAAACGGTCCTCGTGCGGCGCAATGGCGTTGTACAATTTTCGCTGCAACGCTACATGGACTTTTTTAACACACCTCTCGCCGTCACGAACCTGTTCTTCACTTTGCGGCTGACCATCATCACGGTGGCGTTGCTCTTTTTGATCTGCTTTCCCATCGCCCTGTACCTACGCTTTACGGTAAGTCGGTTGAGCGGCACGGTCCAATTTCTGTCGCTTTTTCCCATGTTTGTGCCGGGTATTATCACGGCCTACGCCCTCATCCGATTCCTGGGTGCCAATGGCTGGCTTGAACGCTTTTTAGAGGTGCTCTTTGGCTATGAGGGCTATGTATCGCCCTACCTGCGCCCGTCGGGCATTGTGGTTGGCCTGGTGTGGGAAGGGATTCCCATTACGGTGCTCATCCTGACGGCGGGTCTTTCCCAGATTTCCGACAGCCTGTTGGAGACAGCGCAAGATGTGGGCGCCAACCGCTGGCAGATCTTCTGGAAGATCATTCTGCCGCTGCTGCAACGACCAGTTTTGATTGTCCTGTCACTCAATTTCCTGGGCATCTTTGGCGCTTTTACCATCCCCTACCTGCTGGGGCCGGCGGCGCCCGAAATGATGGGTCCCTACATGCAGCGGACCTTTAACAACAACCTGCCCAGTCAGGCCCAAGTGCAGGCTGTCATTACCTTCGTGATTAGCGCACTGGTCAGTGTCTTTTATGTACGTGCTGTCGTCAGCCAACGCTTGGAACAGGGTGAGTAGACCGATGAGTCACGGAACGACTAGCGCCGAGAACAGCCTCTGGCGCGACTTTCTACAAAGCAGCCGCCGTAGCTTTGGCCAGATGCTACGCCAGGAGTGGTATGGGATCAGCATGGCGGTGCTGCTGGCCTTGGTGATTTTGGGCCCCATGTTGAATGTTTTCTTGTGGGCATTCACCCAACGCTGGCGCTACCCGGCGCTATTACCCACAGAGTGGGGTATCCGCTTCTGGGCCGACACCTTTGCACGTGCCGATATCACCGAAGGGTTTATCACGAGTCTATACACCTCTTTCTTCGTTACGCTGCTTTCGGCCTTGATTTGCTTGCCCGCAGCCTATGCCTTCGCCCGTCTCAACTTTCCCGGACGCACACCGCTGTTGCTCTCCTTTCTCGCAACCAATGCCTTCCCGCGCTTCGGGCTCTACGTGACGATTGCCGTCATCTTTTTTCGGCTGCAATTGGTGGGAACCGTGGCCGGTGTTGTGCTGATCCAGTTGATCAACACGCTGCTCTTTATGATTTGGATACCGACAGCGGCATTCCAAGGGGTGGATCGTACCTTGGAAGAGGCCGCCCTCGATGTGGGTGCGTCTCGGCTGCGGGTCTTTATCCAGATCACGCTGCCCCTTGTTCTGCCGGCGTTGAGTGCCGCTTTGTTGCTGACCTTCGTCGGTGCATTTTATGAGACACAAGGGGCACTGCTCATTGGGGTCCCCAATGTCCGCACACTGCCCGTCGTGATGATTCTGCTGATCAACAACCAGGTCGTTGTCCAATACGGGGCGATCCTGTCAGTTGTGTTGTGGATCCCCTCGGTCATCCTGCTCGTCTTTGCCCAGCGAGTTCTGCGCGGCGGGACGTTGGCCGCAGGATTCGGCGTGTAATCAACGGTGGCATCAACAACGCGCAACAAGCGAGGGTGACGGCGTGGGTATGCTCAAATTGGGGGTCATTGGGGCCGGCCTGATTGGTCAAAAACATGTGGCGTTGGTGGCGGTCCATGGGGCATGTGAATTGGTTGCGCTCTGCGATGCCAATCCTGACATGGCAGCTATCGCGGCACGCTATGGTACCCACTTTTACCAAGATTACCGAACGTTGCTTGCGGAAGCACCGTTGGATGGCGTGATCATTGCCACCCCCACCCCATTGCATGCCGAGGTGGGAGTTGCCTGTGCGGAACGGGGCGTGCCCATGCTGGTGGAAAAACCGCTTGCCGCCTCGTTGACCGAGGCGCGGGCCTTAGTGACAGTGGCAGAGCGCCAGGGTGTGCCCATACTGGTCGGTCATCACCGGCGCCACAACCCGCTGGTGCAGGAAGCACGCCGCATTGTGCAGCGTGGTGTGTTGGGCAATCTGGTGGGTGTTTCCGCGCTCTTTACGCTGCTAAAACCGGCCGAATATTTTCGCGTGTCCTGGCGCACACAACCGGGCGGTGGCCCCATCCTGATCAATCTGATTCATGACATTGACAACCTACGCTTCATCTGTGGCGAAGTCGAACGCGTCTTTTGTATGACCAGCCATAGCAACCGAGATTTTGCCGTGGAGGATACGGCCGGCATTACCATGCGCTTTGTCAACGGTGCGCTTGGTTCGCTACTAGTCTCAGATACGACACCGGCACCTTGGTCCTACGAGCTGACCAGCCGGGAAAATGCAGCCTATCCCCCCACGGGGGAGGATTGCTACCATTTCTGTGGGACAAAGGGCTCGCTCACTTTTCCCTCACTGCGGATGTGGCACTACCTGCAGGAGGAAGCCGCGGGATGGTATCAGCCTTTGCAGGAGCAGCACATTGCTGTTGCACCTATCGATCCGCTACGTGCACAATTGGATCACTTCTGCCGGGTGATTCGTGGCGAAGAGATCCCGCTCGTCAGCGGTCGGGAGGGCTTCAAAACGCTGGCTGTCACCCAAGCAATTCTCGAATCGGCGCGGTGCCAACAGCCGGTGTGCCCGGAGGCATTCTCGCCACAACCAAATTAAACGCAACAGGTTTTACTGACTATGGCAACGCTTTCCCTGCTCAACCTATCGAAACACTTTGGTCGTGTCCGTGCCGTCGATGGCATCAATCTCGAAGTAGCCGACGGCGAATTTCTCTGCATGTTGGGACCATCCGGCTGCGGCAAGACCACCGCGCTACGCATGATCGCCGGTTTCGAGACTCCTTCCGGCGGTGATATTCGCATTGATGACAGTTCTGTGGTGCGTCTCGGCGCCAACCGGCGCCCAACGGCAATGGTCTTTCAGCAATACACGCTCTGGCCGCATATGACAGTGCAGGAAAATATTGCCTTTGGCCTTCGGTTACGGCGCATGAATGGCCAGGAGATCGGCCGAAAAGTCAGTGATGGCCTGGGCATGGTGGGATTGGAAGGCTATGAACAACGCTACCCACGCCAACTCTCTGGCGGTCAACAACAGCGGGTGGCACTGGCACGGGCGTTGGTGCTGGAACCCAAGATTCTGCTGCTTGATGAACCCTTTAGCAGCCTCGATGCGTTGCTGCGCGTGCGCCTGCGCGAAGAGCTACGACGTATCCAGCGCAGACTCCACATCACCGCCATCTTTGTCACCCACGATCAAGAAGAGGCGCTCAGCCTGGCCGATCGGATTGCGTTGATGCGTGCCGGTCGGATCGAGCAACTGGCACCGCCAAGCGATCTCTATGCCAACCCGCGCACCCTCTTCGCCGCTGACTTTATTGGCGCCATGAATCTGTTACCGGCGGAGTTGGCCAACGGCCAATTGCAGATCGGTGCGCAGCGTCTTGCGCTGCCCGATGGGCCGCGGGACAGCGCAACGATGACAGTTGCCATCCGGCCCGAGGATTTTACCCTGCTGCCGGATACCACAGTTGTCGACGAAGCCGATCTCTGGCGCGGCATGGTCGAACAGACAATGGATATGGGCCACTATCGCAAGGTGTTGGTCAGTTTGCCCGGTATCACCGAACCGATCAAGAGTTATATGCCCAAGACCCAACCGATTACCGAAGGCGAAACCGTCCTGCTCTACCCACAGCGCTATCTGGTCTACCAGGGAGATGGTGAACCAATAGAAATGCACCGCCCGCTTGCCTCGTAAATCCAGGCAGAAATACGTAGCGAGATCTGTCTCCAGTTGCCCTGAGAGAAGCGCTACGTATTTCTTCCAAGGAATTTACGCCAAACTGTACTAAAACCATTAACGGGTGATCATGGGCAAGTAAAGATGGTTGGTGAGTTCACTCGTCTGCGGGTACCCGGCGGGGCCGCATTTTTCCAGCTTGTGCAAACATTGCAGGCGATTGGCCAACGCACTCTCTTCCCAGGCGTTGAAAAAATCACCGTGGGCTGTATAGCCCGGACCGGAGGCCAGACGCATGCCCGGCGCACCGCTGGTTGCATAGCGCAATTTGAACT
>ERZ795053.4917-NODE-4917-length-14146-cov-6.813711_pt1 | contig 14146 bp, 11 predicted proteins | sample MGYA00375137_ERZ795053 | MGnify/ENA primary metagenome ERZ795053 (study PRJEB30182, sample SAMN05720284) | activated sludge metagenome | isolation source: Anaerobic digester | place: Hong Kong | collected 2014-12-17 ... | reverse complement strand
GGAGGCAAAAATAACGCCAAAACGGGTTAGGTACTATGGTATAGCCCCGCACCTTGTTCGGGGCTAAGGATATATCACCCCTTCGGGCTATTTTAGGAGCAATTCCAAAAAGAAAAAATTTATGAAATCTTTACTCTTGATTATCAGTAATATATTCGTTTTCAATCCTATATCCATTTAAAAATTCTCCAATAGGCATTTTTCTCTTACCTGCCATCTGTATTTCCAATACACTGATAGCGCCTGACCCACAGTAAATGATGAGAGATTTGTTGTCAACTTTTAATTTTCCGGGCTTTCCATTTTCTGGAATTGGCTTAGAGGTAAATATTTTAGTCAGTTTATGGTCTATATAAGTGTAAGCCCCAGGATAAGGAGAAAGCCCTCTAATAAAATTGTGTACCGATTCGGCTTCGTTATTAAAATCAATTATTGTGTTTTCGGGAGTTAGTTTAGGGGCTTTTGAAACCAACGAGTTATCTTGTTTTTTAAACTCGACCTTTTCCTCTTGAATTATATGCACTGTCCTCAATACCACTTCAGCGCCGAGCTGCATGAGTCTGTCGTGTATATCACCTGCATTTTCGTCGCGACCTATTTCTATTGAATCTTGTAATACAATATCTCCTGTGTCAATTTCATGTTTTAACTTGAATGAAGTAACTCCAGTAGTTGAGTCACCGTTTATTATAGCCCAATTTATTGGAGCTGCACCACGATATTTTGGCAATAATGATCCATGTAGATTATAAGTACCTAGTGGAGGCATATTCCAAACAACTTCGGGTAACATTCTAAATGCAACGACGATTTGTAAATCAGCTTTCAAGGATTGAAGTTCCTCGATAAATGCGGGTGATTTTAGGTTCGTGGGTTGTAATATTTTTAATCCGTGTTCTAATGCATACTTTTTAACTGCGGATTTTATTAATTGCTTTCCACCTCTACCACCGAATTTGTCTGTCGAAGTAACTACTCCGACGATATCAATTCCATTTTTGCATAAGATATCTAAGGAAGGAACTGCAAAGTCTGGCGTTCCCATAAATACTACCCGTAATTTCTTTTCTATTATCTTGTTATTATTCTTCACTTTACTAGGTATTGTTCTCAAAAAAGTGTGACAAATTTACATTCTCATACTCTCAATAAATAAATTCCGTATATTTAAATTTTAAAATTGTCGCATAGTTCATACCTATTTAAATAATCTTGAAAATGAAGTTTAATATTGTAAAATTTTCTAATCTTCTTCTATCAGTTATAGCGCTGTCAATATTTGCAATCACGGATTCATCCGCACAAAAAGTATCGGTAGAGGGTTACACTTATCAGAGTGGCAATCGAGGTTATCTTGGACAAGTAAAATTAGAAATCTTTGACCTTAACACGGATGAACTATTGGCTGAAACACACACCGATAATGATGGATATTTTAGTTTGAAATTTGATAAGGGTAACTACAAGTTGTTATTTTCGCGAGAAGCATTTTATCCCATTGAAAGAAATATTTATGTCAATAGCACGGAGAAACAGTTTCTTAAAGTAGAAATGCAGCACAAACCAGGCTATCTTTTTGAAGTCACATTAGCTGAAAAAAAGGAATTTCCTGAACAAGTTGTGGATGCAATAAGTGGTGCTTTGATCGAAGTTTATAATAATACGACGGGTAATCTGATTCTAGAACTTAAAGACTATCAAGCACCAGAGTTTAAGGTGAATCTTGAGAAAGGCAATCATTATACCATACTGGTTAGAAAAGAAGGATTTTTGGCCAAAAGAATGGAGGCTTACGTCGACGTCGAGGGTTGTATTGTGTGCATTGATGGAGTGGGAAAAGTAACTCCCGGTGTTTCTGACAATCTCACGGACGGTGGTGAGTATGGAGTTCTGCTAGCAAACGTAGAAATGGATAGACTTTTCGAAGGCAAAAAGTTGGTTATTAATAACTTATACTACGACGTAGGAAAATATAATTTGAGGCCAGAGGCAAAAATTGAACTCGATAAGGTAGTAAGATTATTAAAATACAACCCCAATATGTCCGTGGAATTGAGTTCTCATACAGACTCCAGAGGCGATGATACTTATAATCAGAAATTATCTGAAGAAAGAGCAAAGGCGGCCGTAAATTATATCATCTATAATGGTGGCATCGAAAGACGACGAATTCAAGCCAAAGGATATGGAGAAACACAGCTCCTTAACCGGTGTTCGAATGGAGTACAATGCACGGAAGAAGAGCATCAAATGAATAGAAGGACTGAAATCAAAATCATTGGAATCGAAGTACTTACCGAGTTCAAGCCTTTGGTTGAGATGAAGCGTGAAGAACAAATGGAATTATTGCTCAAAGAGATTGAAAATCAAGGTCAAATTAAACTTAAAGAAGGAGAGACTATAGAGGATTATGTCAAAAATAGTACGGCAAAAGATAGACCTGAAAACAATGAAAAAGAGTACAATCAGGAATTGAATGATACGCAAAAACAAATAATGACAACAGAAATCTATACAAAACCATCGACGGATATATTTCCTGAAAACATGGAAGTGGTCACTGATCAAATACCAAGTGAAAATGAAGACATCATGGCAAATTCTGTTGTGGTTGAAAATAATGACGGAATAAAATATCATGTGGCACTTCATCGATCCATTGACGTTTTGAGTGCTGATCACCAAATTTATAAAGATTATAATGATGTGAAAGAAATACGTCGGAAAGATGGCATTTTTGTTATATATATTGGCGATTTTGATGATGCCGTTTCTGCGATTAATCTATTAGAGGCGGTGCAATCTAAGTATCCAAATGCTTCAATTATTAAAACAAAATCTGGCAAGCTAATAGAATAGTCAAGCACACGACGTTGTATTTTTTGATAATTCAAGAATTTTAGAGTTATTTTGAGCCTTAATTATTATCAAATATTATGAATTTTAAATTTGTATACATCACGGTTTTCATTTTGTTATTCTATGCATGTGGTAATCCACCGGAAAGTAATGCTCAGACAACGGCCTCAAGTACGCAAGTACAAGAATCTGTTTTTAAGGATATTTCAGTTCCGGAAGCTAAGCAATTGATATCCCAAAATAAAGATCTGGTCATCGTGGATGTAAGAACTCCCGAAGAAATAGCGAATGGTAAAATCGATGGAGCATTGGAAATGGATTTTTATTCTTCAGACTTTAATGCTCAATTAGAAGGCTTAGATAAAAATAAAACTTATTTGATGTATTGTAGGTCTGGTAATCGAAGTGGCCAAACGATGAATAGAATGAAAAGTATGGGCTTTCATCGTGTGTACAACATGCAAGGTGGATATAATGTATGGTCTTCGTCGAACTAATTGTGACGGGGTAAAAGCCATATAAATTCATTTTCCAATAAAAATCATTTGAGTAAATGGTTGAGACCCTACTCTTAAAAGTTAATTCTCTAAATATTTCTAGTTTGAATAATTTACTTGTTTTTTAATCATTTTAACTTAACTTTACGGAAACATTTATTGGATAATATTAATTAACGAATAAAAAATTAAACTTTCGTCGTATGAAGAAAATATTACTTTTTATTTTGCTCATCACATCTGGAATGGCTTATGGACAAAAACAAATTGTTTGGTTTGATGCAGGACTAAAAGCCCAATGGGGTGCAACCGCACTTTATAATAAAGCACTTTGGGATCGCAATAGTGCTTATGATGTTGGGATTACCACTGGTTATGCTTATGGGGGTAAAATAGGTATCAACTTTGGATACAATGGGGTGGCCATAGACTTGATGTTTGCGAATGGAAATCAGGATTTTACAGAAAAAAGTACGAGTGTCTCAGGGACAATAAACTGGAAATCAACCGATGTTTATGTATTATTTAGAAACGCAAGAAATCTCGGTTACTTCGAAGTAGGACCCAAACTCTCTTTTCTTAAAAAACTAGAAATGAATCCTAATGGCGGAGGTGAGTCTGTAGACCTAACCTCATTCAATGAGAAAACCAATATTGCAGCAGTATTAGGATTTGGGGCAAATATCTTAGGTGATGACGGAAGATTTAGTGGCATCTTGGGTCTTAGATTTGAATATGGTTTCAAAAATATGACGACAGCAGATGGTTATGCACAAAATAATCCTATAGGAAATGGTTTTACATCGCTTTATGCCAATGGAGAAGAGAATACCAATCCTATTTTTGCCGGTGTTGTATTCGAATTTAACTGGGGAATTGGTTATTTTGGAAAGGCACAGTGTGGTGCTAGATCCAAGTTTATCATGTTCTAATCAAAAATAAAATAGGTGGTGAATTATTTTTGCCACCTTTGTTTTTTTACATCGAAAATCAAAAATAATGGCAATAACAAGTAAGAGAAATATACTTTGGATAGTTCTGGCGGTGTTGGTTTTTATGCAATTTTTTAGAATCGACACGACCAAACCAGAATATGATAGAGGGCTTGATATATTCGCATATTCTGAGGCAGATCCAGCGGTCGTTACTTCTGTACACAATGCTTGCTATGATTGTCATTCTTATGAAACTGTGTATCCATGGTATGTGCAGTTTGCGCCAGTATCTTGGTTTATGAAACACCACATCGATGAAGGTAGACATCATGTTAATTTTTCGACATGGGGGGACTATCCAGACAATAAAAAGTCACATAAACTAGAAGAGTGCATAGAAATGATCAATGAGGGAGAAATGCCACTTTCATCTTATGTACTCATGCACTCAGAGGCAAAATGGACGGATGAAGAGAAATCTAAAGTCTTGCAATTTTTTAAATCTCAAATGGATAAATAAGCTTTTTTGAACCATGTTATTCTTGTGTTGTTTCCTACTCTGATATACAGTAAAGTATGAAAAAAACACTTGAGCAGTTAGCATCTGCAAATTTGCCAACGTTGTATGGTGATTTTACAATTCATGCCTTCAGTGAAGATGGTGAAGATGCCAATATGCCAACTATTGCATTAGTTCACAAAGGAATAAATAAGGACAGACCAGTATTTATCCGATTACATTCCGAATGCCTGACCGGTGATGTGTTGGGTTCAACAAAATGCGATTGTGGTGAGCAATTGCACAAAGCATTAGAGATTATAGGAAAGGAAAAAGGAGTCCTTCTTTATCTCCGACAAGAGGGTAGAGGTATTGGTCTTGTAAATAAACTGCGAGCTTATGCACTCCAAGACGAAGGTATGGATACCGTTGAGTCCAATGTTCATCTAGGATTTAAGCCTGACGAAAGAAATTATTCTGAAGCCATCGAGATATTGAAAAAGTTAGGTATAACTAAGATAAATCTGATTACCAATAATCCTGAAAAACTGGATGTTTTCAAAGATTCGGGTATTGAACTAATGGAAAGGATACCTGTCATTATCAATCCTAATGTTAAAAATCAAGACTATCTTAATGTGAAAAAAGACCAAATGGGTCACCTATTTTAAATGATTTATTTTTAAATAATTTACGGATGAAAAATGTCTATTTTCTGCTTTTTATTGCTTTTCTGAGTTGTAAAACGAACAAGGTAACTGATGAAACCGCAGTATCGGATAAGTCGGAACTGGAATCTCTAGATCAGACTTGTTATAAGAATAGGAAAATGATAAAAACCGTTGAAAACCAGCAGGGACAAATTGTTAAAATAGGACAGACATGGCTTATCAATGGAGAAAATAATGCTCGATTTCAACCTTGTGAATTGCCTCTCGCATTTCAAATTGAGGGTATACCCTGCATTTTTTCAGGAGAAGTAAAAGAAATATTTCAAACCGAACGAAGAATAGGTACGCCATTCGTCATGACTCAATTGGAATTCAAAAACGAGTAAATCTAGATTTCCAACTTTTCTAGAATAGAAATGACCGATTGAAAATCACCTTCACTTATATCTCTATGAAATACAAATCTTATGGTTTGAGGACCAAATCCTGAGCATTGCAGCCCATTCTTCTTTAATTCTTTAATAAATTCTGCAGCACTTATTCCTATCACGTCAAAGATTAAAATATTTGTTTTTACGGGTCTGATATTCGTAATAAATGTTTTAGATTGCAATATTTCTGAAAGCTTTTTAGCTCTTTGATTATCCACTTTTAACTGTGGAATGTTGTGCTTGAGGGCATATATTCCGGCAGCGGCAAGATACCCCGCCTGTCTCATGCCGCCGCCCATTACTTTTCTGAATTTCCTTGCTCTTTTTATAAATTCACGATTACCAATCAGCACCGAACCAACCGGAGCACCTAAACCCTTAGATAGACATACAGAAATACTGTGAAACAATTTTCCGATTTCTTTGGGGTCATCCTCAGTTTCAACCAAGGCATTGAAAATTCTAGCACCATCGAGATGTAATTTTAAATGATTGTCATCACAAACCTTTCTGATTGATTGGATTTGACTGAGGGAGTAATAATTTCCTCCTGCACGATTGACCGTATTTTCTAGAACGACGAGAGCCGAATCAGGCAACCAATCTTGCTTGGCTTTGATGGCATTTCTTATCATTTCCGCATCCAAAAGCCCATTGTCACCGATTAAGGTATTGATTGCTAATCTGCCATTATAAGCATATCCACCCACCTCGTACTGATATATGTGTGAATTTATATCACAAATGACCTCATCCAAAGCTTTTGTATGTACCTGAAGCGCTATTTGGTTGGTCATCGTGCCACTGGGACAGAACAAGCCTGCTTCCATCCCAAACATTTCCGCCATCAATGCTTCTAATTCATTGACCGTAGGATCCTCACCAAAAACATCGTCCCCTACTTCTGCGTTCATCATGAACTCTAGCATGCCGGCATCGGGTCTGGTAACAGTATCGGATATTAAGTTTATCATAAATAGCGTTAATATAAATAAAAGTACTTCGAGGGATAAATATAGAGTTTTATCTTTGTCAATTAAAGTAATAATTATGAGATCTAAAATAGCTGCCGGAAATTGGAAAATGAATAACACTCTTGATTATTCATTGAAATTAATCATTGAAATAGGCGAGTCACAACGACAGTTGGAGGTATTGACCATCTTGGCTGTGCCTTTTCCTTATTTGTTGTCTGCTGTCGAGATTGCTAAACCCTACAAAAGCTTAGTGATTTCAGCACAGAATGTAAACCAATTTTCAAAAGGAGCTTTTACTGGTGAAGTATCTGCTGAAATGCTCAAGTCCATCGGCGTAGAATATTGTATCATCGGCCATTCAGAGCGAAGGGAATATTTTTTCGAAGGGAATGAAGTGTTAAGAGATAAGCTTAATATATTGTTAGAGTATGACATTACCCCTATTTTCTGCTGTGGTGAGCCATTGGCTATTAGAAGGGCGGGTGATGCCAAAACCTATGTAAGCCAACAGTTGAACGAGAGTTTGTTTCACTTAAGTCCTGAGGATATGACCAAGGTAATAGTGGCTTATGAACCAATATGGGCCATTGGCACGGGAGAAACCGCCACGCCTGCCGAAGCTCAAGAAATTCATCATCACATCAGAGCCAGTATCGAGGATATCTATGGTAGTGAAGTTGCTTCTATAGTTCCAATACTTTACGGCGGTTCGGTGAATGCAGGAAATGCCGCCGAATTATTTGCAAAGCCAGATGTAGATGGAGGATTAGTAGGAGGTGCAAGTTTAAAATCAGCAGAATTTGTTCAGATAATTAATGCTTTCAATTAGTTTTCATCCTTGTGAAAAAAATTGATAAATTAGTAGCTACAAGCTTCATCGGACCATATTTTCTGTCATTTTTTGTTGCAGAGTTTGTGCTTATCATGCAGTTTTTATGGAAGTATATTGATGATATATTAGGAAAAGGATTTTCCATGTTTGACTTGATGGAATTGATTTTTTATTATGCCGTGACCATCATTCCTATGGCAGTACCTATTACCATATTAATTGCATCCGTGATGGTTTTTGGCGATATGTCTGAAAAATTCGAATTGTCAAGTATGAAGAGTGCAGGAATCTCGTTGATTCGCATTATGGGAGCCGGGATTGTCATTGCTTGCTTAACCGCACTATTTTCAATCTTCGCTTCCAATTATCTTAAACCATTAGCAAACTATCAATTTCAGAAAAAATTTATTGCCATAAAAAGACAAAAATCGGCCTTAGCAATAGAAGAAAAAGTCTTTAATGATGATTTTAAATCTTTCGTTATCAGGGTGGATGAAGTAGAGAAAAATGGGGTGGATATAAAAGATGTGATTTTGTACGATCAGACCCAACAAGATAAGTCATTGATAAACATGATTCGCAGTAAGTCCGGTCAGATGTACAATTCAGAAGATGGCAATTTTTTCATAATGGCGCTTCATGACGGCAACCAATATAGGGAGTTGGAACCAGAACGGGGTAAACCCAATAAATATTCACTGCTTAGAACGGAATTCGAAGATTATACAAAAATCTTTGACATGAGTGAATTCGATTTAAATGAAAATTCTCTAGATATTAATCGCAATAAGGAGGACATGCTTAATACTTTTCAATTGATAGAGGCCATTGACTCGATTGATCAAAGAATATTGAAGACGACATCCGACCTTCAAGACAATTTTGATGATATATTGTCAAGTGATACGAATATAAAAAATCAGGAAAACCAAGAGGATGAGAACAGCGATTTTGTGAAAACTTTGGAAAACAAAGAACCACCGAAATTTTCGAAAAAAATATCAAATGTTACAAAGAAGCTTAGCCCTAAAAAAGTAACCATCACTTTACCAAAGTTGTACCAAGTATCAGAGGATAGTATCAAGTCGTCGACTAACCTATATGATAGTTTTAGAGGTACAGAACTCAGTAGGATAATGACTCGAGCCATAGCGAAGGCATCTGCTCAAAGAGACAAAATACAAAGCAATATCCATCAAGAAAAGGAATTCGAAAAAAATAAACAGAAATACATTTTGCGTCTCAACCAGCAGTATTCATGGGCACTGATTTGCATTATTTTTCTATTTATTGGGGCACCTTTAGGCTCGATTATTCGAAAAGGTGGGTACGGATACCCACTTTTGGTTGCCATCATATTTTATATGACCTTCATTATAAGTAGTATCATGGGAGAAAAGATGCTAAAATCGGAGAGTATTTCAGGAGCGATGGGTGCTTGGATACCGTGCTTGATATTACTTCCATTTGCAATATATCTTACTACTCAGGCACTTCGTGATGCAAAGCTTACTGATTTGAAAATAAAATTTTGGAAATAATTTTGTTTTATTAAATTTGCTACTCGACTATATTTGATTAACAGCAATAGGTCAAATCTCCAAAAAACACATTTTACTTAGAATTAATTTGAAAAATATGAAATATTTATTAGTCTTTCTATGTGTGTTAATCAGCACCACTACTTTCTCTCAAGATGTAGACTTGAGGTGTAATACGGTTAATTACATGGAGAAATTGAGACAGGCTCATCCTGAAATAGGTACCGATGCTGATTTTGAATCATGGATGGCGACAGAAGTTGAGAAATTAAAAAAGGGACACAAAGCAGGAAGGTCAACTTATACCATTCCTGTCATTTTTCATGTTATTCATGATGGGGAAGCTGTAGGCGCTACTCCCAATGTAAGTGCTACCTATATCAATGCACAAATCGAACAACTAAATATCGATTATGCCAATCTTGCCGGTTCTACCAATTCAGCCGCCGATGATACTGAGATTCAATTTTGCCCGGCTGCCGTAGACGAAGACGGAAATGTCTTGACAGAACCGGGCATTAACAGACGAAATCGGACAGAATTTGGTTTTACCGCACCTCCGTGGAGTGATACCTATGTTGACAATACTATAAAATCAGCCACAATATGGGATCCCACACAATATTTTAATGTTTGGGTGCTCGATATTTCGGGGGGACTATTGGGTTGGGCTCAATTTCCCGAGGCAGGTACCTTGCCTGGCATAGATACGGGAAACGGAGGAGCTGACACAGATGGTGTAGTGATTTTATATAGCAGCGTGGGAAGTATGGCTGAGCCTTTCGGCGGAGGAAATTCTGCTTATGACAATGGAAGAACCTTGACTCATGAGGCGGGGCATTGGTTGGGTCTGAGACATATCTGGGGTGATGGCAACTGTAATGTGGATGATTATTGTAATGATACACCAAATGCCTCTGCAGCTAATTTCGGTTGTCCTAATGTGAATAGTTGCAATGACGGAAACCCAAATCCACCAGATATGGTAGAGAATTATATGGATTACACGGATGATGATTGTATGGACATATTTACTGCGGATCAAGCAGATAGAATGCATGTTGTAATGGGTGCAACCGGCAGTCCGTCTCCAAGAAGAGCAGAATTGAATAACAGTACAGTTTGTAGTTTGACCCCTTGTATCGCTTTGGTTGAAATTCCTAATGCTTATTCTGAACCAAGTCATTGTACTGATTCAGTGGTTTTAGTCGGAGTATACCTCAATCTAGCTAATTCAACTAGTGTTACGGTAACATTGGGATTCGATCCATCTTCGACTGCTTCGATTCCTGATGATATTTCATGGATATCCAACAGTATTACGTTTAATGCAAACGAAACGGGTATAAAATATACCAGTTTTAAAATCGTAGGAGACGGTATTGTTGAAAATTCAGAAGAGGTGGTAATCACCATTTTAAGTATTACTGGAGGTGATGGTTCTTTGGAAGCATGTAATACCAGTTTGCCAAGTGTTACAATCCTAGATGACGATAAAAATATTGAAACCAGTATCACGGATTATTACTTCATTGATGAAAATTTTGATACAGAACCATCGGGTTGGACAGTCATAGACGGTGGTAGTACCTCAGATACCTGGCAGCTTAGTACACTGTATGGATCAAATTCGTTGAATGGCACCAATTTCGCATTTTGTGATAGTGATGCTGCGGGTAGTGGCTCTACAACTTACGAAACAATGCTTAGTCCTGTAGTGAATACGGAAAATGCCACAACACTTACTCTAGATTTTGATCAATATTTCCGCGTATATACCGGAGGATATAAGGAAAATACTCAGGTTGATGTATATGACGGTGCCAATTGGATTAACGTATATACCCGTACTCAATCTAATGGGACAACCGGAGCATGGTCAAACCCTAATCATAGAACTATTGATCTATTGGCATATAAAAATGCTCAAATGCAACTAAGGTTTATTTACGATGCAAAATGGGATTATTATTGGGCATTGGATAATATTCAGCTTCACGGAGATTTAGATCTTATGGCACAACATGAAATAAATACATCAAACGGTTATGACGAAGAGTACCTTGGACCTAATCAAACGGTATATTTCTATGACCAGATTTCAGGTAATATTATGATGAAAATAGAAAACCTCAGCACTTTTGATTATGGATGCACTAAGGTTGAGGTTGATCATACAGGTTATTCTTATTTCGCTGATAATTCTAATCAATGTGATGTTACAGACAAAACTTATTTGATTACTCCTACATTCAATACTACATCGGGTAATTTACAAGTCAGCATATATTATGATGACACAGAATTAGCACCTTGGATCAGTGAATTGACCGCCGGGTGTGATGTGTTAGGCGATTTACATATTGTTAGTTCTGATACAGATATTGCGAGTTCTTCCCAATTATCTCATTGGAGTACGAGTAATACAGCTCTACCATCGTTCAATAAATATTCGGCAAACGTACAAGGGCTATTGGGTGGTATAGCATTGGGCGATAAATCTAGCGGTGGTTATATATACGTGGATGGAAATGCAAGTGGAATCAATAGTGGTAATAATTTCTTGCATGCTCTCAACTCACTTCACGAGGCCATTATCAAGGTAGAAAATTGCCCAGATCTAGATACGATAATTATTGCTAAAGGTACATATCACCCGACTTTGGATTTTGGCGACAATTCGCCTTCTGACGGTGCAGATGCGACTTATCGAATCAATTCAGAAATCATGCTTTTTGGAGGATTTGAAGGGCTTGATGGATTGGGTGAAATCAATGATTTTACGGCTCGTAACTTGACGACTAATGTGACATACATCGATGCGGATGTAGATGAGAATGATGGTACAAATACCTTTACCGACAATGTGAAAATTCCTGTGACAATAGGAAGCGCTGCATTTAATGCCAGAATTGATGGTATCCATATTGCGAATAGTCATGGAGATTCCTCATTTGGTATCGATGCTTCGGGACAGTGTATTGTAGAAAATTGTGTTATTGAAAATTGCATTGGTGTAACGGAAGGAGCTGGAATGCGTACGAATAGTAGTGCCAATATTACATTGAAAAATGTAGAATTTAAGAACAATTCACCTAAAGATATTTTAGGCGGGTCAGGAAATATCGAAATACAAGAAAATGTAGATTTAAAGGAGTAAATGCACCAATTTATCTTGCTTTTATCTTTGTGACTAATATTTTAACTTTCTAAAGTTTTGTTAAAATTGAAACTAAGTCATTAGAATAGTTTAGATTTGGTGGTGTAGAAGAATCCTGAAAACAATTTTTTAACCATTAACATGTAAATCAAGTCTAAAATGAAGCAATTTTTTATGTTTTTACTGAGTATTACCATTGCCTCCGCACAAGGGCAAACGACGAGTTTGCCCAAAGGAGTTGAGCAAAAATCAACCGTAGAGGGCATTACAGAATTTCAATTAGAAAATGGACTGAGAGTTCTTTTGTTTCCGGACAACTCGAAACCTACCATCACTGTCAATATTACCTACCTCGTGGGCAGTAGACATGAAGGGTATGGTGAGACGGGAATGGCCCACCTATTAGAACACATGGTTTTTAAGGGAACACCGAATCATCCTAATATTCCGCAAGAATTGACAGAGCATGGGGCACGACCAAATGGGACAACATGGTACGATAGGACTAATTATTTTGAGACATTTAGTGCATCTGACGAAAATCTGAACTGGGCTTTAGACCTCGAGGCAGATAGAATGATCAATTCTTACGTGGCAAAAAAGGATTTGGATAGTGAGATGACCGTTGTAAGAAATGAATTCGAAAGTGGAGAAAATAATCCGTCTAGTATATTAATGGAAAGAGTCCTTAGTACGGCATACTTATGGCATAACTATGGAAAATCAACGATTGGTTGTCGAGCAGATCTCGAAAATGTTCCGATTGAGAGATTGCAAGCATTTTACCAAAAATATTATCAACCAGATAATGCCGTTCTGGTAGTGGCGGGTAAAATTGATGTGCAAAAAACAATAGACTTAGTACACAAATATTTTTCTCCAATCCCTCGACCGGATAGAATGTTATACCCAACATATACAAAAGAACCGACTCAAGATGGTGAGAGAAGTGTGACCCTCAGAAGGGTAGGAGATGTTCAAGTTGTTTCATGCTTATACCACACTCCATCAGGTGCTAGCAAAGATTACGCAAGTATTGCAATCTTGGATGAAATATTGACCAGCGAACCTTCTGGAAGATTATATAAATCTTTGGTAGAGACCAAGAAGGCAAGTACCGTGTGGAGTTTTGCCCCGTCTTTGAAAGAGGATGGATTTATATACGTCAATGCTGATGTCAGAAAAGGAAATTCCTTGGAGGAGGCAGAGACCATCATGCTGAAAACTCTTGATGATATTGCCACAAACCCAATTACTCAAGAAGAACTAGACAGAGCGAAGTCAAAGCTTCTAAAATATTGGAATCTCGCATATAACTCTTCGGATAGAGTCGGTTTGAGAATGAGTGAATACATTGCACAAGGTGATTGGCGGTTGTTCTTTTTGTTTAGAGACAATATAGAAAACGTAACACTGGAAGACGTAACATTAGCCGCAATAAAATATTTTAAACCTTCAAACAGAACAATCGGCAAGTTTATTCCTGAAGAAAAGCCATTAAGAGTTGATATCGATGCAGCTCCTGATGTCGCGACTCTGGTTACGGATTATGAAGGTCGTGAGTTAATAGCGGTTGGCGAGGAATTCGAAGCATCACCCGCTAATATTGACAAGAGAACTTATGTGGCCAATCTTGATTCCGGCACCAAAGTAGCCTTGCTTCCAAAGGAAAACAGGGGTGATGCCGTGAATGGGTCGATTATTTTGAGATTCGGTACACCGGAAAGTTTGGTAGGAAAGTCCA
>ERZ795053.4915-NODE-4915-length-14154-cov-8.886233_pt1 | contig 14154 bp, 11 predicted proteins | sample MGYA00375137_ERZ795053 | MGnify/ENA primary metagenome ERZ795053 (study PRJEB30182, sample SAMN05720284) | activated sludge metagenome | isolation source: Anaerobic digester | place: Hong Kong | collected 2014-12-17 ... | reverse complement strand
GCCCCGTCACGCCGAAGGCGTGCCTCCGGCACGACGCGGGCGCTTCGCTCCCGCCCGGGGCAGGCGCTGCCCTCGTCTTGCTGCGGGGCGGTCGAAAAAGAAAGAATGAGCTCCGTCGCGCCCGCCCCGACCCGGCGCCTCGGAGCCCTTGACAGCCGGGCGCGCATCCCGGATGCAGGGGTGTGCTTCGCATCTGCACAAATGGCTCACGAGGGGGAACAGGATGCAGAAGGTCTACGGATCCGCCACTGCAGCGCTCGACGGTCTGCTCTTCGACGGAATGACCATCGCCGCCGGCGGGTTCGGCCTCTGCGGCATTCCCGAGAACCTGATCCTCGCCATCCGCGAGTCCGGCGTGAAGGATCTGACCGTCGCCTCGAACAATTGCGGCGTCGACGATTTCGGCCTCGGTATCCTGCTGCGGAGCCGGCAGATCAAGAAGATGATCTCCTCCTATGTCGGCGAGAACGCCGAATTCATGCGCCAGTACCTCTCGGGCGAGCTCGAGCTCGAATTCAACCCCCAGGGCACGCTGGCCGAGCGCATGCGCGCCGGGGGCTGCGGCATCCCGGGCTTCTACACCAAGACCGGCGTCGGCACCGTCATCGCCGAGAACAAGGAACACAAGGATTTCGACGGCGAGACCTATATCCTCGAGCGGGCCATCGTCACCGACATCGCCATCGTCAAGGGCTGGAAGGCCGACGACACCGGCAACCTCGTCTTCCGCAAGACCGCGCGCAACTTCAACCCGCCCGCGGCGATGTGCGGCCGGGTCTGCGTCGCCGAGGTCGAGGAGATCGTGCCGCGCGGATCGCTCGACCCCGACAACATCCACCTGCCCGGCATCTACGTGCATCGCCTGATCGAGGATCGCCACGAGAAACGCATCGAGCAGCGCACCGTGCGCAGCGCCTGACGGAGGATCGTTCCATGCCCTGGACCCGTGGAGAAATGGCCGCCCGCGCCGCGCAGGAGCTCGAGGACGGCATGTATGTCAATCTCGGGATCGGCATTCCCACCCTGGTGGCGAATTTCATCCCCGACGGCATCGACGTGACGCTGCAATCCGAGAACGGCATGCTCGGCATCGGCCCCTTCCCGACCGAGGACGAGGTCGATCCCGACCTGATCAACGCCGGCAAGCAGACCGTGACGGAGCTCTCGCGCACCGCCTATTTCGACAGCGCCACCTCCTTCGGCATGATCCGGGGCGGCAAGATCGCCATGGCGATCCTCGGCGCGATGGAGGTCTCCGAAGCGGGCGACCTGGCGAACTGGATGATCCCCGGCAAGCTCGTCAAGGGTATGGGCGGGGCGATGGATCTCGTGGCGGGCGTCAAGCGCGTCGTGGTGATCATGGACCACACCTCCAAGCACGGCGAGAGCAAGCTGCTCAAGGAATGCACCCTGCCGCTCACCGGCAAGGCCGTGGTCGATCGCGTCATCACCAATCTCGGCGTCTTCGACGTGGTCTCCGGCGGCCTGAAGGTCGCCGAACTCGCCAATGGCGTCACCTTGGACGAGGTACGCGCCGCCACCGAGGCCACGCTCGTCGACTGATACACTAACCGAGTGCCTATTTCGGATCGGCGCCGTCCCCCGAGACGGCGCCGCAATCTCTTCGCGGATTTGGCAAGGACAAATCCGCGCGCGCCTGCCTGCCGTCACGCCGAAGGCGAGCCTTCGGTACGAGGGCAGGCGCACGCGGATTGCCCGCCGCTGGTGCAACCCGATCCCCCTCGACCTCCACGCTCGCGCGCTCCGGCCGAGGAACCGGCGCGAGGCGATGCCTCGCTGTCGCCGGCTCTGGAACCGCCCGGGCAACCGGCTCATCGAGATCCCAGGCACGGGCAACCATCCGCCACCCCGGCGCGGACGCTTCCCGGCGGGCTGGTCTCCCGGCATGCATCGCGTTAACATTCCCGCAGCAAAGCGAACGGACGCAAGGGAAACTCCGCGCAATGGCCGAGCCGCACGACCCGTCCCCGACCGGCGGCGCCGCCCCGACGGCTGCGGAGCTGTTCGACCCCGCCGCCTTCGCCGTCCGGCTGGCGGAGGCGCGCGAGCGGCGCAGCCGGGTGCTCGCCGAACGCAGCGGGCCGACCCTGCCGCCCCAGGCCGCCGAAGCACCGCCTTCGCCGAGGCCCATGCGCCGCTTCCATCGCGGCTTCGCGCTCGGCCTCGCCCTCGGCCTCGTCGCCGCCTCCGTCCCCGCCGCATCCCTGCTCCGGCTCGCCGCCGCACCGGCGCCGGCCCCGGTCGCGGGCGTCGCGGTCCGGACACCCTTCCAGCCCGCATCGAGCGCGGCACCCGCCCTGCCGAGCACCCAGTTCGCCCTGGCCGCCCCGGCCGCGCCCGCGCAAATCCCCGGCGCCGCGCTGGTCCTGGCCGGGCTCGACGCCGCCGGCCGCCCGCAGCCGCGCCCCGAAGGACTGCGCCCCGCGGGCAGCGTGACGCGCATGAGCACGCGCAACCGGGCGGCGGCGCCCTCCCTGCCTGGCCTCGTCACCGCGATCCTCGCCGGCCTCGTCGCCGCCCCCGCGGAAATCCGGCCCGAACGGCTCTTCGACGGCCCGCCGCTCGGCTCCATCGATGTCCGAAAGATCTCCGGCAACCTGCTGGAAGCCCCACGGAAATCCACCCGGAAGGCCGCCAGCGCCGGCAAACACCGCTCGGGGCCGAAGGCCAAGAAGTCCAAGGCCTCCAAATCCCGGAAATCCTCCCGCAAGCGCTGATTCGCCGACGCGGCCGCAGGGCGTCGGCAACATTCCGCCTATCGAAAAAGTACTCGCTCGTTGTGGCCGAATTGCGCTACTCTGCGAAGCAACAAAGGCCGCAAAGGCCAGAGCAGACAAGGCGCAAGGCGAAACGGCGGCGCCGGGGCAGAGGCATGGCACATCAGGCATCGGGCCCGAATACCGGGTTCCATTCGGGCATAGATCTCGATCCGATCGATTGGGAGCGGCGCGTCGCCGAAGCGCGCGCGCGACGGGAACTCGCGCTGGCCCGGCGGGCACGCGCCGCCGGCGCCGGGGAACGCCCCGGCGACCCTGGCGCGCCACGGGCCGGCAAGGAGCCGCCCGGCGCCCCATGGTCCTACCTGCCGGCCCCGCGCGCGGCGATCCGCGCCACCGCCCATGCCGCCCGCCTTCCCTCCGCCGCCGGGGCCATGTCGGCCGCCTCGGGCGCCTTCTCGGCCGCCTCGGGCGTGCTGGAACTGGCGATGCCGCGCCGCCGTACCCGGCTCGCGGCCGTCCTCGGCTCCGGCCTCGCGCTCGGCGTGATCGCGACCGCGGCGCTGCTCTTCGGGGGCAGCGACCCCGCGCCCCTGCCCCTCCCGGCCGAGACCGCGGCGATCCCGCCCGCCGCCGAGGCCCCCGATCCGGCCCCCGGCCCCGAGACCGCCGCCATCACGACGCCCGCCCCCTCCCGCCCGGAAGCGGTGGTGGAACCGGTACGCCTGTCTCTTCCGGAAGCCGAGCCCGACGCGGCCCCGGCCCCGGTCGTGGCAGCCGAGCCGGCGCAGACCCCGGCAGCGGCGACGCCCGGCACCATGACCGCCATGGAAGACGCCCGCATCTTCCTCCACGTACCCGCGGGCGCGCCCTCGGCCACCACCGAGGCTGTTCTCGCCGCGCTCTCCGACCAGGGCCTGCCGGTCGCCGGGCTCGTGCCGGTGCGGCTCGAGGTCGGCCGCAGCAACCTGCGCTACTACCACGCGGAGGACGCGGCCATCGCCGAGGAGATCGCCGCGGCGCTCGGGGTGACGCCGGTCGGCGCCATCGAGGCGCGCGACTTCGCCGAAACCGCGAACCGGCCGGCGCCGGGCACCGTCGAGATCTGGCTCGCCGGCGATGCCAAGCCCGGACCGGCCCCGACACTGCCGCTGGCGCCCGAGACCGCCGAGGCGCCCGTCGCCCGCCCCCTGCCCCGCGACAACGCGGGCATCGACCCGCAGGTCATCCGCAACCTCGTGGAAGCCGCGCGCGCCAGCCCGGGCTGACCGCGCAAGCGGAGCGAAGCGGCCCGGAGGGCACGGGCCCGAGCCCGGCCCGCATCACGATCGAACGCCGGATTGCGGCGAGCGTCGCCCCCTGAAGCCATCGGACGCCACCGCGCCGTCCCGTCACATTCCGGCCGCGGCAAACGCCAGCGCGCCGCCGGCACGCGCGCGCCTTTCGCCTCCGGCTCTGCGGGCCGCCTCGGCGCCGACGATGACAAGGCCGACGCCGGCTCGACCCGAACGACCTGCTCGCGCTGCGACTAGGTAGCGCAGGCCCCGACGTCCCTCCCGGAAAATAGGCGCCCCGGTTGGCGGAAAGTGCCGGTCAAGCCGGGTGGCGGATTCTGGCCCATCGGCCATGTCTTCCGGCTCCGAGCTTTCCTCATCTCGACCGAGGCGCCACGATCGGAGTACCGCCATGAACCCGCAACCGGAGAAAAATGCGAGGTAATTCAAATGAATATGGCAGATCACCTCATTCGAACGTCGATGATAGTCGCCCTCGGCGCGGGGACATCCCTCCTCCCGTCCCTCTCCCGCGGCGACGATCAGCCGCCGGTCGACCAGGGGACGCTGAATGCACTGGCCGTCGACGCACCGGAAGTCGCCTTCCTGGCCGCTTTCGAGGCCGGCGACGAGCTGACGGAAATGGTGTTCACCACCGCGCGCGGCGTCGGCGCGAACGTGCGCGAAGGACAGCGCTTCACACGCTTTCCGCGAGCGGACCTCGACGGACCGGGCGAATGGGCGAACCACCAGCCGCCGCGGGAGGGCGGGCCGCAGGCGCAATCCTGCATCAGCTGCCACGCCCTGCCCTATGCGAACGGCGCCGGGGGCGTCGAGCTCAACGTCGCGATCGATCCGCTGCAGACCGGCGACCCGAGATCCTACCTCGAACGCAACACGGCGCCGCTCTTCTCGCTCGGCGCGATCCAGCGCGTCGCCGAGGAAATGACCACCGAACTGCAGGCACAGGAAGCGGCCCTCGCCGAGCGGGCCTGCACCGGCCGGGCCCCCATCGTCGTGCCCCTGACCGCCAAGGGGGTGGGCTTCGGCACGCTTTCCGCGACGCCGGAGATCGACGGCGAAGCCTGCACGCCGCGCATCGACCGCTCGAAGGTCGCGGGCGTGAACGAGGACCTCGTCGTGCGCGCCTTCGGCTGGAAGGGCACCCATCCCACGATCCGCAGCTTCGCCCGGGACGCCGCCAACAACGAAATGGGCCTGCAGGCCGACGAGCTCGTGGGCGCGACCGACGGCGATCACGACGGCTATGTCAGCGAACTCACCGTGGGCGACCTGACGGCCCTGACGATCTACATGGCCGCCCTCGAACGCCCGACCTCGATGACCGAGCTCGCCGCCCTGGGACTCGTCGAGCTGTCGCCCATGGAGCGATCCCTGATCGCGGCCGGCGAGGCGCGCTTCCACGAAGTCGGCTGCGCCGGGTGCCACAAGCCCGAGATGCTGATCGAGGATCCCGTCTTCACCGAGCCGAGCCTGCACCCGGCCTTCGCCGAACCCGTCCTGCCGAGCGGGGCGACGGCCGCCGAACTCGGCCTGTCGCCGGAAACCGCGATCCGCTTCGACCTCACCGCCGACCTGCCGAACAACCGCGTCGTGCTGCCCGACGGCCGCGTGGCTGAACTCGGCGCCTACGAGACGGACGCGCAGGGGCGCGCGGTGGTCCGGCGGTATTCCGACTTCCGCCGGCACGAGATGGGGCAGGAGCTGGCCGACCCGGTGGACGCCTACGGCATCGGCGCCTCGGTCTGGCCGACCCGCGGCCTCGCCGGGGTCGGATCCACCGGCCCGTGGCTGCACGACGGCCGCGCCACCACGCTCGACGAGGCGATCCTCGCCCATGGCGGCGAGGCGGCCGCGAGCCGCGATCGCTACGCCGCTTTGTCCGACGTCGGGCGCGCGCAGGTGGTCTCCTTCCTCGCCAACCTCGTCATCGTCGACCTCGATCCCGAGGACGAGGAACACTGACCCGGCCGGGCACCGCGACCCCGCCGCGGTGCCCCGCACATCCGCTTGACGCCTGCCGGAAATCCGCCGCATACCGCGCGCCATGACCGACATCGCGCGCATCCGCAACTTCTCCATCGTCGCCCATATCGACCACGGGAAATCCACCCTGGCCGACCGGCTGATCCAGGCCACGGGCACCGTCTCGGACCGCGAGATGAAGGAGCAGCTGCTCGATTCCATGGACATCGAGCGCGAGCGCGGCATCACCATCAAGGCCCAGACCGTCCGCCTCGAATACCGCGCGAAGGACGGCGAGAGCTACGTCCTCAACCTCATCGACACGCCGGGCCACGTCGACTTCGCCTACGAGGTCTCCCGCTCCATGCGCGCCGTCGAAGGCTCGCTCCTCGTGGTCGACGCCTCCCAGGGCGTCGAGGCCCAGACGCTCGCCAATGTCTACCAGGCCATCGACGCCGGCCACGAGATCGTCCCCGTCCTCAACAAGATCGACCTGCCCGCCGCCGAGCCCGAGCGCGTCATCGAGCAGATCGAGGACGTGATCGGCATCGAGGCCCAGGACGCGATCCGCATCTCCGCCAAGACCGGCATCGGCATCGGCGACGTGCTCGAAGCCATCGTCACCCGCCTGCCGGCGCCCAAGGGCGACCGCACCGCGCCGCTCAGGGCCATGCTGGTCGATTCATGGTACGACCCCTATCTCGGCGTCGTGGTGCTGATCCGCGTCTACGACGGCATCCTCCGGAAGGGCGACCGCATCCGCATGATGCAGACCGGCGCGCTCTACCCGGTCGAGCGCATCGGCACCTTCCGCCCCGGCATGCTGCCCGCCGAGGAACTCGGCCCCGGCGAGATCGGCTTTCTCACCGCCTCGATCAAGCAGGTGCGCGACACCCGCGTCGGCGACACCATCACCACCGAGCGCAAGGGCTGCGAGACGCCGCTGCCCGGCTTCCAGCCCTCGATCCCGGTGGTCTTCTGCGGCCTCTTCCCGGTCGACGCCAACGACTTCCCCGCCCTGCGCGACGCCATCGAGAAGCTCCAGCTCAACGACGCCAGCTTCTCCTCGGAGATGGAGACCTCCGCCGCGCTCGGCTTCGGCTTCCGCTGCGGCTTCCTCGGCCTCCTGCATCTCGAGGTGATCCGCGACCGGCTCGAACGCGAATACGACCTCGACCTCATCACCACCGCGCCTTCCGTCATCTACCGCGTCTTCAGGACCGACGGCTCGATGGTCGAGCTCCACAACCCCGCCGACATGCCCGACCCGGTGCGCATCGACCATATCGAGGAGCCGCGCATCAAGGCGACGATCCTCGTGCCCGACGAATTCCTCGGCGACGTGCTCAAGCTCTGCCAGGACCGCCGCGGCGTGCAGCTCGACCTCACCTATGCCGGCAGCCGCGCCATGGTGGTCTACGACCTGCCCCTGAACGAGGTGGTCTTCGACTTCTACGACCGGCTGAAATCGGTGACCAAGGGCTACGCCTCCTTCGACTACCAGGTCACCGGCTACCAGGAGGACGACCTCGTCAAGATGCAGATCCTCGTCAACGACGAGCCCGTGGACGCGCTCTCCACCATGGTCCACCGCGCCCGCGCCGACGCGCGCGGCCGCGCCATGGTCGAGAAGCTCAAGGAGCTGATCCCCCAGCACCTCTTCAAGATCCCGATCCAGGCCGCGATCGGCGGCCGCATCATCGCCCGCGAGACCATCTCGGCACTGCGCAAGGACGTCACCGCCAAATGCTACGGCGGCGACATCACGCGGAAACGCAAGCTCCTGGAGAAGCAGAAGGCCGGCAAGAAGAAGATGCGCCAGTTCGGCCGCGTCGAGATCCCGCAGGAGGCGTTTATCAACGCGCTGAAGATGGACAACTGACCCGCCCGGCGGCGACGCGCCCGCCCGCGCATGGCACCGCCGCGTGAAGTATATTTCCGAATATATTCATCACGGAAGGTTGAAATAAGATGAAACCCCGCCTGCGCGCCATTCCGGCGCGCAAGTCACAACGGTTGATATCGACGGTTTGACAATCCCCAGTAGCTGAAGCTCAATAACTTTTGTCACTCTCCAAGCCGTCCTCCTCAGTGCTATCTATTATATCCTTCCAAGGCCATTCGACCGTACAATACTTACGGTAGAACAAAACTGTTCTATCTACAACAGCAACGGAACCAGATTGCTCAGCATATGTGACCACCAATCCCTTGCCTCGATCGTCAATTTGCAGCCCATCAAGCTTGTCCATAATTGATTTGAGGTTTCCTTTTTGGATTCGTGGCTGCCGCGCATTGGCCCGGTCAAATATGGTATCGACGGATACGCCCACTATTAGCTCCTCAGCGGCGGAGTCAAATATTGCCCACATCGCGTGTGCATATATTTTTGTAGATCCCTTTCTCTTTCGAATCCCTTGGGATACCCTTCTGGCGAACTCTAAGTATACTGCTTCGAGTTGCTCTGCATACAGGAGCGCGGCCTCCTCATATGCTCTCTCGTCGTCACACTTCTTTTGAAAGAAGCCACGTTCAGAAATACCTGAGTGGTCCAACGTGCCCAATGCAAGCGTTTGCAGCAAGCCGACGTTCCCGAATGAGTCCGAGATAATTCCCGCGACTATCTTCGGCGAAATGGCGACATTTAGGGCAGAACACCCCTTCCGGACGACCGCCCGCAGATCGTCGTCATTCCAGTAGACTGAGACCTCGGTTATGCGTCCGGCCAAGTCCGGATTCAGGTAGGTAAGATAGTTCCTTCGAATCCAAACGCCCACAATGACTATGTATACACCATAATCCCACATTGCCTTTAAGTCGTGCGCGAGCTCTCTCTGTGCATTTGTAGTCAAGTAGTGAAAGTCTTCAATGACAACCTTCCTATCGGACGCCTTTATAATCTCGCAAATGAACTGTAGATCATTTACGTCCTTCCCAACTGGTTTTCTCTCAATGCTTCGTTCTGCGCGGCCCGATGCGTTGACCGCTATCTCGGCCTTCGCGAGCAAACTCCATCCAACATCCCCAGCACCCGTGAACTCAAGCCCACCTGCCGTGGTACTAACCGTAGCTTGGCGAAGCTCAACACCAAGCGCCCCCAATACAGAGGAAAATATGTCAATCGGACCAAACCCAATCCGGCACTGAACGACAACTGCTTCCGGAAAGTTCTTTTGTCGCAACCAAGATTTTCCGCTCTTTGATTCGCCTTTTAATGATATATGTTGATTTCTAGTGTTAAGTTTGGCTATATCTACATCCAAGTTTCCGCGATCAACATAGGAATACTCACTTATTTTGGTGTTGAGACCAAACACCTCTGACGTTCTCAATGCCATACAGAAATCCATTTCTGCGGTGAACCACCGAGCAACCATAGAAGCTATTCTCTCAAAAAAGCAAATGAGTGCGTAGGGCGCGCTGCCCGGCGAGCCGTCTCACCTTGGCCAGACGCCACGTGACGCCCCATGCGCAAATCCGCCACGCCGCCGCACCACCCCCCGCCGTTAACCCGCCCTTAACCACCGTCGGCGCCCTCTGGAGCACATCGCGACGAGGCCGCCATGCGCCGCCTGCTCCTCTGCCTCCTCCTCGCCGCCGCCCCTGCGGCAGCCGATCCGCCCGGGATCGCGGCGCGGTTCCGCATCGCCGGCGAGGCGCAGCTGCGCGGCGAGCTGGAGGGGCGCGCGGGGCCGGTCTTCGGCGGGGTCTCCGGCGGCACGCTGGCCGATCCGGCGCGGGCGGGCGAGCTCGCGCTCTTTCTCGGGCTGCGCCCGGAGCTGCCCGAGGGCCATGCGGAGCTGCGCCTCGCCCAGCCGCTCGACGCCGCGCCGGCGCTGACCATGAGCTTCGACCGCCCGCTCGGCCGCCGCGCCAGCTTCGCCACCCGGCTCGCCGTGGCGCCCGAGGCGGCCGCGGGCAGCTCGCGCGCCTCGCTCGACTTGACCGAGGCCTCGCGCCTCGCCGTCGAGCTCGGCGGCGCGCTCCGGGCGGACGGCGCCGAGGCCGCCTCCCTGCGCCTCGAGGCCTCGCACCGCCTCGCCCCCGGGGATGCGCTCGACCTCTCGCTGACCGAGGCCAGCGGCGCCCCGCCCCGCGCCGCGCTGGCGCTCAACTTCCGCTTCTGACCGGCGCGCGGTACGGCCGGCTCTGGCCGCGGCGCGCGAGCGAGACAGCCAAGGAGATTGGGTTTCGCCGTCGGTTGGGAATCCGCGGGCGCCTGCCTGGGCGGGCGCGCTTGTCGCGCCTGCCGGGGGGCAGGCAGGCGCGCGCGGATTTGTCTCACGCCAAATCCGCGAAGAGAATGCACCGCGGCCAGGAAGACGATGTCAGCCGTCGAAAAGCCCCGCGAAGCGCTCGCGCAGCAGGTTCTTCTGCACCTTGCCCATGGCATTGCGCGGCAGCGCCTCGACGCGCAGCACGCGCTTGGGGATCTTGAAGCCCGCCAGCCGGTCGCGCAGCGCCCCGGCCAGGTCGCCCGGCTCGCCCGTGCCGGTCACCACCGCCACCACCGCCTCGCCGAGATCGGGATGCGGCACGCCGAACACCGCGCTCTCGATGATGCCCGGCAGGGCGTCGAGCGCCGTCTCGACCTCCTTGGGGTAGACGTTGAGCCCGCCCGAGATGATCAGGTCCTTGGCCCGGCCGACGATGCTCACATAGCCGTCCGCGGCGATGGTCGCGAGATCGCCGGTGATGAAATAGCCGTCCGCCCGGAACTCGGCGGCGGTCTTCTCCGGCAGGTTCCAGTAGCCCAGAAACACATTCGGGCCCCGCACCTCCAGCACGCCGACCTCGCCCGGCGGCAGCGCGCGCCCCTCCCCGTCGCAGACCCGGAGCGCCACCCCCGGCAGCGCCAGCCCCACGGTGCCGGCGCGGCGCTCGCCCGCCAGCGGGTTCGAGGCCGACATGCCGGTCTCGGTCATGCCGTAGCGCTCGAGGATGCGCTGGCCGGTGCGGGCCTCGAAATCCGCATGGGTCTGCGCCAGCAGCGGCGCCGAGCCCGAGACGAAGAGCCGCATGCCCCCCGCCGCCTCCCGCGTCAGCGCCTGCGAGGCCAGGAGCCGCGTGTAGAAGGTCGGCACCCCCATCAGCACCGTGGCGCGCGCCATCAGCGCGATCACCTGGCCGGCGTCGAAGCGCGGCAGCAGCAGGATCCGCCCGCCGTTCATCAGCATCAGGTTCAGCGCCACGAAGAGCCCGTGGGTGTGATAGAGCGGCAGGGCGTGGATCAGCACGTCCCCCGGCCGGAACCCCCAGAGCGCGTGCAGCGTCGCGGCATTCGACCAGAGATTGTCGTGGCTGAGCATCGCGCCCTTGGAAAGCCCCGTGGTCCCGGAGGTATAGAGGATTGCGGCGATGTCCTCGCCCGCGCGCGCCGCCACCGCCCGGTCCGAGGGCAGGCCCTCCGCCTGGGCGGTCAGCGAGCCATGGCCATCGGCCCCGAGCGTGAAGAGCCAGGCGCTGCCCTGTTTCGCCAGCGCCGCGAGCGCGGCCTCCGAGCCGGGGTCGCAGACCAGCACCTTCGGCCGCGCGTCCTTCAGGAAATGCCCGAGCTCGGCCGGGGTATAGGCGGGGTTCAGCGGCACGTAGACCGCCCCGCACTGCAGGACCGCGAGATAGAGCGCCACGCCTGCGACCGACTTCTCCACCTGCACCGCGATCCGGTCGCCGGGTGCGACGCCCGAGGCCTTGAAGAGCGCGGTGATCCGCCCGGCATGCTCCAACAGGTCGGCGAAGGTCACCGCCGCCCCCTCCGCGGTCTCGATCGCCACCCGGCCGCGCTCGGCGGGAAACCTTTCGGCAAGCCGGGCGAAGAGCGAAGCGCTCATGCCCGCCGACCCCGCGCGAGCACCGCGACGCCCACCCGCGCCCCGGCAGGAACGATGCGGGCGCCACCCGCACGCCGGCACGGGCCGCGCCGCCCGAAGGGGCCAAACGGCGATGACATCATGCGACCTCCGCTCGAATGGCCCGGAGCGCGCGACCGCGAAGCCGCGGGGCGCCGGGCTGCGCCCGCCGCTGCCAGATCCGCGGGAGGAAGGCGGCAGCGCTGCGGGGGACACGCGCCCGCCGGCGGCGAAGCGGTCCTCCGGCGACGGCATCGCGTGACATGGAATTCCTCCCCCGGGGGCGCCGGGGCCGGCGGGCGGCCCCGGCGGGTGGCTCAGCTGCCCAGCGCCTTGTCGGTCACCGCATGGGTCCAGGCGCCCTCGGGCTCCTTGGTGATCACCGGATCGGAGCCGGCGGCGAGCAGCGTCTTGACCGTGCGCTCGTAATCGGCCGGGTCGAGCGTGCCGTCGGAACCGGCGGTGAGCTTGGCGATTTCGCTCATCATCCGCTTCTGATGCGCCTCGGTCTGGGCGCCGGTCTCGTCGTTCTCGAGCACGATCATCGCCGCCTCGTCGGGATGCTCCTCGGCCCATTTCCAGCCCTTCATGCTGGCGCGCACGAACTTGGCCATGGTCTCGACGAAGGCCGGATCGCTCAGCCGGTCCTCGAGCACGTAGAGCCCGTCCTCCAGCGTCGCCACGCCCTCGTCCTGGTACTTGAAGACCGTCAGATCCTCGGGGGTGAGCCCGGCGTCGATCACCTGCCAGTATTCGTTGTAGGTCATGGTCGAGATGCAGGCCGCCTGCTTCTGCAGCAGCGGGTCGACGTTGAAGCCCTGCTTGAGCACCGTCACGCCCTCCGGCCCGCCGTCGGTGGGGATGCCGAGCGTGCTCATCCAGCTCAGGAAGGGATATTCGTTGCCGAAGAACCAGACCCCGAGCGTATGCCCCTTGAAATCCTCGGTCGCGGTCACGCCGCTGTCGTTGCGGCAGGTCAGCATCATGCCCGAGGACTTGAAGGGCTGGGCGATGTTGACCAGCGGCAGGCCGGCCTCGCGCGCGGCGAGCGCCGCCGGCATCCATTCCACGATCACGTCGGCGCCGCCGCCGGCGATCACCTGCGGCGGGGCGATGTCCGGCCCGCCCGGCTTGATCGTGACGTTCAGGCCCTCTTCCTCGTAGAAGCCCTGATCGGCGGCGACGTAATAGCCGGCGAACTGGGCCTGGGTGACCCATTTGAGCTGGAGCGTCACGTCCTCGGCGCTGGCGGCGCCGGCGAGCATCAGGAGCGTCGCGGACGCCCCGGCAATCATGGTTCTCATCTGGGAACCTCTCCTTCTTTCTCGATGTTTCACTAGCAGCTGTAGCCCGGCGCCCAGGCATAGCCCCAGGCCCCGTTGGATTGCGCCCAGCTCTGGCAGGCGTCCTCGGAGGCGAGGTTCCTGCAACCGATCAGATCGTCCTGGGATCTGTAGATGCGGCATCTGCCCCCCCATTGGAGCGCCTCCGCCCGTTCCTCCGTCCAGGGCCGGATATCGCCGACCGAGCTCAGCTCGACGATCGTCTCCGCCATGGTCGTCTCCCTTCTTCCTGCTCCGGACGCCTCAGCGGCCCCGCTGCGACGGATGCCAGAAGGTCACCGCCCGTTCCACGAGCGCCACCGCGCCGTAGAAGGCCGATCCGACCAGCGCCGCCACCGCGATCTCCGCCCAGACCATGTCGAGCGCCAGCCGCCCGACCTCGGTCGAGATGCGGAAGCCCATGCCCTGCGTCGGCGATCCGAAGAATTCGGCCACGATGGCCCCGATCAAAGCCAATGTCGTGCAGATTTTCAAGCCATTAAAGAGAAACGGCGCCGCCGCGGGCAACCTTAGCGTGAAAAGCTCCTGCCTGTAGCTCGCGGCATAAGTATGCATCAGGTCGCGCTGCGCCGTATCGGCGGCGCCGAGCCCCTGCACCGTGTTGATCAGCATCGGAAAGAAGCACATCAGCACGACGATCGCCGCCTTGGAATGCCAGTCGAAGCCGAACCACATCACCATGATCGGCGCCATGCCGATGATCGGCAGCGCCGAGACGAGATTGCCGACCGGCAGCAGGCCGCGCCGCAGGAAGGGGCTGCGATCGGCGAGGATGGCGATCAGGAAGCCGCTGGCGCAGCCGATGGCATAGCCGGCGAGCACCGCCTTGAGGAAGGTCTGGTTGAAGTCCGCCCAGAGGATATCGGTCGAGGTGGCGATCCGCACCCAGATCGCGCTTGGCGCCGGCAGGAGCACCGACGGCACGCCGGCGCCGCGCACGATCACCGCCCGCAGGAAGAGCAGC